>MDTG01379547.1_pt1 | contig 12653 bp, 8 predicted proteins | sample 811421 | NCBI WGS metagenome assembly MDTG01 (sample SAMN05326645, study PRJNA326480) | marine metagenome | isolation source: seawater | place: Pacific Ocean: South East | collected 2011 | reverse complement strand
TGGTAAAGGCAATTCTTCATTGTTATACAAATCAGCATGTCTTGGAGCTGGTAGATGAGGTTGATGTACAGCTTTGTGCCAAAGATTTAAACTAAACGGCTTGTTGGGATCTCTTTTTTCTTTTAACCAGGTAATTGCTTTGTTTGTTAGAATATCTGTCATATATCCTTTTTCTTGATATTCTTCTCCATTTTCATTAACTGGTGGGTCAAAATACTTTCCTTGCCCAACAAAACTAAACCAGTAATCAAAACCTGGTCTTATGTGGTTTTTACCCTTGGTATGAGCCATATGAATTTTACCAATATGAGCGGTTTGATAGCCCGCTTCTTGTAAATGACTAGAGTATGGGGCAAATTCATCCCATTTTGGATCTACATGACGATTATTTTGATTCACACCATGGATATGAGGATAAGTACCTGTCAAAAAACTTGCTCGAGATGGAGAGCATATAGACTGTGTAACAAAGAAGTTCTCGACGTTTACCCCTTCTTTACTTAATCGATCCATATTCGGTGTTTTTAAAAATGGATAACGACCAGAGAATCCTACTGCATCAAAAGGCTGATCATCAACTAAAACAAACAAAAAATTAGGTCGTTTTAATTTAGATGTCTTTTCTTTTTGTTGGGCACTCAATGTTAAGTTGAACACTAGCAGTAATGTGATCCCTAAAATAATTGTGTGTTTGTTTCTCATTTATTTACAATTAAAATCCTCATAAATTAGCATAAAATTTGAGCATAAAAATAAATTTAACGGCAAAATATATAGTTTCATTTTAGGTCAATTTGTTTGAAAAAGTGGTCAGATGTTATATTAATATATGTTTTAAATTAAGGTAATTCCTTTAATAAAATTTGAAGATTATATCATTTTAAATTTTTATTCTCTTCGGACATAAAATAAATAGTATCTTTAAAAATTCATTCTAAATTAAACATTGACAAACCCCCTCAATTTGAAACTACAAAGGGAAGTAAATACTTTAGGACTTAGTGCTAATATTATCAATATTACCATTGGAGGAGGTATCTTTGTTTTACCCGCTACCATTGCTGCTAGTTTAGGATCTGCTAGTATCACCGCTTACTTATTTTGTGGCTTTGTAATGCTACTGGTTATGGGGTGTTTTGCCGAATTAGGAAGTGTCTATACTGGAGCTGGAGGAAGTTATAACTATATAGAATCTTCGTTTGGATCATATCCAGGATTTCTGACGGCATTACTTATTATACTAGCCTCCTTCTCTGGAGATGCTGCTGTTGTAAATGCTATTGCTGATATTTTAGGAACTTTTGCTCCTATTTTTAAAGAGTTTTGGGTACGGAATCTATTTTTTATGTTTCTCTTTTTTGGATTTGGTTATATCAATATTATTGGTTTAAAAAAAGGGGTTGGTTTTGTTAAAATAGTTACGCTGGTTAAACTTGCACCGCTGCTAATCATTATTATCTTTGGGTGTAAAGAAGTTCATACTTTAGGTCTTCAGTCTGAAACGATGCCAAGCATAAACGATATAGGTGAAATGTCATTAATCTTATTTTTTGCTTTCATTGGTGCAGAAAAAGGATTGTCTTTAAGCGGAGAAGTTAAAAATCCAAAAAAAACAATTCCCAAAGCAATAGCGTTGAGTATTACTGCAATTTTGATTATTTATATTCTTATTCAGCTGATTTCACAAGGTGTTTTAGGTGACTCCCTTTCTAAATACGATACAAATCCATTAGCGGAAGTTGCTAATCTTATGTTTGGACCTATTGGCTTTACAATCCTGACTATTGGAGCTGCAATTTCAATGATGGGTAGCCTAAGTAGTAAAATTCTTAGTATGCCAAGAGTCATTTTTGCAGCATCAAAAAATAATGTGATTCCCATCAAAAAACTCGCTGAAGTTCATAAAAAATTTGCAACACCTTATGTCTCCATCATTTTATATACTGGTCTAGGTTTCTTATTTGCAATTATTGGAGGTTTTAAGGAATTAGCCATTATTTCAAGTGCCTCGACCTTGCTTATTTATCTTGGAATATCATTAGCTACTTTAAAATTAAAAGCTTCCAAATCAAAGAATATTTCAGAGGGTTACAAAGTCCCAGGAGGATTTATTATTCCCATTATATCATCAACAATAATCATATGGCTTTTATCAAAATTATCTCAAGATAAAATATGGATGTTTTTAGGCGTTTTGTTATTTTTAAGTATTGTTTTTTTATTATTGCGTTTTTTGCAAAAAAAATCATCGGATATCCAATAAATAACTTTTTATTCTTTTGATAAAAATGTTTTCTTCAATCAAAATTTAGTTGTTTAATGATTCTATGAGGTTTTTTATATCTTGCCCATACTAATTTAATTGAATTGAAAAGAATTATAGTTTCCGTTACCAATGATTTAGTCACGGATCAACGTGTTCACAAAACTTGTAGCATCCTAGTTGAGAGTGGTTTTGAGGTTCTTTTAGTTGGACGAAAATTAAAAAATAGTCTCCACATTCATAGAAATTACCAAACAAAAAGGTTTCAATTGTTTTGCAATAAAGGAGTTCTTTTTTATGCAGAATATAATATAAGACTATTTTTCTTTCTGCTTTTTAATAAAAAAAGTGTTTTATTTTCAAACGACTTGGATACGCTTTTGCCTAATTATTTAATTAGTAAACTTCAGCGAAAAAAATTAATTTTTGATAGCCATGAGTTATTTTCTGAAATTCCCGAGTTAGTCGCTAAGAAAAGGGTAAAAAAAATATGGCTTTCAATAGAAAAAAAAATAATTCCCAAGTTACAATATATCATTACTGTTAGTGAATCAATAAAAAATCACTATCAAAATTTATATGGGGTGTATGCAATTGTTGTTCGAAACATCCCTGAAAACCGAAAAATTCATAACACTCGGTTTGATTTTGATACAAAAGAGAAAAAAGTAATTGTATATCAAGGTTCTACAAACATTGGTAGAGGAATTGAATTAATGATTCAGACAATGCCCTTACTTGAAGAATTTATCTTTGTGATTATCGGAGATGGTGATATTTTAGAAGAATTAAAGAAAAAAGTAATCTCCTTATCTCTAGAAAATAAAGTGAAATTTCTTGGCAAGAAAACACCACAAGAATTAAAACAGCTTACGCCAAATGCCTCAATTGGAATAAGTTTAGAGGATGATTTAGGATTGAACTATAGATATGCCTTACCCAATAAAATATTTGATTATATTCATGCCAATGTTCCTGTCGTCGTTTCCGACTTACCAGAAATGAAGTCAATTGTTGACAAATATTCTGTCGGTGAGATTTTAACAGAAAGAACCCCCAAAGCTTTAGCTCGAATTATAATAAAAATGAGTGCTAAAAATTATAAAAAAGAACTGAAAACAGCCTTAAAAGAACTAAATTGGTCGAAAGAGAAAGAGAGATTAATTTCAATTTTTTCAAGCCTTGACTAAAAAAATTCATATCGTATCTTTTGATGTCCCATATCCTGCCAATTATGGTGGTGTTATAGATGTTTTTTATAAAATAAAATCATTACATGCTTTAGGAGTAGAAATTTACCTTCATACATTTGAATATGGAAAAGGGAAACAGCAAGAACTTAACAACTATTGCAAGAAAGTTTTCTACTACCCAAGAAACTCATTTTTAAAAAGCTTTCTTTCAACAAACCCTTTCGTTGTTTCAACTAGAACAAACAAAGATTTAATAAAAAACTTACTTCTTGATGAAAATCCAATACTATTTGAAGGGCTTCATACAACATTCCCGATCCTTGATAATCAGTTAAATGGGAAGAAAAAATTTATAAGAGCTCATAATATAGAACATCTTTTTTACAAGGGCCTAGCAAAGAGTGAATCGAATATTTTTAAACGTCTTTTTTTTAACCAAGAGGCTAAAAAATTAAAACGATATGAAAAGGTTTTCAATAAAACACAAGGGGTATTTTCTATCTCCCGTATTGAGCAAGACTATTTTAAAAAAAAATATGGAGATAAATGTGTCTATATCCCTGCTTTTCACGATACTAAAAAACATACAAGTCTAAAGAAAAGAGGAGATTTCATTTTATATCACGGGAATCTTTTGGTATCAGAAAATGTAAAAGCTGCATTATTTTTAATTGATACTTATAAAGATTCAAACTATCAATTGGTTATTGCAAGTAGTTATGTAAATAAGGAAATAACAGCATCAATTTCAAAATGTAAAAATATCGGATTTTATCATTTGATTGAAGAAATCGATTTGTATAAATTATTTGAAAAAGCACATATCAATGTACTCCCGACTTTTCAAAATACAGGGATTAAATTAAAGCTTTTAAATACACTATACCAAGGAAAATTTGTAATTGCTAATGATTTAATGATTAATCAAACAGGCTTAGATTCTTTATGTGAAAAAGCAACAACAAAAGTTGAATTTTTAAAAATAACAGAGGAACTATTTCAAAAAGATTTTGAACCCTCTATTGAAAAAGAACGACAAAAAATATTAAAGAACTTTGCACCAAAAGAAAGTGCAAAGAAAATAATTGATATTATGTTTCAGAAGTTTTCGTGATAACTTCAAACAACTTACCGCCTTCACACTTAATTGTTTTTTGTTTGAATTTTACAATCAAAGCGTAATCATGGGTGGCCATGATAATACTTTTTCCACTCTGATGAATTTTATTTAATAAATCCATGACTTCCAAAGAAGTTTTTGGGTCTAAATTACCAGTAGGTTCATCGGCTAAAATTAAATCAGGATCGTTTAATAAAGCCCTAGCAATAGCAACCCTTTGTTGTTCTCCACCAGATAATTCAAAGGGATTTTTATAGTATTGTGTTTTCATACCTACATGATCCAAAACTTCTTCAATTTTGGCTTTCATGGAGGATTTATCTTTCCAACCTGTAGCCTTTAATACAAACAAAAGATTGTCAAAAACTGTTCTGTCATTTAGTAGTTTAAAATCCTGGAATACAATTCCAATTTTTCTTCTGAGATAGGGAATCTCTTTATCTTTTAATTTTTTAAGATCAAAACCAACAATAGAACCAATACCTCTTTGTAGTTTTAGATCACCATATAAGGTTTTCATTAAACTACTTTTACCACTTCCTGTCTTTCCAATTAAATAAAAAAAATCGCCTTTATTTATTGTCAAATTCACTTTAGATAATACCAATTTATCTCTTTGTAAGATATCAGCGTTTTCTAAATATAAAATTGGATTTTCCATGAAATTGTTCTTTAGACAAACCTACATAATTTTTTGCATAGAATTTACTGTTTTAAAGAAGTAATTGACTTTTAAAATGGACTCAATTATCATTGTTAAATCATATTTTTATATTTTTTTAGATTTTAAACTCAACAAAAAATAAAATCATACGTTATTAATAGAAAATAGTACAAAAGTAATCCATGAAAAACATCATTTTAACTTTCTTCTTTACACTCTTGTTTTTTTCTATAAATACTGGGCAACTTCATGGACAACAATCCGAAATAGACATCAATCTTCATGCTAACTTTAATCGCGCTGTAAAACTTTTTAACTCTAAATCATATGCTGCAGCACAAAAATATTTTGTGAAAGTTTCTGAAAATGTAAAAAATAGAACAACACTAAAAGCTGACGCTGATTATTACGATGCTATTTGTGAAATTCGCTTGAATAAAATAGATGCTGATAAAAAAGTTCTAAACTTTGTTGATAATTATCCAAATAGCAATAAAAAAGACAAAGCTTATTTTAATGTAGGTAACTATTATTTTGCAAATAAAAAAGCAGCCTATGCATTAAAATGGTATTCAAAAGTAAACTCAGATGCCTTATCTGATAATAATAAAAAAGAATTGACTTTTAAAATGGGCTATGCCTTTTTATCAACCAAAAACCTAGACTTAGCCAAAAATAAATTTGTTACTTTAATTAACGATTCAAAGTATGGGAACGATTCTCGTTACTACTTCGGGTATATTTCTTACAAACAAGAAGATTTTGAAATCGCTGAAAAAACATTAGAAGAAATTGCAGATGATCAAGCGTATAAAAGTGAGGTAACTTACTTTTTGTTGGATATCAGTTTTAAAACTGGAAAATTTGAAAAATGTATTGAAATTGGGAAAAAATTATTAGAACAAGCAAAACCAAAAGAAGCCTCTGAAATTTCCAAAATTATTGGTGAAAGTCTTTTCAACCTTAAAAAATATACAGAATCAATTTCTTATTTGGAAGCCTATAGAGGTAGAAAAGGAAAATGGAATAATACAGATTATTATCAGTTGGGTTACGCCTATTATAAGCAAAATGATTTTGAAAGCGCTGTCAATAATTTTAACAAAATTATTGACAGCAAAAATAATGTTTCACAAAAAGCATACTACAATCTTGGAGAATGTTATGTCTACCTAGATAAAAAGCCAGAAGCTTTACACGCATTTAAGAGTGCCAGTGAAATGAATTTTGATTTAACGGTAAAAGAAGATGCTGCACTAAACTACGCAAAGCTTAGTTATGAAGAAGGAAACCCCTACAAAAGTGTCGCAGAAGTACTACAAGATTTCTTAAAAAAATACCCTAAATCTCCGAGCTATAAAGAAATTAATGAATTGGTGGTAACTTCCTACTTATATCAACAAAATTATCAGGGAGCCCTTGATTATTTAAAGAATAAAAAAAGCAAACAAAATCAAAATTTAACCTATGAAGTTTCTTATTACAGAGCAATTCAGTTATTTAACTCAAATAAACTTCAAGAAGCTCTTCCTTATTTTAAGTTAGGAAAAAAATCTATAGAATCAATTATCAAAAGTAATGCTTACTATTGGAGTGGAGAAACAAATTATAGATTGGGAAATTATCAATCAAGTTTAGATGAATTCATCGAATTTAAAAAAATAGCACCAAAAAATATCAAAGAATTGAACATTATTGATTACAATATTGGGTATAGTTATTTTAAATTAAAAAAATATGGAATTGCTACAAAGTCATTTCAAAATTTCATCGACACACAGAATGAGGATATGACTTTGTATGATGATGCGACCATACGACTGGGAGATAGTTTTTTTGCCACTAGAAAATATTCTAAAGCAATCAAGGTCTATAAAAAAATCATTGATAAGTTTGGCACAAGCGCCGACTATGCTCAATATCAAATGGCTATGAGTTACGGGTTCTTAAGAAAGAATAATGATAAAATCAAAGAATTAGAACAGTTACTCAAAAACTTTGAAATCTCTAATTTTAGAGATGATGCATTGTTTCAATTAGGAAATACATACTCTTCTCAAAAAGATACCAAAAATGCTCACGGAGCCTATAGAAAATTATTACAAGATTTTCCAAAAAGCTCATACAATACAAGAGCCCTACTGAGAGATGGATTGTTGTATTATAATGAAAATGAAAATCGAAAAGCATTAAGAAACTACAAAGAAATTGTTGCTAAATTTCCAAACTCAGCTGAAGCGAGAGAAGCGGTAACTAATGCGAAGAATGTATATATTGATTTAGGAGTAGTTGATGAATATGCCGTTTGGGCAAGAGGAATAAGTTTTATTAATATCACTGATGCTGATCTAGATAATTCGACCTATGAATCAGCTAAAAATAAATTTTTAGCCAATGATATACCAAAAGCGATAGAAGGGTTTAAAAAATATATTATAACTTTTCCAGAAGGGTTACATGTATTACCAGCTAATTTTTATTTGGCTCAACTTCTTGTAAAAAGCAAGCTACAAGATACTGCTATTCAAAATTATGAATATGTCATTAATCAGCCTCAAAGTGAATATAGCGAGGAAGCCCTTAACAAATTATCACAAATTTTATTAGAAAAGGAAGACTGGTCGGCTGCTATTCCTCTATTAGAAAGGTTGGAACAGGAAGCAAATTTACCAATGAATATTATGTATGCACAGAGTAATTTAATGAAAGGATATTATCAATCTCAAAAATACGATAAGGCAGTTGAATATTCAGAGAAAATATTATTACAAGACAGAATTGAGGCACTTGTAGAATACGATGCAAAAATTATTATTGCTCGTTCCGCCTTTCAAACAGACGATGATGCTAAAGCAGAAGAGTTTTATACTGAAGTTGAGAGAAATGCTAGTGGTGAATTAAAAGCCGAAGCTTTATATTTTGTAGCTTATTTTGCTAACAAAAAAAAACAGTATGAGGTTTCCAACAAAATAATACAAACCATCACGTCAGATTTTTCTGCCTACAAGTATTGGGGAGCAAAAAGTTTTGTCATCATGGCAAAAAACTATTATGCATTAGAAAACTCAGACCCATATCAAGCCACTTATATTTTAGAAAATGTTATTAAGAATTTTTCACAATTTGAAGAGGTGATAAACGACGCCAAAAATGAATTGAAAAAAATTAAAATCAATGAAGCAAAAACAAATAATTCAATAATAACTCCAGAAAATTAATTTTAATGAAAACGTATATTTTATTATTGATTTTTGTTACGGGTACCCTTCCAATTTTTTCACAAAAAAAATCAAACAAAAACACAAAGAAGAAAGATTCTATTATTGAAGTCATTAACATTGTTACCTCATACACTCCAACAGTAGCTGATGCTTTTAAAATAAAAAAGAACCCAAGGATTATACTGAGTAAAAACTCCAAAAAGAAAAAACTGACATACACTATTTTTTCTGCGCCAGTCGCTTCTACATTTGTTCCAAAAAGTGGTGTTGTAAAAGGAATTGATGTTGGTAAAAAAGAGCGTTTGTTTAATAATTATCTTGCTCTTGGCTATGGCAATTATTCAAGTCCTTATATAGAAGCATTCTTGCATCAAAATAGAAAATTTGAAAATGACTTTGGCATCTACTTAAAATATATATCTTCTGAAGATGGTATTAAAAATACACCACTGAAAAACGGATACTCTAGGCTAAATATTGATACTTATTATACCCAAGAAGAACGTTATTTTACTTGGAAAATTGGAGGAAACATTCAGCAGGAACATTATAATTGGTATGGATTACCAGACATCTCTTTTGATGATGAGTCAATTCATTCTATTCTTGAAAAACAACGCTACGGATTCTATGAACTGGAGAGTGAGCTCGTTTTTAAAGAATCTTTCTTTACATCTATCAAAACTTCACTTAGTTACTTTAAAGATGGTTTTGGAAGCAAGGAAATAAGCTTTTCATTGAAACCAAATATTAAAATTCCTTTAACTTTAGTTAGCAGACAATTAGATGATCTAGAAGTGAATACAAGTATTGATTATTTACAAGGAGAATTTGAGCAAAATTATTTAAATGACACTAACCTGAGTTACCGTTTCTTTAATTTAGGGATTCATCCCATTTACAGAATAGAATGGAATAAATTCAATATCAAATTAGGAACAAAGGTTTTTCTTTGCTCAGATATAGAAAATAGCTTAACCGATATTCTTGCGTATCCAGATGTTCAAATAAGCCATCCTTTTATTTCGAATTTATTAAATATTTATGCTGGAGCTAGGGGAGATCTTAGTATGAATTCTTTTCAACAATTAACTAAAGAAAATCCTTTTGTTTCTCCGACGCTATTTTTAACTCAAACAAATCAGCAATACAATTTGTTTGGAGGAATTTATGGTTCATTTTCTTCTGATGTCAGCTTTAATATTAATGCAAGCTATAAAAGTGATGAAGATCATGTATTATTTGTAAGAAATAATTCAAAATCTAATGGTTTTTTTGATGCAACAACTCCTTTGTTAGGGTATGAATACGGAAATTCTTTTACTGTTTTTTACGATGATATAAGTACATTATCCATTTTTGCAGAAGTTGAGATAGACTTCACTAAAAAATTTCTTATGGGAGGAAATATACTATACAATTCATACACAACTACCTTACAACAAGAAGCATGGAATTTGCCAAAATTTGAAGGAGGTATCTACGGTACATACAGTAATGACAAATGGTATGCTAGCACCAATATCTTCTTTGTTGGTAAACGACAAGATGTTCTGTATAATGGAACATTCCCATCAACGATTGCGGGTACTCAATCCCTAGATGCTTATATAGATGTCAATATAAACGGGGGATATCATATTAACGATTTTTTCTCTGGATTTATCAAACTAAACAATGTCTTAGGAACTAATTATGAACGCTACGCCAATTTTAATGTTCAGGGCTTCCAGATTTTAGGAGGTATTACCTACAAATTTGATTTTTAAAAATCTATGTAACATAAGAGTCATACAAAAATTACAAAGATGAATTTTCCTTATTAACTCCTACCTCTGTTTGATATCGGGATGTTAATTTTATCTGAATTGTATCAAAACTTTCCGTAAATTTAGACTTTATCAAAAAAATTATATCTGGATGAAAAAATTTATGTTATTCATTGCTCTTAGCGTTTTATTTGCTTGCAATCCAAAAAAATCTTCTACAAAAGTCGGCATAGACTTATCCAAACAAGAAAAACAAGATTCAACTCAAATTAAACATCTTTTTAATACTGCACTAACCGATGGTAAATCCTATGAATGGCTTCGTGATTTAAGCAAAAATATTGGAGGTAGGTTATCTGGTTCACCAGAAGCTCAAAAGGCTGTACAATGGGGAGAAAAAGTAATGAGAGAGGTTGGTTTAGATTCGGTTTGGTTACAACCGGTAATGGTACCTCATTGGGTTCGAGGTAAGAAAGAGGAGGCACATTATACATTTAAAGGACAAAAAAAAGATGTTCCTATATGTGCCTTAGGTTTTTCTATTGCAACTCCTACAAATGGAATAACGGCAGAGGTTATTGAAGTAAAAAGCCTAGAGGAAGCCGAAGCTTTAGGAAATAAAATGACTGGTAAAATTGTATTTTTTAATCGTAATTTTGACAATACCTTGATTAATACCTTTAGAGCTTATGGAGGCTGTGTAGACCAAAGGGTTGGAGGTGCATCAATTTGTGGTAAATTTGGAGCAAAAGGAGTGATTGTTCGATCCATGACCAACGCAATTGATGATTACCCTCATACAGGGACTATGAGTTACGGAGATTTACCGGTTTCTAAATATATCCCAGCAGCAGCAATAAGCTCAAAAGCCGCAGAAACCTTAAGTGAAGATTTAAAAAATAATCCTACGCTAAAATTTCACTTTAAGCAATATTGTAAAACCCTTCCAGATGCCCCATCCTTTAATGTAGTAGGTGAACTTAAAGGTTCTGAAAATCCAAAAAATATATTTGTTGTCGGAGGTCATCTAGATTCATGGGATTTAGGAGAAGGAGCCCATGATGATGGAGCCGGAATTGTACAATCTTTAGAAGTTGCTTATTTGTTTAAAAAAAATAATATTCGCCCCAAAAATACCTTAAGAGTTGTCTTCTTTATGAATGAAGAAAACGGAACTCGAGGTGCAAAAAAATATGCAGAATTGGCTAAATTAAACCAAGAAAATCATATTGGAGGATTAGAATCAGATGCTGGAGGTCATACTCCAAGAGGTTTTTCTATTGATGCAAACTCTACAAATACTGAATTGCTTCAGAGCTGGAAAAAATTGTTATCACCGTATGGTCTTCATGATTTTGACAAGGGTGGTTCTGGTGCAGATATTAGCCCATTGAGGGGAGAAAATGTTACTTTAGTGGGGTATAGGCCAGATTCTCAACGTTATTTTGATTACCATCACACAAGCAGAGATACGTTCGACAAAGTCAATAAACGTGAACTTGAGCTGGGGAGTGCTTCAATGGCTGGTATTATATATTTAATGGATAAATACTTGTATAGTGATACTCCTGTAAAACCATAAGACTCATAATATAGATGCTAATTCTAACTATTATTTTTGGTCTTTTATTTATGGTTGCAGGACTTTATCATATCGTAAACCCGAAATTTTTTGAGCATTTTATCCCCAATATATTTCCAAAAATTACTGTTAACTATATCGTAGGTTTTATCGAATTTGCTCTAGGCTTAGGATTGTTTTTTCCAACAATGACCTCCTATGTCTCCCTAGGAATTTTTATCATAATGTTTTTATTTCTTCCAATCCATATCTGGGATGCAACGAAAAAAAAGCCTGCTATTGGCTCTAAATTTATTGCATACATAAGAATACTCTTACAATTTTTGTTCCTATATGGAGCCTATTCAATATACCAAAACTCATAATAATTACTCTATGAAAAAAATGATTTACATCCTCTGTATTACCGCTTTATTTTCTACTTGTAAAAAGGTACAAGTAGATCTAATTGTTACCAATGCTAATATATATACTGTTGATGAAAATTTTAGTAAAGCAGAGGCTTTTGCAATCAAAGATGGAAAATTTGTTGATATTGGTCATAGTTTTGAAATTACAAGCAAATATGCATCATTAAATACCATCGATGCAAAAGGACAGACTATATTACCTGGACTTATAGATGCACATTGTCACTTTTATAGAATGGGTCTACAACAACAAAAAGTTTCTTTAGAAGGAACAAAAAGTTATGATGAGGTTTTACAAAAATTAGTTGCGTTTCAAAAAGAGAAAAAAACCAGCTTTATCAGTGGCCGTGGTTGGGATCAAAATGATTGGGAAATAAAAGAATTTCCAACAAAAGATAGGTTAGATAAATTATTTCCAACAATACCAGTAG
>MDTG01418076.1_pt1 | contig 12654 bp, 12 predicted proteins | sample 811421 | NCBI WGS metagenome assembly MDTG01 (sample SAMN05326645, study PRJNA326480) | marine metagenome | isolation source: seawater | place: Pacific Ocean: South East | collected 2011 | reverse complement strand
GTACTTTCTGAGATAAATAATACCTAAAAATAACTTTAAATATTTATTAATAAAATTATTATTATAATTAGAGCTCTTAATTTTTTTTATTTTATTTTTAAATAAAATATATTCAGAATTATTTGATTTTATTTTTATTTTTCCTTTGAATGTTCCTAAAATTTTATTTAAAAAATTTCTTGCAAGAATTCCTTCGCCAGTAAATTCTTCAAAATCACTTGACCAAGCATAAATAGTTCTATTTTTCATTTATTTTTATAAATTCAAGTTTTTCATAAATTTTCCTTCTTTGTCCTCTAAGATAACTATAAAAACTAGAAATTAATCTATTTAATCTTCTAAAGGTTTCAAATTGTAATCTCCAAATTGTTTCTGCAACAAATATTTTTTCTAGAAATTCTGGTAGAGGTTTTTCATCTCCAGAAGCCATATTTATTGCTGCTCCAAGACATAATATTTTAAAATTTTTTTGTGAGGATCTTATATATTCTGCAAGTATTTCTTGTTTTGGTGTTGGAATAGTTAAAATACATAATTGATTACAACCTAATTCGGGTACGAATTTTTTAAAATCATTTAAATTTCCATAAGGTAAACTTATGTGAATAATTTTTCGCTTAAAATTTTCTGCTAAGTATTTTTTTCCATTAATGGATAAATTACCTAATACAACTATTTCATTTATAAACTCAGGAATATTTAAATTTGCAAGAAGCTTTCTACCTGGAAGTTTTTGAACATTTAAATTTGAAATTTTATTAAAGTAATATCCATCAGGCCAAACATAAAAGTTTCTATTTAATTTAATATCATTTTTTTCAAACGCGCCACAAAAAGCCAAATTGAATGCTGAAATAATAAAGTTTTCATTAAATGGAATTTCTTTAGTTTTTGTGAAATATTTAATAGTTTCTTTTATTTTGGGAAGTTTAAAAATATTAAACAGTCTATCTATATTTCTCTTTTTTGAATAAATTTTACTTAAAATATCTATATTTTTATTAAATTTGTTAATATCGTGTTTCTTTGACAAATAATTTATTAGGTTAGTTTTTATTTGATTTATATCTTTTGACTTTGTTGCATAACCAATTTCGTATTTATTTATAATATCGAATACTTCACCTCCAATAAGACCTATAATTCTTTTTTTATATGACAAATAAGTTTGAAACTTACCTGGTATTGTTGCATCAAATGCATCTCCTGGTTTTAATGTAATTAACAAAGCATCTGCGTGCTCAACATATTCTTGCAGCTCCTCGAATTTTAATAAACCTAAAAGTTTAAAATTTTCGAGATTTTCTTCTAATTTAACTTTTTCAAGTAAATCAAATCTTCTACCTTTTCCTGCAATTATCCAATTTATTTCTTTTCTTGAAGCTTTAACTAATTCTAAAACAAGCCCAAAATTTTGGGCATCACCTATATTCCCCGTAAATAAAATATTGTATTTATCTTTAGAAAATATCTCGTCATTCTTTTTTGTTTTTTTGAAAATTTGATCTTTAATTTCCTCTGGCCAAGAGGGAAAATAGAAAGTTTTTTTACTAAAACTTCCTTCGAGTTGATTGATTTTTTTTCTATAAGTTAAAGATTGGCAAAGTATAAGAAAAGTATTTTTGTAAATATATTTTACAAGCTTTTCACACAGCTTATAAATTAGACTGTTTTTTTTAAAGATATTTAAATCATCAAGAACATTTGGCCATAAGTCTAAAACCCAAAGAATATGTTTTGAGTTATTTAATCTTGATACTAATATACTCGTGATTGCAACAATAATTGGAGATGTAGCAAAAGTAAAAACGTAATCGTATTTTTTTTTTCTTAAATAAAATAACGAATAAAATAAAGATGAAATTACAAAAGATAAATAATTAAAAGTTAATATAGTTAATGTTCCTTTACCTCTTGTTATTTGAGGGACTCTATAAATTTTACATCCTTCAAATTGTGAGTATTGATTTGGATTTTTTTTAAATTCCTCAAATATTTTTCCACTTGGATAATTTGGATAAGAAGTAAGTATCTCTATTTCAACATTTTTTTTTTTTAATTCTAGTACCAGGTCATTCACTCTAAAATATTCTGGCCAAAAATACTGGGAAACAATTAAAATTTTCATATAAACTTACAAGAATATTTGATTATTTTAGCCAAACTCTTTTATTTACATAATTAGTGTAGCTTTGAATAATCTTAATAACATTAAATGATAAATCTCTTGCTTTATAATCTGGATGTATACTTTTTTTATATTTTTTTTTTATTTTTAAAATTAAATTTATTGATTGACTAATAGATTTTGTATCCATTCCAGATATGATACATGATCCTTTCTCAAGACCTTCATGTCTCTCAGTTGTTTCTCTAAAATTTATTGCTGGAAAATTTAAAATATTTGACTCTTCAATTATACTTCCACTATCAGAAATTGTAAGTTTAGAATTTTTTTGTAGTTTAATATAATCAAAATAATCAAATGGAGGATTGAATTTTACAAACTTATTTTTAATAATTTTAAGTTTAGATAATTTTTTTTTTAATCTTGGATGAGTTGAAATTATTACAGGCATTTTATATTTTTTTATTATATTTATTATTGTATTTTTAAGACTATTAAAATTTTTACCATTTTCTAGATTTTCATCTCTATGGCTACTCAATAAAAAATACTGATTTTGTTTTAATTTTAATTTTTCAAGAATTTTAGACTTTTCAATATCATAATGGTAATACTCTAAAACTTCATATAAAGGACTTCCTATTTTTATTATTCTATCTGGAGGAAATTTTTCTAAAATTAAATTTTTTTTTGCAATTTCACTATATGTAAGATTTATATCTGAAATATGATCTATTATTCTTCTATTAATTTCCTCTGGTACCCTCATATCATTACATCTGTTTCCTGCTTCAATATGAAAAATCGGAATTTTTCTTTTTTTTGCTGCTAAAACAGCAAGACCCGTATTGGTATCACCTAAAATCAAAACACAATCTGGTTTCTCATATGACAAGATCTTATCAAACTCCTTAATCACATCCGATATAAAATTGATTGAATTTTTATTTTTACATTTAAGATTATAATTTGGCTTTCTAATTTTCAAATTATCAAAAAATACTTTATTTAATTTTACATCAAAATTCTGCTTACTATTTACAAGGATATGATTGAATACTTTATCTGCATTTTCAATTATTCTTGAAAGTCTAATTATTTCAGGTCTTGTCCCCAATAAGGTCAATACTTTAAGCTTCATTTAATCTATATAATTTTTGTTGATTAATGGTTTTATAATTTTTATTGTTTCAGCAATATTTAACTGTTTCGTATTTTCAGATGTATAATCACTATGGGAAAGTTTGAGTTTTTTACCTTTTTGAAAATATAAATCGTAATTTAATTCACGTGTGTCAGAATTTATAATAAAAAAATTTTTATTTTTTCTTGAAAAAAAACTTTCTTCCCTACTCATCAATGTTTCATGTTTTTTTTCACCATGCCTCGTTCCAATTATCTTAATTGGATAATTCTTTTTTTTAAATATTTTCAAGACTGCGTTACTTAACGTTTTAATTGTAGTAGCATATGTTTCGGGTATAATTATTTGACCATTTTTTCCAAACTTAAGAGCAAATAAAACTAAATCTATAGCACTATCAAGCGTCATTAAAAATCGTGTCATGTTAAAATCAGTTATTGTAATAGCTTCATTTTTATTAATTTTGTCAATAATCAAAGGTAGTATCGACCCCCTAGAAAAAAGAACATTCCCGTATCTTGTAACTGTAACTTGAGTTTGATTTTTATTTAAATTTTTTGATTTTGAAATTGCAATTTTCTCCATTAATGCCTTTGACATACCCATTGCATTAATTGGATAAACAGCTTTATCTGTACTTAAACACACAATTTTTTTAACATTATTATCAAAACATCCTTCTAAAATATTGTTCGTCCCAATAATATTTGTTTTAACAGCTTCTAAAGGGTAAAATTCACATGATGGTACTTGCTTTAATGCAGCTGCATGAAAAACAAAATCTACATTTTTACATGCCTCGTTAACAGACTCTTTGTCCCTTATGTCTCCAATTAAAAATTTAATTTTTTTGTTACTATGTTTTAATCTTAAATCGTGTTGTTTTTTTTCATCTCTGCTAAATATCTTTATTTCTTTAAAGTCTAAATTTACAGCTCTTCTTAAAAATGCACTACCAAAGGAACCTGTTCCACCAAATATTAAAACTTTTTTATTTTTAAAATAATTTTTATAAATATTATTCATACCAGTTTTTAAGACTTTTATTATAAGAATTAAAATCTTTTTTTATATTAATTTTACTATGCATCCCTCTTACAAAAGAGAGAAACATACCAATTTTATAGAAAACAGGAATATAAAGCTTTAAATTCTTTTCTAAAAAAACTGTTAATTTTTCTATCAATAACAAAATAGTGACAACGAAAGGAAGTCTTAAGAATGTTTTCAAAATTCTATTTTCATAAATTTTATTGAATACTGATTTTTTTGCTGCATCGATATTTATTTTTCTAATATCAGTAATTCCAAATTTTCCTAAATAATAAAACTTTAATAACCAAACTTTAAAATTCCTAAAATCTTTATGAAAAATTTTTGCTTTTATCAATTCTATAAAAATTCCTTTTCTTTTAAGTCTATATGCTAATTCAAAATCTTCAAAACCATAATAACTAAATCTATTATCAAAAAAATTTTCATAATCATTAAATAAACTTTTATTAAAACCCATATTCATAGTAACAAAATTTTTAATATCAATAAGTTCATATGATTTTTTAAATTTTTTTGATCTAAAATTTCTGAACTTTATTAAATTTTTAATTTTATAATTTTGTGAATATTCAACCTCTCCACAATAAATACATCTTTTTTTTTGTAATGTAAGTTTTTTATAATAGTCAAATAAAAAATGTTTTTCTGGAAAACAATCATCATCTAAAAAAATTAAATAATCTCCTTGAGAATGTTTTGCGCCTTCATTTCTTTTGAACGCTTGATGATTTTTCTTTAGATTTAAATATTTAATATCTAAATAATTGTAATTTTTTATGAAATTTAATAATCTTAAATTTCCATTTGAACTACTATCACAAATTAAGATTTCAACATCAATTGGAATATTTAATTGTTTATTTAAAAGTTTTATAATTTCAATTACATTATTTGGTCTGTTGTAAGTAGTAATTATTACAGAAATTTTTTTACGTTTATACAATTTAATTAATTTTCAAATTTTTGTAAATTTTTTTTTTATTTCTCTGCATTTGGTTTATCATTTTATCCCAAGTTGGAACAGAATAGTTAAATTTTCTAAGTGAATATTTTTTAGACAAAGATCTATCAATATTAAGGCTCATATCTTTCTTAATTATAGTAAATATTGCATAAGTTTTTTTAATTTTATTTAGCAAATCGTATTTAGATATTTTTCTTGATGATAAATGAAATATTCCTGAAATTTTTTTTTTTGAATTAATTATTTCGTTTAAAAATTTATAAATTTCATATGTTGTTAAACCCGAAAAATATGCATTTTTAAAACCTAAACAACTTCTTTTTTGATTTAAAAACCACTCTAATAAACCGGTCTTAGAATCTATTTCGTGTCCTATTATTGATGTTCTTATTGTTAAACAATTTTTATCTAACACTTCTCCCTTAAGTTTTGACTCTCCATAAAAATCTAATGGATCAGGCTTGTCTGTAATTTCATAATTTCCTTTTTTTCCACTAAAAACACAATCTGTACTGAAATGTATTAATCTAATATTATTTATTTTTAGGAAATCATTTAAGATATGTGGAAATTTTGAATTTAAAAATTTAGAGATTTTCTTTATTTCCTTTTTTTGCTTTACCCATCCTACACAATTAATTACGTAATCTGGTTTAAAACTTAATATTTTTTCTTTTAAATTTTCAAAATTTTTTACATCATTATTTAAATCAATATTTTTTTTGTAATTTACGAAATATTTATAACTTTTTAATCTTAGTGAACCCTTAACTTGAAATTTATTATTATTAATGAAATTTAAAAATAAACAACTACCGAGCATTCCCGTAATTCCAATAATATAAACTTTCATTTTTTTATCAAAATACTATATATAAGTTTAATTCATCTAAAAAAATTAATTAATGAAGAAAAAAAAAGCTTTAATAACAGGGATTACTGGTCAAACTGGATCTTATCTATCTGAGTTTTTGCTTAATAAAGGATATATTGTACATGGCATTGTAAGAAGGTCTTCATTAATAAATACACATAGAGTTGACCATATATTTTCAAATAAAAATTTCAAATTACATTATGGTGATCTTATAGATACACTTGGTTTAAATAATCTTATAAATAAAATTAAACCAGATGAGATATATAATCTCGCAGCTCAGTCCCATGTTGCAGTTAGTTTTCAAATTCCAGAATATACTACAGATGTAAACGCTCTTGGTTGTTTACGTATTCTAGAAATTATAAGACAAAGTAAAAAAAAAATAAAGTTTTATCAAGCGAGCACTTCTGAACTTTACGGTAAAACCTTAAAGATTCCTCAAAATGAAAACACAAAATTTAATCCAACATCTCCATACTCAATTTCAAAATTGTATGCTTATTGGATTACTAAATACTATAGAGATGCATACAATATCTTTGCTTGTAACGGCATATTATTTAATCATGAATCACCACGGAGAGGTGAAACATTTATTACAAGAAAAATAACTATTGGACTTAGTAAAATATTAAATGGAAAACAAAATTTCTTAGAAGTTGGAAATTTAAACTCATTAAGAGATTGGGGGCATGCAAGAGAATATGCAGAAATGCAATGGCTTATGTTACAAAATAAAAAACCAGATGATTTTGTCATATCAACTGGTAAACAATATTCTATAAGAGATTTTATAAATATTTGCCTTAAAAAGTTAAAAATAAATGTTGTATGGTCTGGAAAAGGTCTTAAAGAAACAGCAATTGTAAAAAACTTTAAAAATAAAAAATATAAAATTAAAAAAAATCAAAAAATTATCAAAGTAAATAAGAAATACTTCAGACCTACTGAGGTTAGTAATTTATTAGGTGATAGCAAAAAAGCAAAAAAAGAACTTGGATGGAAAAATAAAACAAATATTCATGATCTTGTGTCAGAAATGCTTAAACATGATTTAAATAAATATTAGATTTACGATGGGTCTAAAAATTAGTGATAGAATTTTTGTAGCTGGCCACAAAGGAATGGTTGGATCTTCAATATTAAGAATATTAAAAAAAAAGGGATATAAAAATTTAATTACTGTTAGTAAAAAAAAACTTAATTTAGAAAATCAAAGTCAAGTCAATAACTTTTTTAAAAAAAATAAAATAGATTTTATTTTTTTATGTGCAGCGAAGGTTGGTGGAATCTATGCTAATGATTACTTCCCAGCTGAATTTATATTGAAAAATATTTTAATACAAACCAATGTTATTAATGCTGCTCACAAAAATAAAATAAATAAATTAATTTTTCTCGGTTCAAGTTGTATTTATCCACGTGAAGATTTAAGAAAAATAAGAGAAGATGATATTTTAACTGGAAAATTAGAAATGACAAATGAGCCTTATGCTGTAGCAAAAATATCTGGCATTAAAATGTGCGAGAGTTTTAATCGGCAATATAACACCGATTATAGGTCATTAATGCCGACAAATATGTTTGGTCCAGGTGATAATTATCACAAGTTGAATAGTCATGTTATGGCAGCCCTAATAAGAAAATTTATTATCGCTTATAGAAAAAAACATAAATCTGTTGTTGTATGGGGCTCTGGTAAACCAAAAAGAGAATTTTTATACATAGATGATTTTGCCTCAGCCTCAATTTATTTGGCAAAAATGTCAAAAAAAAAATACCATAGTTTTGTTCCAGAAAGATTAAACCTCGTTAACATTGGTTATGGAAAAGATTTTACAATTAAACATATAGCTGAGTTGATAAAAAAATATGTTGGATATAAAGGCAAAATTGTGTTCGACAAAAGAAAAAAAGATGGGGTTCAAAAAAAATTATTAGACAATAGGTTAATAAGAAAACTAGGGTGGAAACCTAAAGAAAAATTTGAAACAGCTCTTAAAAATTATATTATTAATATAAGAGATAAAATTATTTTTGATTAAAAAAAACTTTCATAAGTTTTTCGAGCTTATTCATTCTTTCAGAATTAACAAATTGATTGTTTCCTATATAAAGGGCATTGCTATGAATCAATGTTGAATTTATCAACTTAATTTTGTTATATTTTGATAAGAAAGGTTGTTTTAATAAATTACCTGCAATTAAAGGTCTTGTTTCAATCTTGTTTTTAACTAAATATTTTTCAAATTTTTTTTTCTTTTTATGATTTTTAAAAACAAATGGTAATACAAAAGAAGAAATTCCAGGATTGCTGGTTAAATATAATTCAGATTTATAATTTAAACAAATTTTATAAAACCTATTAAAATTTTTATTTCTAATTTTAATCCATTTATTTATTTGGGGAAGTTGAAATCTTCCTAAATATGCATTGATTTCTGTATTTCTTAGGTTAAAGCCACTACTTAAGAAAAGAAATTTAAAATCAATATTATTATATTTTCTTTTTATCGCGTAATGTGTTTCTTTAGGAAGCTCTCTAGCAAGTCCGTGTGATCGTTTTAGTAAACACATTTCATAAAATTTTCTATTATTTGTAACAATCATACCACCTTCGATCGTAGTTAAGTGATGACCCCAATAAAAACTAAAACTTGATGCAATACCAAAATTACCTACTTTTTTATTTTTAAATTTAGCACCTTGTGATTCACAACTATCCTCTAAAATTTTAATATTTTTTCCCTTAATTATTTTTTTTATCAAAGAAATGTTTGCAGGAAATCCAATGATATGAGCAACAAAAATAGCTTTGGTTTTTTTTGTAATTTTTTTCTTTAAATCCTCATAATTAAAAGAAAAATCATTTAAATTACAATCTACAAAAACCGGTTTTAATCCAGACTGAATTACAGGGGTAACAGTTGTTGTCCATGTTAAAGATGGAACTATTACCTCATCATTATTTTTCCATTTATAAATCTCTTTAGCACTTTGTATTATTAGCAAGTTAGCTGAACTACCTGAATTTACAAAAACAGAATACTTGCAATTTTGCCACTTAGAATATGCGACCTCAAATTTTTTTACTTCTTTAAATTGTGTAAATCTTTTAGTTTTTAATATAAATCTTGAAAGTTTTTCTCGTTCTTTATTTGAAATTACATTTTCCTGAAGAGGCCAATTCATATTTGTTTATACAGTTTTTTTTACTTATTCAGATCCTTATATGATATAAAAAACCTCTTATAGCAATGAAAAAAAATATTTTTGAATATATTATTAAAGACACTAAGCATAATTTTAATTTTCGAAAATATAAGCTTCTTAAAAATAAGAAGATTTTAATAACTGGCGCAACTGGAGTGCTTGGTTCCTACTTTATTAGTTTTTTTTTATTGCTTTTAAAAAGTAATTACAAACCTAAAAAAATTACATTATTTTATAAAAAAAAACTTCCTTCTTATTTGGAATTTTTAAAAAAAAATAAAAAAATTAAACTAATTAGAAAAGATTTATCAAATCTTAAAAGGCTTAATATCGATAAACAAGATTATATAATTTATTTAGCTGGTTATGGACAACCAGGTAAGTTTATAAAAAACCCAATTAAAACATATAAATTAAATACAAATTCATTGGAATTATTTGTTAATAAAATTAAAAAAAACGGGAAATTTTTATTCTTAAGTTCAAGTGAAATTTATAGTGGTCTTAATGGGAAAATAGATGAGAGCAAAGTTGGTACTACAAATACCAACCATCCAAGAGCTTGCTACATAGAATCAAAAAGAGGCGGTGAAACAATTCTAAATAATTATAAAAATAAGTTAAAATTTAAACCAATTTCTGTCAGATTATGCCTTGGTTTTGGTCCTGGAGTTAGAAAAGATGATGAAAGAGTATTACATCAATTTATAGAAAAAGCTCTCAAATTTAAAAAAATTCAAATGCTTGATAATGGCAAATCTTTAAGATCATATATTTACATTACAGACGTACTAAAAATGTTGGTTAATATTTTATTTTATGGAAAAAAAGAGTTATATAATATTGGTGGTAAAAAAATAATTTCTATAAAACAACTTGCAAAAAAAATATCTGGAATATTAAAAGTAAATTTTTATTCATCAAATAAAAATTTCTCTAAAAATTTAGGAAAAGCTCCTAAGAATGCATTTGTAAGTATTAAATCTTATGAAAAAGAATTTGGAAAAATAAATTTAATTAATATTGATGAAGGATTAAAAAAAACAATTGGTTGGCATAAGTTAATTTAATAAATATATTTATTAGGATCAATCAATTTAGCAAATGAAGGTTCTCCTCCACTTTGAAATTCTATTTTTCTTTTCCAGCCTAACCAGTACTTTGGTCCAAAAAGTATTTTTCTGCTTTTCATCAAATATCCTCCCCACCAGGATATAGAACTATTAGACATGATTCCATAATTGCATAAACTCATTATAGTCAAATCTACATACAAATTATTTTGAGATATAATTTTATTTTTCAAATAAGAAAATGTTTTTTTAGCTCTGTTTGAGTTGTCACTCAAAATTATAAAATATGGATTTCGAACCCTTTTTTTTAAAAGATTTATTAAATCAAAATAATAATTATCAGGTAATGCAATACCTTCCAGACCTAAAAACTTAATTTTTTTGTAGTCATCCAGATTGTATTTAAATCTGTGATCAATAATATTTTTTCTACCTTGACGATAATGAACAAAAATTAAATTTTTATTTAAAGGGATTTTAAATAAAAATTTTTTAGCGCTATTTATATGCTTTGGTTTAATATTTATTTTAACATCTTTCAATTTTTTAAAAAAAAATTCACTTTGAAAAAAACGAGGGTAAATAAATGTAATATCGCTCAATCCATTTTTAATGATAATTTTTTTTTTTTCTAACTTGGTTTCATATATTTTTTTTCTTTCAACATTAATACTAGAAATTATTTTAAGTTTAGAAAGGAATACAAAAAACCATATAAGAATTTTTCTGATAAAAAAAACTAATATTTTATTTTTAATAATTACAAATTTAATTTTATTATCAAAATCAATTAATTTATTTAATTCTATAAAATTAGTACAAAAAACTGTTCGATTTTTTTTTATATGTGTTTTTAAAAATTGAAACTGAAAAAGTTGATTTCCAAGCAATCCATCCCCAAAGAAAAAATACATTTAAATTATGAAATTATAATTTATATTTGGCTTTCTTTGCATCTAAATAAAAACCTTTTACAGTTTCTAGAGAATATTTTTCTAAATTTTTTCCAATTATATCTAATTTTTTTAACATACTTATTGGAACAGTTATTATATCGCATTTTAATTTTGCTGCTTGAACAATGTTGTAAATTTCTCTAGTACTTGCCCATAAAGTTTTAACACCTTTATAATTTTTAAATAACTTTATAGATTTTAAAATTATCTTATTAGGATCAACACCTGAATCGGCAATTCTTCCAGCAAAAATTGATACAATCACATCGGAATCTTTTCTTAAATATTTTTTAATACTGGTGATTTGGTTTTGAGTAAAAACCGCCGTTATATTTACCTTGATTTTTTTTTCAATTAATTTCTCGACTATAGGCAAGCAAGATTTTCCTTTGGTGTTTGTAATAGGTATTTTCACATAAATGTTTTTACCCCATGTAGAAATTATATTTGCTTGTCTTTCCATTTCATTTAAATCATCAGAGAAGACTTCAAGTGATAAACTTTTATTTTTTATAATCTTTAAAGCTTTCTTAGAAAATTCCTTATAATTTTTTATTCCTGAAGAATTCATTAAACTTGGGTTTGTAGTAAAACCCTTTATAAAACTTTTTTTATAAAAAAATTTCATTGAATCAAAATCTGCTCCATCGCAATAGATATCTATTTTGTTAAGTATTTTTTTCATTTTTTTTGATCTCCTTTATAGCGTCATAAAGATTTTTTACTTTATAATTAAATTTTTTTGGTTTTTTTTCTTTATAGTTTTTATCAATATAAAAGCAATTAATCTTTAATCTATTAGCTAAATAAATGTCTCTCCATCTATCTCCAATAAGGTAACTTTTATTTAAATCAATATTCCATTTTTTTTTTGCTTTTAATATTAGACCTGACCTTGGTTTTCTACATTTACATTTATCTGACTCTATATGTTGACATACAAAAATGTCATCAATTTCGAGTTTAGATTTTATTTTATTATTAATATTTTTTAATAAATTAGTTTCTGTTAATCCTTTTTTTATATCTGGTTGATTAGTTATTATTATATTTTTAAATCCTTTCTTTTTTAAAAAAACAAGAGACTCCTTTACATTTTTTAGAATTAGAAATTCTTTAATTTTTCTAGGAGCTACTGGCTTTCCTTTCTTTAATAGCGTACGATTAATAACCCCGTCTCTGTCTAAAAAAAAAGCTTTATTTTTTTTTTTTACCACTTAGTTTTATTTTTTTTTATCTT
>MDTG01403917.1_pt1 | contig 12654 bp, 12 predicted proteins | sample 811421 | NCBI WGS metagenome assembly MDTG01 (sample SAMN05326645, study PRJNA326480) | marine metagenome | isolation source: seawater | place: Pacific Ocean: South East | collected 2011 | reverse complement strand
CACCATTTGATGCTGGTCTTCTATCTTCTAGTCTGCCCTTCCATCCATCTTCAACAGTACCGATTGGTATCCTAATAGATGCACCTCTATCTGATACACCATAAGAAAATTTATCTATAGACTGAGTTTCATGTAAACCTGTTAGCCTTTGGTCATTATCAGCACCATACACGTCAATGTGTTTGTTGATATTTTTCCCAAACTCTTCGCAGATCTTATTGAAAACATTCTCATCACCACCACTTCTCATTACCTCATTAGAAAAGTTAGCATGCATACCAGAGCCATTCCAATCTCCCTTAATAGGTTTAGGGTGTAAATCAATGGCTAGACCATATTTCTCAGCATTTCTTTCTGAAAGATATCTTGCAACCCAGACTTGATCTCCAGCATTTTTAGCACCTTTTGCGAATATTTGATATTCCCACTGTCCAGTAGCAACTTCAGCATTTATGCCTTCGACATTTATTCCAGCTTCAAGGCACTGATCTAAATGTTCTTCAACACACTCTCTTCCAAAAGTATTTCTGGCTCCTACACTGCAATAATATTGGCCTTGTCCCTCTGGGTATCCATTATCAGGAAATCCAATAGGTAAATTAGTAACAGGGTCAATTAAAAAATATTCTTGTTCAAAACCAAACCAGAAATCATTGTCATCATCGTCAATAGTTGCTCTACCGTTTGAAGAGTGAGGCGTACCGTCAGCATTAAGAACTTCTGTCATAACTAAATAAGCATTAGACCTATCTGGATCCGGAAATATAGCTACTGGTTTTAGGAGGCAATCAGAGTCATTACCATCTGCTTGTAAAGTAGAACTCCCATCAAATGACCACATGGGACACTCATCGAGTTTACCTTTAAAGTTTCTTCGGACCATAGTCTTGCTTCTCAAGCTTTGAGTAGGCTCGTAACCGTCAAGCCATATATATTCTAATTTCGATTTTTCTGACATAAGATAATTTAATTTTTATTCTATTGTAAAATATTAAAATTATTAGAAGATTCTAAAAAAAGTAACGTTCAATAACTCGAAATGAATTAAAAAATACAATCTCTACAAAAATGAAAGAGATTTAGATATTTAAATTATGAAAATTTTAAATAAATATGATATAAATATTAATTCTTTAAATATCTCCTAAAAACCTTTTTAAATTTATCGATTTTGGGTGCTATAACATAAGAACAGTAGCCGTTATTTGGATTAAGTTTATAATAGTCTTGGTGGTAACTCTCAGCAGTATAAAATATTTCAAATTTTTGAATTTGAGTAACGATAGGACTTTTCCATGATCCCGAGTTTTCTAATTCGGATAAAATATTCTCTGCAAATTCTTTTTGTTCTGTATCGTGATAAAGTATTATTGACCTATACTGGGTTCCCACGTCTGCACCTTGTCTATTCAATGTTGTTGGATCATGCGTTCTCCAAAATATTTCTAATAACTCAGGATAAGATATCTGTGAGGGATTATATTCTATATTAACAACCTCAGCATGATTAGTTTTACCAGTTGTAACTTCTTTGTAGGTTGGATTTACAGTATTTCCAGCTGAATATCCTGACTCAACACTAACTACGCCATCTACTAATTCAAATACAGCTTCAGTGCACCAGAAACATCCAGACCCAAAAGTTGCTATTTTGTTCTCCATTATAAATAAATTTAAAAGTAAAATAATGATATTCATCTATTGACAATATTTTTTTAATAAATTAATTGCCTTAGTATTTTCTAACGAGGCAGAAGTGGTAAAGTTTTTACACGCATTTCTTGAATCATCTAATTTCAAATAAATCAAACCCATATAGTAGTAAGAATCAGAGTTATTTGAGTTTAATGAAACTGATGTCTTGAAAGACTTCATAGCATCAGGAAATAAGCCCTGATACTGTAGCGATCTCCCAAGAATTAAATGTGCTTGATCAAGATCTGGGTTTATCTTAATTGCATTCTTTGAATATGATTCTGCTACAATATAATTTTTATTTCTTATTGAATTAATTGCAAGGCTTAGTAATGCGTTTATGTTTTTTTTATCTATATCTAATATCTTTTTATAATCAGAAACTGCCATGTCATATAATTTAATTTCTTCATATGACCTGCCTCTTCTATATAAGGACTTAGTATCATTAGGATTAAGCTTCAACCCTTCAGTGTAAACGTTTATTGCCTCCTCATACCTTTTATCATTATACAATTTGTCACCTGTTCTGGTGTCATCAGTAACACATGAAGAGGATAGAAAAATAATTAGAATTAATTTTTTCATGTAGATATTATTAATTAATTTAGGTATGTCTAAAAATATTTTATGTTATGACTAATTTAATTTTATCAAAATCAGAAGAAAACTATCTTAAATCAATATATAACTTATCTGAATTAGGGAACAAAGTTGTTACAACTAACTCAATATCAAAGATATTAAATATAGAACCAGCATCTGTAACAGATATGATAAAAAAGCTATCTAAAAAGAAATTAATTTATCATGAAAAATACAGAGGAACTAAAATTTCAAAAAATGGCATTAAAGTAGCACTTCAAATTATTAGAAGACATAGACTCTGGGAGGTTTTTTTATATGAGAAATTAAATTTTAATTGGGATGAAATTCACGAAGTAGCAGAAGAGCTAGAACATGTCTCATCTGATCAGCTAATAGATAATCTTGATAAATACCTAAAGTATCCAAAAATTGATCCCCATGGAGATCCAATACCAAATAAATTGGGAGAGATAGATTTTGTCGATAAGATTTCTATTTCAGATCTAAAAATAAATGAAAAAGGAATTGTATCTAGAATAATAAATGAAGATGAAGAATTTTTTATTCTTCTCAACAAACTTAATATTGAGATTGGGACAGAAGTTAAAATTTTAGATAAAATAGATTATGATGGATCTTTAGATGTTTCGATAAATAATAAATCAGTAATAATATCAAAAGTAATTGCTGAAAATATTAAAATAACAAAAATCTAAATTATGGAAAGCTTAATAAATTTCTTTGAATCTCAATCATCTCCAATAACTCAGTCACTTTACGCTGGTCTATTCACATGGATTTTAACAGCTATTGGAGCAGGTTTAGTATTCTTTTTCAACTCCACAAATAGAAAATTTTTAGATGCGGCATTGGGGTTCACAGGCGGTGTAATGATTGCTGCAAGCTTCTGGTCACTATTATCACCTGCTATTAGTGCAGTAGAAGTACAAAATGAATTAGGATTAACTACTTTACCTCCCTTTCTACCTCCTGCTATTGGCTTTTTTCTTGGTGCATTATTCATGTACATTCTTGATAAGTCCATTCCTCACTTACATATATTCGGAAAAATTGAAGAGGCTGAGGGACCTAAAAGTGACTTGAAGAAAACCTCACTGCTTGTTTTAGCGATAGCAATTCATAATATTCCTGAAGGATTAGCTGTTGGTGTAGCATTTGGTGCACTTGCATCACCCGAATACTCATCAGTATTTACTTTAGGATCAGCTGTAGCATTGGGTTTGGGAATAGGAATTCAAAACTTCCCAGAAGGATTCGCAGTGTCAATGCCACTTAGAAGAGCTGGTTTTAGTAAAATGAAATCTTGGAAATGGGGTCAATTATCAGCAATTGTAGAACCTATATTTGCTGTAATTGGAGCAGCATTTGTAATTTTAGTTTATCCAATTCTACCCTATGCTCTTGCATTTGCAGCAGGAGCAATGATATTTATAGTTGTTGAAGAAGTTATTCCTGAAAGTCACAGAGGAGGTAACGTAGACATCGCTACAATGGGATTGATCATTGGCTTTATAGTGATGATGAGCTTAGATGTATCATTGGGATAATTTTGAAGTTATTCTAAATAAACATATTTTTTTCTGAGTGAGTATATAATTTGTCTTTATGTATTTTTGCCTATGAATTTTAAAGATACCATTGTAGCCCAGTCCACACCAGCAGGCTCTTCAGCGACTTCTACTATCAGATTGTCAGGGTCTGAATCAATAAATATTGTAAATAAAATTTTCCCTTCTAAAGATTTAAGAGATGTGAAATCACATACTGTTCATTTTGGAAATATTATACATGATGGTAATGTGATTGATGAAGTTGTGTTAAATGTTTTCAAAGAACCTAATTCCTACACCAAAGAAAATATCATTGAGATATCGTGCCATGGCTCTCAAATTATAGTTAAAAAAATTATAATGATTGCAATTGAATTTGGTGCTAGAGCTGCAGAAAGAGGGGAATTCACATTTAGATCATTTATAAATGGCAACTTGGATTTATCACAAGCAGAGGCAGTGTCTGATTTGATTTCTGGTAAAACAGAGAATGCTCATAGAATTGCAATTAATCATTTAAAGGGTGTGTTCTCTAATAAAATTAAAAAATTAAGATCTGATTTACTGAACCTCTCAAGTCTTCTAGAATTAGAGCTTGACTTCTCAGAGGAAGATGTAGAATTTGCTAACAGGGATATTTTAAATAAACTTCTGATTGAGATCGATGAATTTTGTAAAGTCTTAATTTCTAGCTTTAAATTAAATAATGCTGTTAAAAATGGGGTAAGTGTAGTTATTTTAGGGAAACCGAATGTTGGGAAGTCTACCCTACTAAATAACATATTAGATGATGATAAAGCTATTGTTTCAGATGTACCTGGAACAACAAGAGATATTATAGAAGACACAATAACAATTGGAAATAATCTTGTAAGATTTATTGATACTGCAGGTTTAAGGAAGACAGAAGATAAGATTGAAAGTATAGGAATAGAAAAGGCATATAATAAGGCCAAAGAGTCATCTATTATCCTATACTTAATTGACTTAAAAAACACATCCCTAGTTGATGTTAAAAGAGAAACTTCTCAAGAAATTTTAAAAGATAAAAATTTAATAATAATAGGAAATAAGTCTGATCTAAATATTCAAATGGAATGTAAGGAATATTTTAAAAAAAATAAATATTTAATGATTTCTTCTTTAGATGATAATGATATTAATAAACTTAAAGAAGTTTTGAATCATTATATAAAATCAAATATTATAGACGACACATCTGATATAATGATAAATGAAAGACATTATAACTCACTATTGAGGGTTCGTGAGTCAATTAAAAACGTAAAAGTTAATATAGAGAACAAGTCAAATACGGATTTACTAGCTCTAGACATTAAATATGCATTAGATAACTTAGGTCAAATCACAGGTGAAGTTACTAATGATGAGATACTTGGTAATATTTTTAGTAAATTTTGTATTGGAAAATGAAAAAAATAATAAGTTTTCTATTCATATCTTTTATTTCATGTAATGAAGCTTCTGAAGACTCAGATACAGAATTAAATAATAAAGAAATTGTTGAAGTATACTTGTTAAATAACTTAAATGATTCAAGAGGTTTTTGTATAGACATGAGGGGCCACAAAACTAACGCAGATATAAACAAATCATTACAAGCACATACTTGTTACTCATATCAGGGTGAGATTGCTGTTGATCAAGGTTTTAATAAATTAAATATTAATCAAGATCAATTTTTTATAGAGCATTTTAAAGTATGTATGGAAGCTTCAAAAACCGAGAGTGCATCAAGTTTAGTTTTGAGAGATTGTGATGGTAATAATAATCAAAAGTTTATTTTAAAAAATAATGGAAATATTAATCCAGTTAGTGATTTAAATTTATGTCTAACTGTTTCTGAAGAATTTAGAGAAGGTGGTGGTGGAAATCCCACACATTTAATTCGAAACCTTAGCATAGAAATTTGTGATGATTCTTTGTCTTCAAGACAAAAATGGGGAAATAGGAAAATAAATTAATTATTTAGTAAATTGACGCATTAATTAAAAATTTTTATTTAATTCTAATTTAAATTTAATACATGAGATACCTAAAATATATACCTCTAATATTTATACTATTACTATGTTATCCACTATATATAACCTTCTTAAACCCAATCAGTCCAAAGGAATCCATTAATTATAAACTTGAAAAAGAGAATGATGTTATAGACTTATCTATTGATTATAGCAGACCATATAAGAAAGGAAGACTTGTTTTCGGACTAGAGGAAGAGGGTGCACTGGTTCCTTATGCTAAATATTGGAGGACTGGAGCAAATTTTTGTACTGATTTCTATAATAGCTCTGAAATATCTTTTAATGGCGAAACTTTAGAACCTGGAAAATACTTTTTATATACACTGCCTAATAAGAATAGTTGGGATATTGTTTTAAATTCAGAAAATGGAAGGTTTGGATTCTTTAACCCTAATAGAGAAAATGATGTCTTGATAACAAGTGTTCCATCCTATTCATTGGATCAAAGTTTAGAGCAATTTACTATTGATTTTATAACAGTTAATGAAGAATTAAATCTAAGACTAAGATGGGAAGAAACTGGTGTTTCTATTCCTATTAAATAAGGAGAATTTTATAGCAAAATAACTAACTATTACTTTACTATTATCTTATTTCCACCTCCTTTATTTATTTTTTTAAACAGTAGTTATTTTTTACATAAACTCTATTTTTATGAATTATAAATAATCAATAATAAATGATAATATATAGTTTATCTTACTTTAATTATACCTTACATTTGAGTAAAATTAGGTATTGGAATATTTTTTCAAGTGACCTGTAGGGTAAAAAATTAGATTTTAAATAATGAAAAATAAAAATAAGCCAGAAAGTGAAATGATGGGATATGCTTATGATCCACATTTATCAGAGGGGTCTGCAAAAGTTCCTTTGTTTCAAACCAGCACATTTATCTTTAAAAATGCAGAAGAGGGTAAGTCTCATTTCCACATAGCTTATGGACTAAGAGAAAAAGGAGAAAATGAATCTATGTCATTAGCATATTCTAGAATTAATAATCCTAATCTTGAGATAGCAGAAGACAGATTAAAACTTTGGGATAGATCAGAAGGGTGTGCGTTATTTCAAAGTGGAATGGCTGCTATTACAACAACAATTTTAGAACTGACAAGACCCAACACATTAATTCTTCATTCTTCTCCCTTGTACGGTGGCACAGATCATTTTATAGAAGAAGTCTTGCCTAAATATAATATTAAATCTATGTACTTTGATTCTATGAAATCTCTTGAGTCAATAATTAAAAAAAAAGATGAAAAGTTCCCTGATACTGATGTAAGCTTGGTGTATATAGAATCTCCGGCAAACCCTACCAACACAGTGGTTGACATTAATAAGTCAAAAGAACTTGCTGACCATTTTTCTAAAGGTAAGGAAAAAGTTTATGTTGCAATTGATAATACTTTCATGGGTCCTGTATTCTCTCAACCTATAGATCACGGTGCAGATGTTGTTTTATACTCTGCCACAAAATATATAGGAGGCCACAGCGACCTTGTAGCTGGAGCTGCCTGCGGAAGTAATGAGGTCATATCAAGAATTAAAACGCTTAGAGTATTTATGGGTAATATGGCGTCACCATTTACTTCATGGTTAATTTTAAGGAGTTTAGAAACTCTTAAAATAAGAATGGAAAAAAGTGCAGAGAACGCAAATAAGATAGCTAAAGAGCTCAAATCTCATAAAATGGTAGACAAAGTTCACTATCTTGGTCTTGTTACTGAAGATTCTCCTGAGTACAATATTATTAAAAAACAGTATAGTAGTCCAGGAGGAATGATTTCTTTTGATATAAAAGGCGGTGAGAAAGAGGCATTTATGTTCCTTGATAATCTGAAACTTGTAAAACTAGCAGTAAGTTTAGGTGGCACAGAAAGTTTAGCTTGTCATCCCTACTCTATGACACATGCCGATGTTAATGTCGATACAAAACTGAAGATGGGAATGGGAGAGTCTTTAGTGAGATTATCTATAGGTATTGAGGATTCTGATGATTTAGTTAATGACATAATTAACTCATTAGACACAATTTAGTTAATAAGAATCCTTATGAATTTTTTTGACTGATCTTCCAGATGGGTCAATCATATTCTCAAATTCTTTATCCCATTTCAATGCCTCCTCAGTACTACAAGCAACTGACTTAGATGAAGGAACACATATAGCACAATCATCACCAGGAAAATGCTTCTCAAAAATTTTTCTAAAAAGAAACTCTTCCTTGGATCTAGGAGTGTTAATAGGAAATCTTTTATTTCTATTATTATAGCTTTTGTCACTTATTTGATTATCAGCAAATTCCTTTAAAGAGTCTATCCAAGAATATCCTACCCCATCAGAGAATTGTTCTTTCTGTCTCCACAGTACACTATCTGGCATATACCCTTTGAAAGATTCTCTTAGAATGTTTTTTTCAATTTTATCATTTTTAATCATTTTTTCAGCTGGATTTATATTCATAGAATAATCTAAAAAATCTATATCAAGAAATGGAACTCTACCCTCAACACCCCATGCTGCAAGTGATTTATTTGCCCTCAAACAATCATATAGATGGAGCTTATTTATTTTTCTTAATGTTTCCTCGTGAAATTCCTTTGGTGTGGGAGCTTTATGAAAATACAGATACCCACCAAATATTTCGTCGGCACCCTCACCTGACAAGACCATCTTTATCCCCATAGATTTAATGTATCTAGCCATTAAATACATTGGTGTAGAAGCCCTTACTGTTGTTACATCATAAGTTTCTAGGTAATAAATAACATCCTCTAAAGAATCCAAAGCCTCCTGAATTGTAAAATGAATCTCATGATGAACAGTTTTAAGATGACTGGCTACTTTCTTAGCAGCAATTAAATCCGGTGAATTCTCTAACCCAACAGCAAAAGAATGCACTCTTGGCCACCATGCTTCTTTTTTATCAGCTGATTCTATCCTCTTTTTTGAGAATTTGGTTACAATTGAAGATATTATTGATGAATCTAGGCCCCCAGATAATAAAACACCAAAAGGAACATCAGACATCATCTGACTCTTTACAGATTTTTCAAGTGAATTTTTTAGATCTGAAGTAGATGAGTAATTATTAACATTATTAAAATTCATCCAATTTCTCTCGTAATATTTTATGGGTTCTTTGTCAAGATCAGTCATATAATGTCCAGGAGGAAACTCTTTAATATTTTTACAAAACCCTACTAAACACTTCATTTCAGAAGCAAAATATTTATTCCCACTACTCCCCTCTCCCATGTAAAGTGGAATTACTCCAATTGGATCTCTCCCAACAAGGAAACTATTATTTTTTTTATCGTATAAAAAAAATGCAAAAATACCGTTTAAGTTATTTAACAACTTACTTTTTAAGTTATCATAAAGTGGTATAATAACCTCACAATCTGACTCAGTCTTATATTTATATTTATATTCATCATCTTTCCTAATATCTTTATGGTTATAAATTTCTCCATTAACTGCAAGAATTATTTCCTCATTATTAGATAGTATTGGTTGTTTTCCTGATTTGACATCTACAATTGATAAGCGCTCATGAGCAAGTATTGCATTATCAGAGGTATATATCCCTGACCAGTCCGGACCTCTATGTCTTACTTTTTTAGACATTGATAAGGACTTTGATCGCATATCCTTGTCTAATTTTATTTCTTTATTGTAAATTGCAACTATACCACACATAATAGAAATGCAATATAATTTCAAAAAATCATTTTTACCTCTTTTGTTATTACCATTATTTATATCCTTTTCATGTAATAATGATCCCAAGTCGTATAATGGAATGGTCTCTTCTGCACACCCAATTGCATCAGAGATAGGTTTAAGTATTCTTAAAAAGGGAGGAAATGCCTTTGATGCAGCTGTTGCTGTACATTTTGCTTTATCCGTTGTATATCCCAATGCAGGAAATATTGGAGGTGGTGGATTTCTAGTATACAGGTTAAGTGATGGAGAAGTTGGCACACTAGATTTTAGAGAGAAAGCTCCAGAAAAATCTTTCAGGGATATGTATGTTGATAATCTTGAAGGAGAAATAATAGTAGATGATAAGAGAAGTAAAATTGGTCATTTAGCCTCTGGAGTTCCTGGATCAGTCGATGGAATGGTTAATATATATGAGAAGTTTTCAATATTAGAATGGAACGAACTATTAGATCCATCAATAAAAGTTGCAAGAAACGGTTTTAAAGTAACTGAAAAACAAGCAAAAGGACTTAATAATGTCAAAGAGTCTTTGTTATCTGCTAATGATCATCCTACTCCATTTGTAAAAGATGATGAATGGGAAAAAGGTAATCTTTTAATTCAAGAAGATTTAGCTAACACATTAGAAGAAATAAAAAGATATAAGAGAGATGGTTTTTATAAAGGAAAAATAGCAGAGCTTATTATTAACGAGATGGTATCAGGAGGAGGAATTATCTCACAAATAGATTTAGATAATTATTCCTCTGTTTGGAGAGATCCAGTGATTGGTTACTTTAGAGACCATAAAATTATATCAATGGCGCCTCCGTCAAGCGGTGGAATAGCTCTTGTTCAATTATTAAATGGTGCTGAACAGTTAGGAACTAGAAGTTATGATCATAATTCTGTAGAATACATAAATTCGTTAGCTGAAATTGAAAGCAGAGTCTATGCTGATAGGGCAACTCATCTTGGTGACCCTGATTTCTTTAGTGTACCTCAAAGTTCTTTATTAGATAAGAACTATTTAAAAAATAGATTTGGTGAAATAAATAGCTTAACAAAAACTCCATCTTCAGAGGTTAAGGAAGGTTCATTTAGTGGGTATGAGTCTAATGAAACTACACATTTTTCTATTGTAGATAAATATGGAAATGCTGTTTCAGTAACTACGACTATCAATGGAGGGTATGGATCAAAAGTTGTTGTGGAAGGTGCAGGCTTTCTTTTAAATAATGAAATGGATGATTTTAGCGTCAAGCCGGGTTACCCAAATATGTTTGGATTAGTTGGAGGTGAAGCAAATGCGATAGAGCCAAATAAAAGAATGCTTTCGTCAATGACACCGACAATAGTTGAAAAAGATAGTAGTCTTTATATGGTCCTTGGAACACCTGGTGGTTCAACTATCATTACTTCCGTCTTCCAGACGATTCTTAATGTTATTGATTACGGAATGGGAATGCAGGAAGCTGTAGATTCAAAGAAATTCCATCACCAGTGGCTACCTGATGTACTAGTCGTTGAAGAAAATACTTTATCTGATCAATTAAACGACAAGTTGTTTAAGATTGGTCATAAAATTGTTAAAAGAACCTCACTTGGTAGAATGGATTGCATATTAGTTAATGATGATGGCTCTTTAGAAGGAGGCGCTGATAAGAGAGGTGATAATATTGCTTTAGGATATTAAATTTTAATTTTATAAATAATTTTTCTTATAAATATAAGTTTTTAATAATTTTCAATTAATATTGATAATTATGAAATATAACATACCACTTTTTATATTTTCTCTAATCCTTATTACTGGATGTAGTGATGATGAGGAAAACTTATCTAACACTTTCCACTCAACTCATGCTGGTTCTGTTTGGGTAACTACTAATAATTATTGGTACAGAATAAATGAGGATAGTGAGGATGATTATTGGGATAATAAATGCACAAGATATCCATATGGTGATGGTACATATAATTCTAGTGAAGATGGTGTTCAATATACTCAAACCCTACTTAGAAATGAAGCTAATTTTATCTCATATCAAATAGAATATATTGGAGAGTCTTCTCAACCAGATGGTACTTTCACAATGTCTGTTAATTCAATAGGAACAAAATTAACAATTAAAGCAACAAATAATACTTCATTTGTTTTTACAAAAGTTACGGATTCTTTTCCTGGAACTGACTGTTTGCCCAATTAACCTATAAAGCTACCTTATTAGGTTTTCTAGTTTCTTTAGTTTAATTACTGAATCTAATTCTATCCATTCTAATCTTTTATTTATAATTAGAATTTATTTATTCTATTGTTTTACCTATAAAGACGTTGACCTTAGGATTTATTGGGTTTCCACTTGCTCTTCTGAATGAAACTATTTGACCCGTGTGCCATATTGAATCTGAAATAGGGCCATTTATAGCATTCCAAAATGGGAAAGCTAAATTTTGACCATTTAAGTTTAATCTAAGTTGCATTTGTGACACATCTTTATTTTCATTAAGCATGTCATAAACTTTCTTTAAATTATTTAAGGTACCACCTCTAAGCTCTTCAAAACTCATTTTATCCTGAGAAAAATTATATTCTTTTCCTTCAAAAGTGTATAAAATAAATACACTTAATCCATAGATATGTTCTAATGTTTGCAAACTAGACCTACTATCCACACTTGGTTTATAATTTAAGTCTTTATCTGTTAAAGATTCTGTAGCCCAGTAGAATCTATAACCCAGCCCATCAATCATTCTGGCGACTATATTATTTGGACTATACTCATTAGAGTACTCTCCAATTTCTTTAAAAGGTAATTCATCATTTTGTGCATTAATATTTATTGAAATGATCATTAATGCGGCTGATAAAAAAGTTTTCATATCTTAAATTATTTAGTATTTGTATTAATATATCTTGATAATGTACAAAGATAATGATTAAAAAAGGTTATTAGATTGTTTGTATAATATTTGATGTTTCGTTTCAATATGTAAATTTAATTTTCAAATTATCATTTTTTACACTCTATCTACAAAAATCT
>MDTG01308591.1_pt1 | contig 12654 bp, 21 predicted proteins | sample 811421 | NCBI WGS metagenome assembly MDTG01 (sample SAMN05326645, study PRJNA326480) | marine metagenome | isolation source: seawater | place: Pacific Ocean: South East | collected 2011 | reverse complement strand
CGCGGTGGTGCTGGGTCCTGGTGCCGGTGCCGCGGTGGTGCTGGGGGCTGGCGCCGGTGCCGCTGTGGTGCTGGTGGCTGGTGCCGGTGCCGCGGTGGTGCTGGGGCCTGGTGCTGGTGCCGCGGTGGTGGTAGAAACGGCTTTTTGTGCGCTTTCTATATTCGTATTCATCTGCTTTTGGGTGTTTTCTGCTGACTTGGCGACAGCTTCAGCTTGAGCATTGGCATTTGCTTTTTCGGCCAATTCGGCAGCTTCTCCATTTTGATTGAAGCCCACCTTCTCTCGAGGTTTGCTTGCAGGTATGGTAACCATGGGCTGGCCTGGCTCTATGATGGCTCCGCTCACCGCACCCAACAATAGCAAGGCAACCCACTTGTTCATTCGGCCCTGCATGCCCCGTCATAAATAGTCAGAATTATCTTGGCTGCTGCAGCAGATTGTGGGCAACCATCATGGCAAGCACAACAAGCCCACCCGAAACAAACACCATTACGGTTGCTGCATGTTTCCAGGGATTTGCCGGTGGCCCTGTGGTGGTCGTCAGGCCAGGTGCCTGCGTTGTGGTGGTGGTAGTCAGGGCAGGCGCCGGCGTTGTGGTGGTGGTCTCCGGGGCAGGCGCCGGCGTTGTGGTGGTGAACGACCCGTATGACCCCGCGGAGCCGGCGGATCCCACTGCCGGGTAGCTGGATTCCATGGTAAGCTGCGCGGCGGCCGTGGCCACAACCAGCAACACTAGTGCTCTGTACATCGTGTGCAAAATGCATCCTTTATATAAGTCAATTACACCTCGTGCTGGTGGCACTGCACCTGTACCTTGTAGCCAACAAGTTTGTATCGCCTCTTGCGCGTGCGCCCGTAGCGGATGGCCAGCGCTGGCACGATCACGTAGCCCCCGAAGCCGACGCCTGTGGTTAGCAGCCACAGCGCCAGCCACCCGAACCACCTCCATGGCCACATGGGTCGGTATTCGCGACTGCACTCGTTGTTAACAATGGCATAGAGCACGATCAAAGCCGCGACAATGCGCGTGGTGAATACAGCCACCCAGAAGCCATTGCCGGGGAACCACCCCAGCTGGTGCACCGCGCGCGCGGTGGGCACGATGATGTCGACCGTGGCCGCGTAGATCCACATGAGTGCCACGATCCACAGGGTGGGCTTGTCGTACCAAAGGCCCAGCACGAGCGCGAAGATGCCGTATCCCACGAAGGGCCAGAACCAGAAGTCGGTGCGGTGTGTGTATGCCCAGGCATTCTGCAGCAGGTAGGCCGACCACGGCACCTGCAGGAACAAGAAGGGCTCTTCCTCCTTGCCGGAGACGAAGGCGATGTGGCTGGTGACGTTGGTGGAGAGCGTGATGTTGCACCCGTGCTCGCCGGGGATCTCTAGCGTCTTGATGGAGGGGGTGGTGGTGAAGGGCTCTATGTGTGACTCGATGGCGGGCTGCTCGTGGTACGTGCGGCCATCGATCTCTAGCGTGACGCTTGCCGCTGCGTCCTTGAACCTGTGCAGTGACAGAGTCTCGTACCGGCAGTCCTTGCCCTCCTGTATGAGCTGGACCGGGCAGGCGGGGTGCAGTCGGAAGTAGTGCACCTGCGAGACATTGACGTCGTGCATGTGCAGTGGTCCGTCCGGGCACATCTTGAGGAAGGTGAGCGGTGTGTGCGCCAGCGCCACGCCGGCGACCGCTAGCAGCAGCATTCGCAGAGCAGGTGGTGGTTTATTAAATAGGGTGGATGGCAAAATGCGTCACATGAAAGTCCGGCTTCATAGTGACGCTGAATCGCGGCAGTTGTGTTAACGATTGATTCCAGCAGTGCCGTGGCTTGGCGTGCCACGTCGACACTCCCGTGTGTAGGTCAATAATGTGTTGTTTGCCTTTTGCATCTTCAGTCGGATCTACGCAGAAAAACCGCTCAGCGTGGAAAAAGTACGTGCCTTCAGGAGCAGGTGGGATGCCTAGGCCGACTGCCAATATGGGCACAAACTCCCGATACACCCGGATGACGTGCAAATCTTTGAGAATATAGACGTCGCCCGACTCCAGAGTAACTGCCGTCACTGCGCCACTGTGCCGAAAGTCAAAAATGTTTGTGTCAAACGTGTGAATCACTTGCTCCGTGAGCGTTTTGTCAATATGGCAGACCGTGCGTTGATCTTCAAAGAGGATGCCATTGCTGCAGTCGTGCCAACTTGTGCTCACCGGCACCATGCGGACCCCCTGTGCGGTCATTGCCCACACCTTGTATTGCGTCTGTGTTTGCGTGAACACTTTCAATTCTGTGGTCACTTCTTGGCCATTTTGCATGAGCACCGTGGGCGTCACTGTCATGATGCATACATCTGACACAACAAACACGCGCGGAACGTAGGGGTCATGTACAGATGTGATTGCCTGCGATACCCCTGCTCCTTCCGCGTGCAACAGAACCGCTTCGTTTGTAACAACAACGACGATCCCATGACCACTCGCCACAGAATTGATTTTGGAGTACCGTTTGCTGTATGTGCGATCACCATCCTTGTCGATGTGGTGAATATATCCCCGATTGTCCATGATTGAGCATGCTCCGCTGGGCCACGCAACGGGCTTGAAGCAAATGGAGCTTCCAATGAAACGCTCGAGAGCGGGCGCCGCATGGCCAGCGTGCAGAACGAGTTGTTTCTTGTACCCCTTGACCCACCTGAACCTGTCGCGCCACGTGTCCAGTTCACACCCCAGCAGGCGGCAGGCCGACGCGAAGTCGAGGCACGTGAGCACCGTCTCGAGTACAAATTCGTTTTCCATTTGAAATTGAATAATGGGCTGTCGTAGTATCAAGTTGAATTCAAATTTGAAATCAAAGCAGACAGGTGTTTCATTATTCAAATCATGGATATTGTGAAGAAGTACCTGGCGGACTGGGAGTCGTATGAGCAGATGCGTATGTGGGACCGGTGCCACTGGCTGCCCGTGGCCATTCCTCCGCCCGTCGAGTCCGTCCGCGACGCGCTGCTGCTCCGAGGCGAGCTCTACAACGCCATCCAGTGGATGTGCAACCACTGGCACCTCGACGCCGCCCGCGCGCTGCTGGACTGTCGGCCGCCGTGCCATGGACTGGGCCGCGACATCCCTGTACATCTGTCGCCAGCTGCGTGACCTGTGCGATGCACTTCCCGGTCATCGGCGCATCGAGAGCACGCTGATGACGATGATGCAGGCCACCGCCCCCCAGGTGTGCCAGTATCCGGACGGCACGGTGACGGAGGCCCCCTCGAGCTCGCCGTCGCCCGTGACGCGTAATACATAGTTTACCATGTCTCCAATTCTAGGTGTTCGTCGGGGCCACCCTCTACAGTCTCCTGCGAGGCCACGTGGTCATCAGCAACCTCAATGGATGGCTGGACGGTCACTGGCGCGACGGCGGCCGGTGCCTGTTCGACGACCTCCTCGTGCATGGCCACTGCCACGGTAGTCTCAACGGCTGGCTCGGGTGCCAGTGTTGCCGGTGCCAGCTCGGGCGTGGCCTGCACCGATACCTCGCGCGTCATGCGGTTCTCGATAGCCTCGAGCCTGCGACTGATCGCGTGCAGGTGCTCGGCCGTGCGTTGCATCCAGAGGACGTCCATCGTAGATCAAGGGGGGTATATATTTATAGAGCATCCACGTGAATGCGGCGCCCGTCCTGCACCAGGAACCTGCCCACCACCACCGGCCTGCTGACGCCCATTAGCGCACCTGTGCGCACCAGCGACCCGTCCAGTCGCCGAAGCTGCGCCGAGTTGTCTTCGTCGACCAGCACGAACTCGGAGGTGCCGACGGGCCCCAGCACCCACTTGATGGGTCGCTTCGTGCCGATCATGTAGTCGCGGTGTCGCAGCATGATGCGGCACATGGTCGCAGACGCCTGCATGACGAGTGTGCCGCACGGGAACACGAGCACGCTGTCGCACGCGTAAGCGACCGCGACCGGGTCCTGGCCCCCGCACTGCCTGACGATGCCGCCGGCGCACGCTAGCACCACCCCCCGCGACTCGCACCAGCCCACGCCCCCGGCGGGCGAACCTATCAGCGATTGGGACAGCAGGCTGTGGGTGCCGCCGAATGTGGCCACCACGATGTCGCCATCGCCCGTGACGCAGCTGGCGTTGTAGCCGATGAACCTGTTATAAATGACGCCGTGCGCGTTGCGACACCTGCCGCGCCGGTCGAATGTCACGAACTCGCCGTGGAACGGGTGCACGCGTGCCAGGCCCGGCAGCCGCAAGGCCCGCCGCAGCCGCCGGAGCAGGTGCAGCGGCCGGCGAGCATTGGTGATCCCGTACTGGCGCAGGCAGTGCCAAAGCAGCCCCGGCAGCGCGCGGGCCAGCCAGCGGTCGCAGGCACAGAGGGCGACCAGCGTGCCCTCCCACATGTAGGGACATACATGGTCCAGGATCAATTCAAACGGAATCTTCATTTGAAATAATGAATCGATTTCTACATTAAATTTTAATTCAAATGACGAAGGCTACATTCAAGTCCAGCCCCAAGGCACGCCGGCCCGACACGCCGCGGCCCAAGGCGAAGCAGGTGCCCGCCCTGTCCCGCTGGTCCCACGACAAGCTCTCGCACATGGCCGACCGCTTCGCCAAGCTGACCGAGGACGCCGACAAGCTCTTTGGCGACCTGGATGTGGCCGACGCGCTGCGGTACTCGGACCCGCGCAACTACCAGAAGGCCGTCGAGGCCCGCAAGGCGCTGGCCGTGCTCATCACCGCGCGCAAGAAGCACCGGCTAGACACCATGGGGAAGGTATAAAAGGTGCACGCGAGGGGGGTGATTGGATGGGGGCTTTACAGTCGTGTGTAGAGGGACTAAGTGGCAGCGGTGGCTTTGGCAGTGAAGCGTCTAGAGGTAAAGGTAGCAAAGTGGGACCAGATATAAACCAAGCAGATATTGAATTAGCACTCGCTAAACAAGATGCTGCGCGGGCTGCTAAGCAGGCTGCTGCCTATGCTGCTCAGACTGCTAAGGGTGCTACTGCTAAGGCTGCTGAGCTGGCTGCTGAAGATGAAAATTATCGTGCATATGTAGACAAACGAGATGCTAACAACCTCCAAGCAGAGGCTGTAGCAGCGACTTACAAAGCAGGCGCTACCATGAAAGTAGCCCAAAACAGAAAGAGATCTATTAGCTCAGCGGAAGAGAGAGGCTTTGGTCGTAACGGTGCATCACAGAAAATCAGGCTCTAACCCCACCGGCACCAGAACCTGACCCACGGCGAGAAGGTGTGTCCGTGTTCGCGCAGTATCTCTCGCACACTGGCGGTCGTTGGCCTGACAGGAAGCTTCGCCGGCAGCGGCGGCGGGGGCTCACGGGGCAGCAGGGGGACGTCTCGGTATCGGGGCATGAAATATTGTGGTTTACATGCTGACCGCCGCGACCTTGGCGATGCACATGGCCACGCCCACGAGCGCCACCACCGCGGCGGCCTCGGTCAGTTGTGGGTCGTAGGCGCAGGCAACCAGCATGGCGAACTGTACAATGTCGAAGGCAAAGTAGGCGTTGCGCCACACAGGATACACCTCGTACTCGTCGGCGCGGAAGAGCCCGTAGAGCACGCCGAGCATGTGCAGCCCCAGGCACGCCATGACTACCTCCTGCACACCCCACCACACACCGATGGCCACCGCGTACAGCACGTACAGCAGGCCGACGAGGTACCGGCGCACCATGCCGTTTCGCTGCAGCACCACCAGCCCCTTGAATTCCATCTCGCCGGCGTTGCCGTTGACCTGGCTGGCCAGCACTTTGTGGTCGTCTTCGTACGGCACAACAAGGCTGTTGAAGACGCGGCCGCCAAGTCCGCCGTCGTCGGCCCCAGAGTGCACGACCACACCCCTGCCCACGATGCAGCGGCTGCCGGGGAAGAGCGATATGGTGTCGTCCACGTATCGCGCGTGCACGCGTCCGTTGCGGTCCACCGCGACGTTGTTCATCAGGTCCCCCGCGTGGCGCTCGACCGAGGCAAACCCGCCGTGCGCGCCGCCACCCGGATTGAAGTGTCCGCCGACGTCTGGCGGCGCCTTCTCGTGCACGTGTATGGCAAAGACTTTTCCTGGCGTGAAGCCGGATCCACTGATCTCCACGGCAACGGGGCCGCTGGGTGTGGACTGTCGAAACGCGATGTTCATGATGAGTGGCGCACGGCAGTGCCACCAGACGATGGCCTCTCGCATCGAAGGGTGCATTTTTATGATTAAATACACTACGGCATTGAAAGTGCCTCCCGGTCCAGCTCGTCCCACTCCTTGTGCTGGTAATCGCTGCAGTGCAGGCTGCGGAAGGTTGTAGCTGGCGATCTTGGCCTGACCTTGCCGATCCACATGCCGTGGCTGTAGAGGTCACCGCGGGTGGTCAGCGGCACGATGATGCCCTGCTTGATTGTGTAGAAGCAGTCCGGGTTCACCATGTCGAGCATCTCGTATCCGTGCAGCTCCAAAAAGGCGTGCAATGCGCTCATCGTGCCCAGTGGTGTGCTGTGCAGCTGCGGCGACACGGGGATGCACATGGTTCGCTGGTCCATGCTCATCATCACGCGCACGTGCATGGGTTCGCACATCAGGATGGGAGGCGACTCGCCCCACGTCCAGGCGTCTTCCCACCTCTGTAGCGGCACACCTGCGAGCTTGCGCACGTTGTACGGTGCCACGCCGTCCTCCAGCAGCGCCTGCATGCAGCTGCCCAAGAACAGGTCCTTGTCGTCGCTGGCCAATACATGCACCCTCAGCAACATGATGCCACCGTAGCGCGTGCGGCAGGCGTAGACAATATCCTCGACGTTCATGATTCGAATAATAATGAAATCGAATGTGATTTGAATTCAAATACAACTACATCAAGTTGAAACCTCATTTTGAATCATGTCTGCCAAGCGCCACCGCAAGGTCCTGATGGACAATGTCGCGGGCATCACCCGCCCCGCCATTCGCCGGCTCGCTCGCCGCGGGGGTGTCCAGCGCATGTCTGGTCACGTCTACGAGGAAACGCGCGTCGTGCTCAAGCGGTTCTTGGAGGAGGTGGTCAGGGACGCGGTCATGTACACTGAGCACGCGCGCCGCAAGACGGTCACGACGATGGACGTGGTGTACGCGCTCAAGCGCAACGGTCGCACGCTGTACGGGTTTGGAGGTTAGTGGCACAAAGGTCTAGCTTCAGGGCCGACTGCGATGCATCGTCTCGCGGCATTGCGCCACTGCCGTCTGACTTCATGATCATGCGTGCCCCGACAATGCCAATGCAGCTGTACCACACAAGTAACCGGTCGAGCCGAGGCATTACGATAGCAACTAGCGTGTCACTGACACCAAACGCGGCTATGTACACCAGCACCCACCCGATGCTTTCACACCCCATGCCCTCGCGACACGCGTGCCTGACGTATATATTGCATAATGGACTGGAAGTTCCCGACATCCACGTGCGAACAGCCGTCCATAGGCGTTGTGAAACAGCCATGGTCGGCACTGGCCGTGTCGGTCACATTGTTTTTGTTGCGTGATTCACATGCATCATTGATTGCTTTTGAGTTCATACATCTGATAGGTCACGTGTTTATGCCATCGGGCTATTGGTTGACAGTTATGCAGCACGCGAGCGCGGTGTGGATTGCTACATCACTTCGCGGCTACATAGACAAGCGGTGGGTAATGGCAATAGCCCTTGACACGCTGATACTTTGTTTTTTTGGAGGCATATGGACACTCGTGTCCGGATTGGCCCTTGGTGCAGTTGCGACTATGAAGTCACCCATGCTGGCGCGAACGTACATTGTAATTATTTGTGCGCTTTGCATTGTGGTACATGAGTACTTCCGATGTGAGCACATGGTCACGCATTGGGGTGTGTGGCCATATCATCTAGCCGTTGAGATGATGGGGCTGGTTGGCCTGCTCGATATCGCCCGCGTCATGCGTGTTTCTCCTTTACGATCAGGATCCGCAGTGGTGGGTTGTAGTCAATCACGAGTCGATAAAGAGTCCTGATTAATACATACACAATGGCAACTCCAATGATCAATGCTACAGCGGATATCAGGTGCAGCCACCACAGGTTCATGCCGATTTGGCACGTGTGAGCTCCCTGGACACTCGAGTGAGCTGTACCCAGCCAAACTCGGGATTGGGTTCTGGCTCCACGGGCGGCGGTGGCAGCGGCGGCGGCAGCGGCAGCGGCCTTGCAACCGGCTCCGCGGTGGTGACCACGTCTGGCTTGCGGCGCTTGCACCACAGCCAGCAGCGCCTGGATGTCATGCCCTCGTCTGCGTCCATAAGCCTCTTTATACATCGATGCCCGATGCATTGCAGCAGCCCTTCTTCAGGCATTTGCATGCGGCCGTGCACTTGCGACCCGCCTTGTAACATTGGCAGTAGCCCGTCTGGCAGTTGCTGCGCGTGCAGTTGCATCCCTGGAGCTTTGTGCTGCGCACGGGGCCATCGGTGAGGTTCTTGCAGTCCCGGCACGAGCACTTGTCCCAGCACGCCCTGCCGGCGGAGTAGCACACGCAGTAGAGCTTAAGGCACTTGGAGTTCTTGCACGTGCACCTGTCGGTGACCAGGCGCACCTTCGTGCGGCGCCGCTTGCCGTTGACGGCGCGCGTGCTCGGTATCAGCTGGCGCTTGGTACCGCGGCTTGCCGGAGCAGGCTCCTTGCGCTTAAGCGTGACCACGACGCTCAGGGGCTCGTCCAGAAACTCCTCCACGCCTTCAAACAACCGGTCAATCTCGGCGTCGGTCAGCGCGCTGTCCGCGGTGGGTATGTCGGTCGGCGGGATCCGCATCGTGACCGGCGATCGCGGGGTGATGGGCGGCTGGAGCAGGTCGCAGTCCCAGTCGATGGTGTCGCCGAGGCCAATCGTGGCCCAGGCGGGGTCGTCATCGGTGATGGGCATGTTCATAAGTTCCTCCATGATGGCACTCGTTCTTGCTTCAAACAATTTGATTTTGTGTTTCAAATGTTCTGTTCGCCGGTTTTTTCTTTGGATTTTCCTGGAATTCGATTCGATTATTATAGCTTGTCCATTCGATTATTAAAGAAATGTTGTTTGATTCGATTCGATTCTTGTAAATACACTGAAAGGATGCAATAAAATCGTAAGTAAGTTGTGTACTTGTGCTGAGGATCCGACGGGTTCGATTCCCGACGTGAAGAAGTGAAGCTCCGAGGAGACCACATGCGCACGCGGGACAATCGTGCCCCTTGGGACCGGGCACTTTCTTTTTTTTTACTCCCAGCTACACATGGCCACCTGCACCACAATGACCACCTGCAGCACCCACATGCCGGCTAGAGACAGCTCCATAAAATCTACCTTTTTACGCATGTCGGCGAGTTTCTCGTGCATGTCACTGACCACCAGCGCCACCCCTTCGGGGAGGACGTCGTCAGTGTCCATGGGAGTCTCCAGCGTCTCTATCAACCTTCGTGTCAAACGCGGGCTCCAGAATCTCCCTCACCTGGTTGTAGTACTTGAAGTTCTTGCCCTCTATCTCCTTGCGCATCTCGTCGAGTCCGCCCTCGGTCACAAAGTTGCCCGCGTACGACACCGTATTCCCGTGGTTGCGCACCTGGTGCCAGATGTTCCCTGGCAGTATGAGCAGTTCCCCTGGCCTGATGACGTCGTGGTAGTGGCGCATGGCCGACCCGTTGTACATGTCGAGCCCCTCTGGCGACGCAATGGCGTGCCACTCCTTGGCCCCGCGGACCACGTACTGCCAGAATGCCGAGCCGAAGACGTCCCTGTGCATGTCGCTGTGGGTGCCATCTGCGCCAACGAACAGCGAGGGCCACGCGTCTCGGTACTGCACGGGCTTGGCGGGGTCGATGCGGTGCACGAAGTTTTGGGCAAAGTACTTGGGCGTGACCCAGTGCAGCATGATCTCGGGGCAGTGGCGAGGCAGGCTCCAGTCGAAGACACCCATGCTGGTGCCGTTCTTCGAGGGGTCCCGCAGTGCCTCGTGCAGTGTGCCGTTGCGCACCCACTCGATGCCGGCCCACACCGCCTTGGTGGTTCTCCGCGCGACGCTGACCAGCTTGTCGCCGCACTCGCGGGCCAGCGATCGCTCGTCCACTCCGTCGAACGCGTGCTGGTAGTCGGTGACCACCACGGGGGTGGACGTGGCCGAGTACTTGTCAATAAAATCGGTCATCGTCAGGCGGCTCTCCCGTGGGAATGGGCTGGCCAAGGCCATACACAACGCGAACAGCATCGTGACCTCTCCTGTGTGTGTATTTATACTTCATGATGCCGAGCAGGGTCATGTTCAACATGCACACCATGTTGGCGGTGTATATGGGCACCCGGTGTATGAGCAGGCCGTAGGTGGTGTTCAGGGAGCACACGACCATGTAGCTGGCCACAAACCCCCACGAGAGATCGCCGGCCGACTTGGTGCGGTAGGTGTGCACCAGCTGCGGCACGTGGATCAGCGACGCGCACAGCATGGCCGTGTAGCCCACCGCCTCGGTGAGCATTCGATTGGCGCCGGCGGGCGGTTTATAATTCAAATTTCAAACCGCTGCTTGCCTCATTAATCTTACATGTCTCGCCCGCGCCTGGCGCCTCCGCCGCCGCCGACGGAGGACGACCAGATCTGGCTAGACGCCGAGTGGCCGTCGCCGGAGCACAGGGACGCCGGCCTCGAGGAGGACCGCGACGTGAAATGCTCGCCTACGCCTGCGCCGCGCACCTGCTGGTGGCGCAGCTGCTGCCGGCGGTGGCTCGCGGCGGCCTCACCCGAACCAGTGCCGCGTACCACGGAGCTAGCGCCGGCCTTCTAGCCCTTGTGATCCTGGACGCGGTGCCGCTCGCCCACGTGCTCGTGTTCCGGTGGATCGGCACGTGGCTGCTGCGGCTCCGGGGCAAGCGCGTGTGGCGCCTGCGCATCGCCGGCGACGTGCTGCTGCCGCTGGTGCCCTGGTCGAGGCCATGCGCCGTGACGCACGCGGCCGCGACGGCCATGGTGCATGTAGCCACCGCCACTCAGAACAGAGGCACGAAGCTGGGTGCAGTGGCCGTGTGGGCGGTGCATGTTGTAGTCATCGTGGTGTCTCTTGTTACATAAAGCCCAGTAAAAGTGCCAGCACCACAGCTCCCGCGGCCGCCCATGGCCACCACGTAGTACTTGTGCCCGACGTGCCGGGGCACTCTGCCAGCACAGCAGGCTCTGTCCCGGTCTCAATGTATTGGAGTCCACGCTCGACGGCCCCGTGTGTCACCAGGTGCTCACCATCCGCGTCCAGGTCCAGCACGGCATCGGAGAAGGCGGCTGCAAAGTCGCGGCTGAGCGCCGGTGATATGACGCCATCCTGGCAGCCCGAGTACGCGTAGACCCTATTCGCTTTCAGGGGCGTGTTTGCCTTTATGCGCTGCATGATGGCGGGGGAGGTACTCGGGAGGTAAGGGGAGAACGCCATCATCCACTGCACGGCGGTGCTGTTGGCGGACGACAGGTACGCAGCGGCCATGGCTGTGCCCTGGGAGTAGGCCACGATGCCGGCAAAGGGCTGCGCTGCCTGTATCAGCGCGAGAGAGGTGGCGTCGGCATCATCCCTCGACGATCCCTTGCCCTGGCCGTCTTCCACGAGCCACACGCTGCCGGGGTTGCTGGCTTGCACAAACACAAGCTCGTATTCGGCGGCCAGCCCAGTGCCATCCAGAGAGTTCTTAAAATTGTCAGCGGTCTGGCCGCCTCCGTGCAAGCAGAGCACGCGCGGGCTTGTCGCCACCGAGATCAGGGGTATTAAGAGCAGCATTCGGCCCGGTGGGCAGTGTATTAAATAATGCATGGTTCTACGCACGTAGTCTCAAAACCTCAAGCATATATTGCTTAGCTTTGCACACAGTTCTAGCTCTGACCCACGTGGTTTTTTAAACGGTGGACCCGCCACTGCACCCGCCACTGCAGCTCGTGCGCTGGTTATTTTTCGCACAATACTATAGGGACCCTCAAGGGGCTTTTGGTCTTTAATGTCAATCAGTAGTTTTGTTAGCATGAAGTAGCGCACTTTTGCTGCATCATCTTGTGTTTTGAAGTTGCCCCCATGAAATGCGATACTTAGCTCTGGATTCACCACTGTCCTATGTATGACCCACGGTGTTTGCGTTGTCTTCCGACGACGCGAATCTAAAGAAATCCCAACCAAATCGGATGAATAGTTATGCACTGTATACCGTGCTTGCAAAAGTGCTTTTTTAGCAGCATTAATTGCCTCTTCTTGCGTTCTAAAATTGACCCCTTTAATGACCCTTTTAACGTTTGGGTATTGTTTAAAAAAATTTTTTTCTATATACCATTGTGGCTTCGTAATGCTTCGCGTTTTGGCAACATAAAAATTGTTTGGCTTTGCATGTGGTTTACGAAATTTAAGGGTTAACTTATTTTTGATATCGTTTTTTTCGTTTTCTGTCAATGTGTATCTTTGAAGTTGCCTTTGTGGCCTCCAGAGCTTTTTGCCGTTTTCAAATACCCGCATGCCGTCTTGAAATACCAGCGGTAATTCAGGTAATTCGTCTAACCCGACTGTTGTGCTACCTGCTGCACTAGCTGCTGCACTAACTGCTGCGCTAGCTGGTGCACTAGCTCGTGGACTATTAAGTGCGCCTGAAGCTGCCAACTCATCTAGAATTTTAT
>MDTG01161968.1_pt1 | contig 12654 bp, 10 predicted proteins | sample 811421 | NCBI WGS metagenome assembly MDTG01 (sample SAMN05326645, study PRJNA326480) | marine metagenome | isolation source: seawater | place: Pacific Ocean: South East | collected 2011 | reverse complement strand
AATATTTTCAGCTAATTTTTCTTGGGTTTTTTGTTGTGCTTTACATAATTCCAACATTCCTTTCATTAATGTAGATAATTCGCCTTCATATTCATTAGTATTTTTTTTTATTGTTTTTTTATTTTCAACAAAATCTACATTTTTGTTAGCATAATTCAAACATTTCATTGATTTTTTATGATAATGCAGTCCTTGTCGTGTGGAATATACTTTTTCGCAATTAGGACATTTGAAAACGGCACTTTTTCCGGCACTTTTTGTCCGGCACTTTTTGACAAAAACGGCACTTTCTTGACACAATTTTCGATGTTTTTTGGACTGAAGATGTTTATCGTAATGAGATTTATGACACGTATTATAATCACAAACCTTACAAAAAAAATTTTGCTTATTAAAATTCTCAAAAACGGCACTTTTTGACATTTTCTTTACACTTTCTTGACATTATAATTTTGTCTCTAAATTATTTTAAAAAATGTCCTATTTTTTCGATTTTCAGTGCCTTTTTTTCAGTAGCCTTCGGTGCCTTTTTTTCAGCTGACCATAAAACCCCTACATAAATTTCGGCTAAATATTTCTAAAATACCTAGAATGTTGAAGGAATCGCTGAAAAAAAGGAACTAAATCGAGGGATTTTTTTGTTGTAAACTTCTTCTCATGTACAAAAAATGGACATTTTAAAAATGTCCAAAAATCAATTTCCAAAATACTTTTGAGAAAAAAAACGCTCGATTTAGTTCCGTTTTTTTAGTGCCTTTTTTTAGGTAGTTGAAAATTATACATTTTTAATAAATATAGAAAGAATATATCTATATTTTATATGACTACAAATGATTCACAAATTAATGACTTGTTAAACGCGCTAGAAAATGATAGTAATACAAGTATAATGAAATTAAATAACTCTAAAATTAAAACAATAAAAAATAATGTTTTACAAAGTTTACAATTAAATAGTGAAACGTTAAAATCTTATCATAAAAAATTAAAAGAATATCGATATTGTGGTGAGTTTCCTGATATTCAAATTGGATACTATTGTAGATGGATTAATTTAAAAAATCCGGAAAATATTCGTTTAACAAACGGAGGTATAATTATCGATATTAAATTATTTGACGATGGATTACAACTTGTTTGTAAAAATAATAGAAACATGATCATGCAATTAAAATTTAATGAAATAATGTTGTTTCAAAAATTAAGTAATCAGGAAAAGGTTATTTTAAGTGTACTTGATTATTTGGATAAATAATTATATAAACGTTATATATGAAGCGCATTGCTGTAATATTTGATTTAGATGAAACAATAGGTTATTTTGGAGATGTTGCCGTATTTATAGAAGCTTATGAAAAATATAGAAATAAGAGTATAAGCGATGAAGAATTATTTATCATTTTCGATACTATACCAGAATTATTTAGAAAAGGTATTTTTGATATATTTAGATTATTGAGAAATTTCAAAAAAAACAACAACGATAAAAAAAATCGAGATGACAAAATGCGAGTATTGATTTATACTAATAATATGGGTCCAAAAACGTGGGTTTATTCTATCAAACGATATATTGAAGAAAAAATAGAATATAAATTATTTGACCGAGTAATAGCAGCATGGAAAGTAGATGGTAAAAAATATGAAGAAAAACGCACATCACACGACAAAAAATATGAAGATTTAATCGAAATATCAAATGAATTAAAAAATTACAAAATATGTTTTTTAGATGACCAATATCATCCAGAAATGAAACACGAAAAAATAGAGTATTTGAGATTGATACCTTACAAATATAAATTAACTGATGATGAATTCATGAATAAATTTTTAAATTCAAAACTAATGAAGGATGCTGAAGACAAGAAAAAATTTAAGGAATCTTGTGAAAAGCAATTTGGAAAGCGATTTAATATCATCAATAAAGTTCCGGATAAAAAACCAAAAATGGATAAACCCGAAAAGCTATTCAAGGAAATAAAAGAATTTGTAAAAGCACCGGAAGAGAAGACCGAAGAACCCAAAGAAAAACCTAAAAAGACGCGTAGAAAACGGCGGAGAAGAAGGAAAAAGCGTACAAAACGTCGTTAATCACTATTAAAAAATATTAATATTGATTAACTTATTGAATTATAATTGATTATTTCATCACGTTCTTTTGTTATAACACCTAAACCATAACATTTTGGACAAGATTCATAATTACCGTTTTTATATTTATTTTGATAAAACACACAAAATGTACTAGGTAAACAACCACAGCTTGCTTCTACTACTGTTGGCACCAATCCACAGCCTTTACAATTCATACATCTAAGCACATTAGGTGCTAAATTATCACATTTTGCCAAGTTTGTCGGTGTTAAATGTTTTTTATATTTACGTCGAAACATATATTTATAATTTAGATATTAAATTATTAATAATTGTATATGCTAGATTAAATGAGATTCTTTTTCGTGCAATAGAATTACTTTCTCTATAGTTGGTTAGAAACAAACTATTATAAAAGTTTCGTTTAAATGCTATGTATCTATTGAATTTTTCAGCCAATAATTTTTGTTTTTCTATTGATAATGCTGGTTTTATAATGAGTGTAGCATATGAACGCGCACTACACTTTTCTGTATTATCTATAAATATTTCATCATCTTCTACTAAACTTAATGAAATTTTACTATCTTTATTATCATCAATACATTTCAACAATAAATTTGTAATGTAATTAGTATTATCTTTTATATTTTTATGTGTTAATCTTTCTACATGGATATTTGAATCTTGCTGTAATAAATATATATCTCCACCGATAATATAGTTATTTTTCTCATTCAAATTAAATATCAAATTCTTAACACTAGGATAAACAGTCGTGTTGATAGAATCAATATTTCTATCTTTTATTTTGGTAAATTGAAAAGAACACACCGTATACGAAGTGTCATTAAAGACTCTTTCCTCAAAAATATTTAATTTATCAATATTAAATACTTCTAAAAATTCTTTTCTCAATTGTGTATCTGCTTTACGTATCGAACACCAAAAATTTAACGGTATTATTAAAATGCCTCCTAATGGTGGGTCTCGTATAATTTGTTTTATAAAACATTTATATAGGTCATTGGTTGAATACATATCGAATATAGTTTTATCTTTACATTTGTTTCTAGCTAAATATGGTGGGTTAGTAATAACGAATTTATCCTTATAGACAGGTGGATTTTTCAATGTATCTCTTTTAATGATACCAATAGATTTGGGGTCAATATCATATTTTTCTATTTGTAAATGTTGAAGTTGGTTGAATTTTAATAAATCACCTTTACCTGCAAATGGTTCTATAACATTTTTGGTATCTTTTGGTATATTTAAGTCTTGTAATATATATTTATAATTAGTGGTATAAAACTGTCCTAATGTTTTTTTCATGATTGATTTAATTATAATAAAATATTATTAAATCAATTTATTTATTTAATTCTTTTTCGAAAGGTGTGTTTTTTTTGTAAATATCAAGAGTTCTGGCACTGGCATCTGTTGCTTCTACAAAATTAGGCATCCAAAAATATGGTATTGTTTCATCTTGATTTTTAAAATATTTATTAAAAACCATTCTATAATGTAATTGTTCTAAAGTTTTAGGTCTATTATGCTGAGCTATTTTTAATAAATCACAATGTTTTTTAACAAATATATCTTCCGATATTTCTTTTGGAATATGAAAAATTCTGGAACAATATTCTTTAACAATAGTATGCCATGATCTAGTTTGTTTGCTAACACCATCACTGAATGCTTCTTTGGTTCTCCATAAAACTTCTTGAGGCAATAAATTATCATTTTCAAAAGCTTTTCGAATTAAATATTTTTCACATTGACCATTTTTAGCATGAAATCTCAAATCAGGCGGTATAGACAAATATGTTTGAACAAACGACCGATCTAAAAAAGGTGTTCTAGCTTCTAAACCGTGGGATGAAATACTTCTATCACTCCGTAAAACATCAAAATAGTGTATATTAGATAATAGTTTTCTACATTCTTGATCAAACGATATTTCATCTGGAGCCAAACCAAAGTATAAATAACCACCGGCTACTTCATCGCTACCATCGCCATTAAAAACAACCTTTGCATTACTGTTTTTTCTAATATATTCAGATATCATCCAATTACCAACACTTGCTCTTACTGTTGTAGTATCATAAGATTCTATAGTATAAATTATATATTCAATGGATTTTAGAAAATCTTCTTCTGAAACAACGATACTGTGGTGTTCTGAACCTATATGGTCTGCTACCATTTTAGCATACTTTAAATCTTCGGAACCTTCAAAACCAATACTCCAAGTATGTATTTTTTTATTATAAATTTGTTTATAGTATCTACATACTAAAGCAGATATTAAACTACTATCTAATCCACCTGATAATAAACAACAAATATCTCTTTCACTATTACAAACTCTTTTTTGAACAGCTTGTTTTAGTGAATGATTGATTAGTAGGCAAGCTGTTTCTTCAGAATTTATGTTGTAATTAATAAATGTATTTGGAATCGAAAATGTTTGTGGATATGTTAACAACATCCACATTTTATGAGTTGGATTCCAACGAAAACTAGAATATGTTCCCGGTTTATATTGTTTTATTTGATATTTTTCACAATTGAGAGGAATATTAATATCTATTAATTGTTTCATCTCAGATGCAAATCCATATGTATCCAACCAAATATGATTTTTTGAAGATTGAGGAGCAACGTTATGTCCTTCCCAACACATTTCATTGTTAATATTTTTTCCAATATATCTAATTCTAGTAAAAAACAATGGCCTAACACCATAAGTATCTCTGGCTACAAACATTCTTGGAGCATTTTTATCTCTAAAATCAAATATCATAAATGCAAAAACACCATCGATCATTTGTAATGTTTGTTTTATTCCATACTTTTTATACAAATGTATAATTACTTCGCAATCAGAATTCCCTTTTGGATTTATATTCATAGTGTCAAATAAATGTTTATAATTATATATTTCACCATTACAAATTAAAATGATATCATCCAATTCCATAGGTTGACTTGAATTTGGTTCTTGGTATCCATTAATAGCCAATCTATGAAATCCAATATATAAATCGTAGTCATCTATAAGCTTTTCCTTTGTTTCTTCAGGTCCCCTTAAACTCCCTTTCAAAAATTCTTGTTTAATATTATTTAAATTTAGTCCCTGTTTGTTATGATTTAGAAATGAATATATTCCACACATAATATTATTAATATAATAAATTTTATTTATGTAGATTTAAAATATAAATTAATATATATATAAATGGGGACGAATATGAATGAAGTTTATTATTGTAATTTTCAAAGAAATGCATTTTTAAATAATGAAATATCTGTAAGAAATAGACCTAGTGAAGATTTAGAACAAACTTTTTTTGAAGGTCCAGTTCAGACCAAATATGTAAAATTTCCAATGACAGATTGTCGAAAATCTTCTAATGTGCCAATCAAACAATTGCCTACATACAATACAAAGAGAGTATTTAATCCGGGATATAGAGGAGCTTATAGTGGATATAATGTTGATACAGAATCTCAATTAATGAATAAGTTTGATGTATTACAAAAATGTCCACAAAGACGTTATGTTCCTAGTTCAACAAGTGATATGTTTCATAATGAATATTTAATACCGTCAAGTAAAAGACCATATAAACCATCCATAGTGGAAAATGAAGAACGTTTTAATAGATTCAATCCCAATAAGTGCGGTATGGGTATTAATTTAGGGGGAAATATGTTTCATAATCACACACGACAACAAACCAAAAATTTAAAGTTTAAATCTCCAGAAAATAATAATAAGAAATAACATAATGGAAGTATCTTGTGATAAATTAAATTTATTATATTTAACCAATCAAACATATCAAAATAAATATAATAAATTAGAAAACGACAAAACTAAAAAAAGCGAAATTACAATAGATGATAAAGATATAGAATTTTATAGAAAACGTATATTTCAAATGACAAAAGAGTTATTAAGAGGGAAAAATATAAATAGTGATATAAATAATAGTTTTAGAAATTTTGCTGGAGTTTGTATAAATTATTTTCAATTCGAAGATGCGAAAGAAGTATATCAAAAAGAATATGAAAACATGAAGACCAACGAAAAAAAACCAGATTTAAGTTTTAATGAGGTAGAAGTAAATAAATTTATGATGAAAAGTGAAAAACCAGAAGAACCTAAAACAATTAAAGATTTTTTGAATGTAAAGTCAACATATAAAGAGAAACGTAGAAAAATACCTATACCAAAAAGAAAAAAGATAAATTTAAAAAATGAGAAGTTTAGAACAAAAGGTATTGAAAGTAAAAAATAATCTACCTAAAATATAAGTATGAGTATGAGTTCAGAAGATAGAAAAATATCTAGTTCAAGTTCCGGACACGATGCTGATGATGAAAAATTTATTGATGAAGAGGATATTTTTAGACCAAACGATAAAGTCATTGTTCGTAAAAGTAGAGTCAATAAAGAGTCGTTAATCAATAACATTTATATGTTTTATGGGAAGGTGGTAGGATTTAAAAAGTGTAAACCTGAAAAAGATAAAACGTATAATGATTATAAGAATTCTTATTGTGTTGAAATTATTAAATATCGTACAAATAAAGATAATTTTAAGGAAGAGACAGAGATACCCGGTGGTAAATCTAAGTTGATATGGGCACAACCAAATGAAATATTTGAATATTACGGAGAGTATCCGTCATTGCAATCATTAGGAGATGCATCGACGATGAAAAAAGATTGGTATAGTGATAAAGAATTGGAATCTATGCGGAATGCGCAAGAATTACGCGATAAATTTGAAAAGGAAAAAGAAAATAAGGATGCATTTGGAAAACAAATAGATGAACTAAGTGGTTTGCTATTTCCTATGGATGGGGGTAGACGTAAACGAAAAAGACGACGCAAACGTACGAAAAAAAGAGGAAGAAAAACGCGCAAAAAAAAAAAAGAAATGAGAAAAACCAGAAAATTACCGAATGGAAAAGATGATAGGTGTGCTCCAAAGAAAAAAGGTGATAGATTACCATATACTTGTTATACTAAATCGAGTCTTCATAAATTAAAAACGATATGGAATTTAAGACATCCTGATGCAAAAATATTATCGAATGACCCAAAAGAAATATGGAATAGTTTAAAAATAAATTTTGGTAATACGTGTAAAAGAGAATCTTGTTGGTTAAATCAACAATTTGTTAAAAACAAAATAGATAAATCTATATTAAAAAATACATTTAGACCTAGTAGACCAAAACAGTGGAAAAAAAATCCTGATGAATGGTTAAATAGTGTAGATATCATGAAATTTATGAAACAATACGAACATTTACATAAAGATTTTGATTTTATGGGACCTTCCCCAATTGATTATGATACTCATTTGGTTTCCGATGAATGTGTTTGGGAAGAATTATGTAAATTTAATTTGAAAAATACAATTAATAATGGTAAAAGAAAAATAGGCATAATTTTTAATTTAGACCCACATTTTAAAGGCGGGTCTCATTGGGTTGCTATGTTTATCAATACAAATGATAAATGTATATATTATTTTGATAGTTATGGTGAAGAAATACCAGATGGATTGTATAAATTTGTAAAAACGATTCAAAACCAATCTAGTAATATTGGAAAACAATATACATTTAAAGAAAATAGAAAAAGACATCAATATAGTAATACAGAATGTGGTATGTTTTGTTTACATTTTATACGTTCTATGGTATTGCATAATAATTGGAAAGAATTAACAACGAAAAAATTAACAGACCGAGAAATGTTAAGATTAAGAAAAGTATATTATAATCCGTAAAAAAATATAAACGATTGTTTATATTTTTATATAATGGCTAGTATTTCTTCCTCGCAAAATATTGGTGTAATAATGGATGTTGTTAGTGAAATATTAGAATCACAACAACTAATACACCATAGTAAAAATGTGAAAACATTTATTATCAATAGATGTCAATGGTATCATCAGAATAGATTTAAATACAGAGATTTAAAAGACATGAATAAGCGTGTTATTCAGGAAAGTTATCAATATTTGATGAAAATGAAACAACAATCTGTAAATCCAAATAATTTATCAAATATTCATTCTAAAAAAGGAAATGATTTTGAATTAAGATTAAAAGATCATCAAAATAATTTTAATACATTAATAAATGGTAATAAACCAGATGAAATAGATTTTAGTGATAAAGTAGAAGAAGACGTTATAGATACAAATAATATTGATTATATTATGTCTCAAACATTAGCAGATAGAGAAAAAGAATTAGAAAAAATAACAACTACTTATTCGGGAAATAATAAAGAAAAGGCAGAACAATGGTTAAATTCTGAAAATTCTACAATAAAGTTAGATATTAAAGAAAATGTATCTTTAAATGATACTATAAATATACCTTCATCGATTGTAAAAAATTCGATAAAGCCAAATAAAAAAGTTAGATTTAATGATAATACGAATGGTATAAATGACGGAATGGATAAAAATATTATAAGTGAAATAAAGCAATTTATAACAAATCAAAAAGATGAATCTTCGAATATTATTATTATTGAAAAATTAGATACAATAATAAAAAATCAAATTTTAATTATAAAACATCTTAATATAGAAAAAAAACGAAATCCAACTGCTATATTAAACAACAATGAATAATTATTTTTCAAATTCTTTATATTCTACTTTTGCTTTTCCCTGAACTTTTTTGATAACACCCATTTCGTTAGTAATACCTCTTTTTGCGTCATCTAGGTCATATAAAATCATTATAATTTCAGGCTTTGTTTTATCTTTGTTTTTGGTTACAGCAAATTCTTTTCCATCGTTTGGATTTTTCCATTTTTTCCATTTAAAAGTAGTTTCTGTTCTATTTCTTTTAAATGTTTCATCATCTTCGTCTGGATGGTCCCACTCGGGTATATAAGACCATTTAGAAAAATTAGTTGTGTTGAATTTAAAACATTTTAAATTCTCTCCACTTGTTTTTGAATGAACTGTACAATCAATACTGCTTTCTTTAATTGCATTAAGAATACTTTTGTTTGTCTTTTGTTTTATTTGAGCAATTTCCCAAAGTGCTTCATCAGTTGTTAACACTTTTTTTTTGCCACCATATTCTATTTTGCTTTTGTCATTTTGTATACAATCTTTTGTTAACATTCCCATTAATTCTTCTGAATATGTCATTAAATAAAGATAAACTGAAACATCTCGTTCTTCTTCGGGTAAATCTTGATGACTACAAATTCTTCTAGCACGACCTATAACTTGTTCTGTTCTTACAGGATGCCAATATGGTTCAATAAGATGAACGTGTCTTACATTTCTAAGTGTTATACCTTCTGCTCCACTACTAGTAATCATCATGATTTGAACAATTTCACCTCTAAAATTATTATCATATATTTTTTTTAATTCTGTAGCTAAATTGATATCTATTTTTTTCCAGTCGCTATTAAATATATTTCTAATAATTTCTTTTTTTTCTTCGTCTTCTTTACCGGTATACAAACAAAACATTTTTTTACCTAAATCCTCTTCGGATATATTTAATTTCCATTCACCACTAATGTTTTTTTTAATGTCAAAATGTGCATATCCATTTTCTTCAAGAATTGTTTTAATTAGTTCAATTCCTTCTAAACTTCTAAATTGTGAATAAATTAAATGAAGTCCTTTTGGGTTTTCTTTTATTAGTTGATATAGTTTAAAAAACTTAGGACTACATGTTTTTAAATCACCATTTACTTTTAAAGGCATAATTCTTTTGCCTGTTTCTTCCAAAACAATACCTTCTTTTAATTTGTCTATAGATTCATCGATTCTATCAGAATAGGATATTCCCATATCATTGATATTTTTTTTTATTTTTTTTGTATCATCAATATCAAAATCACTACCTGTTTTTTGTATTTGTTCATTAATATTTGTATCATCTATTAAATCTTCGTTAATATTCCCTGAATTTACGGCATCTTCAATGCTGCCATATTTATCAGGCATTGGTCTAGTTAAACCGTCAGGAAAAACGAAATTACAAAATAAACGAGAAAAGATTCTATATGAACTAGATGTTTCAGCATGAACATCTTTCATTCTTTTTTTAGCGTTTCTTTTTGCTTCGGAACGTTCACTAGACCTAGCTTTTTCATATATATCTAATTGATGTGCGCTCATGGGTATTTTAATTTCTCTAATAGTTCCTAATTTAGGTAATAATCTTTCCGATGCACTTCTAAAGTAAGATGTTAATCCCAATATTCTTCTTTTGAATTTTATAGGATTAATTAATTGTCCTTTGTTTTCACTATCACTCGAATCAATAAAGTTTTTTTTGAATTCGTCTATGTTGTCTGGTAATACACTATTTATTTCTACGCCTGAAAATTTGATAGAAATACCTTTTTTTTCTAGGGAATCCATAATCATTTTTTTAAAGAGTTCATCATCAATACCGATATTTATGTCAAAAATTTTTTGTTGTTTTTTATTGTTTGTAAAATGGAAAGGATTTCTTGTAATTTTCAATTCATTAGATTGACCTCTTCTAACACCTTTATAAGAAATATAATCTTCTATTCCAACATCTTTTAAATAACCCTGAATCATATCTTCGGTAAGTTTACTTTGATGTTGTATAATGGCAAATTTAAATGTTTTTATATTTCCTCTTAAGATATTGAACAATATAGATATTTCGTTTGGATAATTAATAATAGGGGTTCCGGTTAAGAAAACGATTCGACAATTGGTTGCTTCTTTTAAATAATTATATAATTTCAACGATAATATATTTTTTTCTTTAGATTTTAGTTTGTTTACGATTCTACTGATAAAATTATGTGCCTCATCAATAATAATAACTTTGTTGTTGAATATGTTTTTGTTTCCTGTTTCTTCATATGCTTCTGTTTCCAAAGACAATAATTTAGATTTTCGCAAACCATTATAAGATATGAATTGATATTTATACATAATTTGTGCTTCTAATTGTTTATTTAGTCTTTGTTTTTCATTGTTGTTCATTTCTTCATAATTGGGTTTTTTTTTAGTATTAACTAGGTATAATCCTTTATTTTTTTTCATGGTCCATTCGCCTCTATTTCCGACATCAACATTCAATGATAATAACGCAGATAATTCTTTTAATTGAACAGGATTTAATTTGTTATATGGAACCCATTCCCAATGTTGATTCGTTCTAAACAAAGGATCTCCGCAAATTTTAAGTTCTTCAACATAGTTTTTTTTGAGTGATGCTGGTGTCATTACAATAATTTTCTTCATAAATTTTAAACCTTCTGCTATGGCAATCGAAGCACAAGTTTTACCAGCCCCTAAACCGTGATATAATAACAGACCTCTATACGGTGAATAGACATTCATATATTCTTTTATAATTTTTTGGTGAATGAGTAAAGAGAAAGCGCTTTTTTTTTGAGATTCTAGAGATTCGCAAGTTACGGGATTTTTACCATCTAATTCTTTTTCATATTTTTTAAATACTGTGTCTATGAATTTTGAAAATACTTGTTTATTTGCTAGATAATATGGTGGTCCTTTTATTGTAATGTCGGGTGTTGCTTCTCTTTCTGGTAAACGTTCCATTATAGGCATATTGTCTATTTCTACTGCTTCGTCTGATAATTCTTGAACCAGACCTATTTTTTTAGGTAAAGGTTTTTGTTTTTTTATTGTTTTATCATCTTTAACTCCCAATTTGATAGATTTTTTTCTTTTAAATTTCTTAACCGCTCTTTTTTTAACAGGTGTTTCTTTTTCTTCGGGTTCTAAAAGACTAAGTTTTGAAACAGGTCTAACTTCTTTTCTTTTTCTAAGTTTTTCTCGAAAGGATATTGCATCGTGGTCTGTATCTTTTTTGACTTCTATTTTAGTAGTTATTTCAATTTGACCGGGTAAAAGTATTTGAACTTTTTGAAAGTCAATTGGTTCATTTTTTTTTTTAAGTTGTTCTAAAATACTTGTTGACATCTATAGTAATTAATCATATTTAATTTTTAAATTCATTTATTTTTTCAACTGCTAATCGACAAGCTTCTTGTTCAGCTTTCTTTTTAATTTTATGTTTTGATTCGCCTAAGAAAATGACCCATCCAATTTCATCTATATTAGCGGATACAATTCCCAAATTTTGGTGTTCTTCCCATGCCAATCTAATATTTTCCAAAATTTCATTCGTAGGTTCAAATGTATGATTAACTTTTATAATTTTTGGTGCAAAATCATCTAATGTTTTTACTCTATGATGATTTGTGTCAATTGTATGTGCTTCACGATTAATACATAAATAAACCCCCATGTGATAACCTTCTTCTTCATCCGGTTCTGACATTTCTACATAATGGGGTGTTAATTGAAATTTCTTTTGTAATAATACTTGTAGAATATTTTTATAATTATCATTGGTTTGTAATAATTCATTCCAATTAACGTGATTATCAAATACGGTTTCTACAAATATTTGAGCAATTTGAAAACCCGGTCCTGTGACAAATACTTTATCAAACCATTT
>MDTG01444931.1_pt1 | contig 12655 bp, 9 predicted proteins | sample 811421 | NCBI WGS metagenome assembly MDTG01 (sample SAMN05326645, study PRJNA326480) | marine metagenome | isolation source: seawater | place: Pacific Ocean: South East | collected 2011 | reverse complement strand
TGCTGCTGCTGTAGAAAATATGGCGCCTCAAGTTAGCGAGGTTCGTAAAGTTTTAAAAAGAAGAGCGAAATATTTTTCTGCTACGGTCGTTGAACGTGATATAAATTTTGGCCTTGCAAAATCAATAGTTGACGGGGTAAGTTCCCTTTGTGATGAATATGGATCGATAGTTGTAGTAGAGGATGACTTGGAGGTTTCCTCAGATTTTTTAACTTTCATGTCGGCGGCTTTAGAACAATACTCTAGTGAAGAAGAAGTAATGCAGATCGCCGGTCATACCATTGCTCCTCCTCATAATTTAGAGAGTCGGGCGTTCTTTCTACCTATTACGACAACATGGGGTTGGGGTACCTGGCGTCGCGCTTGGCAGAACTTTTCTTGGACGCCTTCAGGATGGCCGGAGAGAAAAGAAGATGCTGAATGGTCGAAGTTATTTACGGTTAATGGTGCCGCTGACTATATGTCTATGCTAGAGGATAGATTAAAAGGAGAAAATGATTCCTGGGGTATTTTGTGGTGGTATGCCGTTTCGATAAAAAAAGGCAAAGTTTTATATCCGGCTACTAATTTAGTATTAAATTTTGGTTTTGATGGGTCTGGGGTGCATTGTGGTTCTACAGATTTATATAACAGTCAAATCCAAAATAAAATGCAAGGCGATTTTGCGGGCAATGATTTCCCAAGTAAAATATCGGTGAGACCGTTAGATTTTTTTCTGTTGGAAGAAAAATTAAGAAAAAAAGAAAGTGATTTAAAAGCATTTATCAAGAAGCTAGGTTTGAGAAGTAAACGGGTGGGTTATTGCATTAATGTAGGGATACAGTTAATAAAGACTGGTTATAACCTAAGAGATTATTGCCAAATTGCCATATCTAGACTTGCAAAAATATCAAATTCACTGGCTCAGAGAAGAAAGATGCAGTTAGTGGCTACCAGTTGTCGATTAGGAGAAGGCTCAGAGCTAGGACCCGAAGCTGTCATTGACAATAATCGCACGTCGCCAAAATATATCGATATAGGCGCAAACTCTTATTGCAGGGGTCGTTTACTTTTGTATGCTCATGGCGGTCAAATTAAAATAGGTGATTATTGTTATATTGGTATTCGTACTGAAATATGGTCTATGCAATCTATTCAAATCGGTGACAGAGTTCTTATAGCTCATGATGTTAATATTCACGATGGTACAGCGCACTCTCCTGATGCTAAACAGAGGCACGAGCATTTTAAGAATATCTTAAAAAGAGGTCATCCAAGTACATGGGATGACGTGCCAGGTGTGGTTGCAGAGCCAATAGTTATTGAAGACGATGTTTGGATAAGTTTTGGAGCAACGATTTTACGGGGTGTTAGGATTGGGCAAGGTAGTATAATATCGGCAGGATCTGTCGTAACATCAGACGTTCCTCCCGGAATGGTTTACCAAAATAAAATTGAACCGCATCTGCGACCAATAAAATAAATAAAATGATTAAAGCTTTTAAATATCGTCTTAAAATTTTCTTAAGAAAAATAACAGGCTTATTGAATTCTAGTGATCAACTAGGGAAGTTGATGATTCTTCAAGACAGGACCATGTCATCGGCAAGGACAATTATTAATTCGAGTAATCAGATTAATAACATGTTGGCCTTGCAAGGTCGGGCACTGTCTTTGCAGAACGTTGATAGAGCTCCTTTTGCTTCCCTAGGGGAGGCGGAATTTAAAGTTTTCTCACAATCCGGCGAAGACGGGATTTTGCAATATATTATTCAAGAGTCTGGGATCAAGGATGACGAAAAAATTTTTGTGGAATTCGGTGTGGAGGATTACTCTGAAGCTAACACTAGATTCTTGCTAATCAATAATTTTTGGCGCGGCTTAATAATTGATGGTAATAAAGTTAATATGAATAAAGTGAAAAACAGTGATTTATACTGGAAGACAAACCTTACTGCAGTTGATGCCTGGATAGATAAGGAAAATATTAATCAGTTGATAGGTGACTCTGGCTTTTCTGGTGCAATAGGAGTGCTGAGCATTGATATTGATGGAAATGATTACTGGGTTTGGGAGCAAATAAGTATTGTCGATCCAGTGATAGTCATAATTGAGTGGAATAGTGTTTTTGGCCCGAAACATGCCGTAACCACCCCCTACTCCCCTGGCTTTAATAGAGCTGAAGCCCATTACTCGTGCTTATATTGGGGCGCTTCGATGAAAGCTTTTGAAATTCTAGGCGAAAGAAAAGGGTATCAATTAGTTGGTTCTAATTCACTCGGAAACAATATTTTCTTTATAAAAAAAGAAAGGATAGGGCGGGTTGTTCCTGTCAATACTGAGGAGGCTTACGTGATATCCCAATTCAGAGACTCCCGAAATAAAGATGGTGAATTGAATTTTTTAAGTGGTTCTCAGAGATATGAGGAAATACGCGAATTGCCTCTTGTTGATGTTACTTCAAATACGATAACTTCTTTAAAAATTTTAGACCAGTAAAGATTAAGGATGAGTTTATAGGTAATTAACGAGATATTAAGTAGTCTAGTTGTGGAGATCACTATATTAATTTTGATGGAAATTTATGGAAACCAGAAACCTTAGTTGGGAACAAGCTGTAGAGTGGCTAAGAAACCAACCTGAAAAACACGATTTAGTGAATGCTTGTTATTTTGACGATCCACTTATTGAGGCCGCAGAAAGATTTTACCAAAGCCTTGAGTGGATTGAGTTGCGAAAATTATTTCCTAATAAAAAAGGTCGGGCACTTGATTTAGGTGCTGGACGAGGAATTGCGAGTTATGCTCTAGCAAAAGACAACTGGCAGGTTAGTGCGGTAGAGCCTGATCCCAGTGATTTAGTTGGAGCAGGCGCTATACGTAGTCTCGCCAGTGAAAGTGGCTTAAATATTGAGATAATATCTCACTACTCAGAGAGCCTTCCCTTCCCAGATGATTTCTTTGACCTCGTAAATTGCCGTCAAGCATTACATCATGCAGCAGATCTAGGGAAAACATGTGATGAAATATTTAGAGTTTTAAAGAAGGGGGGAACTTTAGTCGCATCAAGAGAGCATGTTATATCAAAAAAAGAGGACCTAGAGCTATTCTTGAATACCCATCCACTTCACTTTCTTTATGGTGGGGAAAACGCTTTTCTTCTTAAAGAGTATCTCGATAAAATTTATCAAGCAGGTTTTGAGCTTTGTAAAATTTATGCAACTTTTGATTCTCCGATAAATTATTTTCCTATGACTGAGGATCAGTGGATTTTGATTTGTACGAGAAAGATCGGAGATAGATTTGGTGACGACTTCGTGCTTAAGATTTTTAATAGTAGTCATAGGTTAGGCAGACTTTTTATTCGAATATTAGCTAGTCTCGTAAATTGGCGTAATAATGCTCCCGGAAGGTTATATACTTTTGTGGTGACAAAGTAAGTAAGATTTGAAATGAATCAATACAGGAAAACTAAATTATTAAGTTCAATTATTTTTCAAGGTGTACCTTTAACATATGGTTTAGGACATAGAAAATCCACCGACTTTGAATTAATATTTTCTGGCATTTTTTTTATTCTGTGATTGCGAAAGGATTAAATTTAGACGTATGGATTCGGAAAAAATTATAATAAATTATAGTGCAATTGGTTCGAGGTTAGGAATATTTGGAACTATAAAGCTTTTTTTATTTGAGATTTACTCTTCTAGGTTTGTAATTTGGTATTTATTTAAACGAGATTTTGTAGCTCAATTTCGACAAAAAATTCTTGGCTATTTTTGGATAGTAATTGCTCCATTCATGGCAGTATTACCTTTTATCTTTTTACATCGTGTGGGGATATTTAATCCAGGTAGTTTAGATATGCCCTATCCAGTTTTTATTGTTATGGGTTTGGGTATTTGGAATCTACTGACTTCCTCTTTCAGCATAGTCAGTAGTGGATTGCAAAACAATGAAGATTTAATAAAACGTACAAATATTCCAAAGATTACATTTGCTATCACCGGCATGGCTAATATTCTTTACAATTCATGCGTTCACTGTATAGTTATATTTGTTTTTGCACTTATTCTCGGTGTAACACCATCTGCTTGGGCTATACTCTACCCATTTACACTTTTCGCTATAATTATATTTGGTTTTGGTTTAGGGCTTTTGTTTAGTGTTATAGGTACTATTGCTCGCGACCTTAGCAATATGGTTTTATCATTTTTAAATCTTGTTATGTTTATTTCGCCAGTTGTGTACAAACCAAATTTTAATAACCAGTTTCTTGATGCGGTAATTTTTTGGAATCCTTTTACCTATTTGGTCGAACTACCCAGAAGTGTATTTGTTTTGGGTGACTGGTCTATGGTGAAAGGTTTTCTATTAGCTTTGATTTTTGCATTTGGTTTAGTTCTATTGGGCCTCTATTCATTTTATTTGATTAAAGATAGTGTTGCACATCAATTATGACGAAAAAAAAAGATAATGAATGGACAGTACGCGTAGATGGTGTCTCAAAGAAATTCGGACTCAGCATGCAACAATCAATGAAATATGGTCTTCGTGATACATTTCAAAGATTAATTGGTATAACGCCTCAAACAGAGAAATTGAGAGCAGATGAATTCTGGGCTTTAAAAGACGTTTCTTTTAATTTAATGAAAGGCCAAGCAATGGGAATTATGGGGGTTAATGGAAGTGGCAAAACTACCTTACTCCGAATTCTAAACGGTGTATTTTCGCCAGATGCCGGATCGGCTTCTCTTCGTGGTAGGGTCGGCGCAATGATTGCAGCAGGTGCTGGTTTTGCGCCCATGCTATCTGGACGTGAAAATATTTATATAAATGCATCTTTGCTGGGATTATCATCAAAAGAGATTAGTTTACTTTTAGATGAAATAATAGAATTTTCGGAATTACACGAGTTTATAGATATGCCAGTAAAAAATTATTCTAGTGGCATGTATGTAAGACTTGGCTTTGCGATAGCTGCTTTTAGCTATCCAGATATTCTTTTAATGGATGAGGTGCTTGCGGTTGGGGATATGAATTTTCAAAAGAAATGTTTTGAGCATATCCTAAAGCTAAAACAAAGTGGGACATCTATAATTTTAGTCTCGCACTCCCAAGGTGCAATATGGTCGGTTTGTGATAGAGCTTTATTTATGGATAAAGGAAGAATAATGTTGGATGGAGCGGTGGAGGATGTTATTCGTGCTTATGATGACAAAAACTCAAGCAACGCCATGAGCAGTTCCATTCAGTTCGCCGCGTCATCAAATAAAACCAGAGACCATAAAGAAAAAAAATCAATTTCTGAATACGGACACGCGCGAGGCGGCACTGATGATGTCAGTTGCGATTTTGTAAGAACACTAGATTTACCCTCTATGCAGGTTTCAAATGAATTTGATTTCTCTAGAAACTTTCTTATTGAAAGCGTGATACGCGTCAATCGACTGCAATCAGACTTACTGCTACGTTATACAATAGATGCAAGTCACTATAAAGCAATTGCAACGCTAGACAGTTACGAACAAGGTCTGGCTTTAGAAAAAGTTGAAAAAGGGACCTATCGACTTTTGGTAGAAGTAAAAAACCCTAATTTCAGACCCGGTAACTATACTCTGAACGTCGGGATATCCCGTAGATCGCTAGGAGTTCATTTGTTCTATTGGTTTGGGGTTTCCCATTTTATAATTAAGCACCCAAAATCAAATTTCTTGTATGCTGAAAATAACGCAGTAATGCATTTGGAAAGTACTTTTTCCTTTGAAGCTGTTTTGTTGCAAGAAAATTAAATTAGTTATGATGTACTCTTACAATGAAAAAACAAACGCAAATCAAACATCAATTCTCTGAAAACCCGGCAAGGTTTGATATGACCTCGGAAAAAGTTTCGTCTTTAAGTAATCCATTGCTCCCAAAAAAATTCCTGTGGGAATTCATGCGAGATGGTAGAACTCCTGGAAGGGCCGCCGCTGATTTAAGTATGGATTGTTTATTAGGTGCTCTGTATGGCCCTGGAACGATTTTAGAGCTTGGAGCTGGAGGTCCTTATTATAAAAATTTCGTACCACAAGACCAAAATTATATAACCAGCAATATTGTGCCAGGTTGCGATATTGAACTAGATATGACAAATTTAGACCTAGACGATGATTCGATAGATGCAATCGTCTCCGTTTTTGCTATAGAACACCTATATGATTTTAATGCAGTTATAGCTGAGCAACAACGAGTTCTCAAGCCCGGTGGCCGAATGTTGATTATGGCTCCATTTCTTTATTACTATCACTCAGCTCCTGATGATTTCTTTCGTTTTTCAGCATCAGCACTGGATTTGCTTTTGGGATCCTTTAATATATTACTGCGTCAACCCATAGGTAATCGTTGCCTATTGGTGGCCGAATCATTTCATGAAAAACAAGTAATGGGCTCGAAATTCGGATTTTTTGGACGTTTGGCTTTGCGATTTATTACTTTGCCATTTCTAATAGCTGGTTTAGGGTTTCACGATTCCAAATATGCAATTGGTTTTACATATATTTGCGAAAAACCGATAAGGGAAACAAATTAATGTTATTTTTAGATAAATACGTGAATTTTTTAAATTGGATTGGCGTTAAGTTGCTGAAATATTCAATTAGACTTGGAAAGAGTAAAAATTCCCTTTATCAACCAATCAAACCTAAAGAATTTGATATTCTACCAAAAGGAACTCATGTTTTTGGTGCTGCAAACAAATATCTTTTAATACCAAAGAATAGGTATCGAGTGGTATTACTCCCTGAACAGGAGATGACTAAAGATTTTGGGATTGGATGGATAACTGAAAATAATACTCCTGAAAGTTATAATCAACTTTGGGGAAATGAACAAAATCTAAAGGAGTTCCGTGAGGAGGCAGATGGAATAAGAGACATATTGACTCGTGAGATAGTAGACGTTATTGAAGACAAAGTTAAAGCCAATATGGATATAGTGGATATTGGTTGCGGGGCAGGTGATTTGCTAGCTGAAATCATTAGGCGGGTTCCTGGCGTAAATATTCATGGACTTGATTTTTCTTCGAAAGCAATAGAAGCTGCAAAACGTAAATTTTTTAATGGAGCCTTCAAACAATTTGTGATTGAAAAACAATTACCTTACGAGGATTCTTTATTTGACATAGTAATGTGTACAGATGTTCTTGAGCATTTGGAGTATCCTAGAGTTGTTATAAATGAATTACTTAGAATCTGTAAGTCCGGAGGATATATTTTTATAGTTGTGCCAGATGGCGATGTAGATCAATTTTTGGGGCACTATTGGTTTTGGAATCAGAAAAGTTTGGAGCAACTGTTTCAGGAGCATGAGGTAGAGATTTTTCGTTTACCTGTAAGCAAAGAGTTCATTATCACTATGAGTGGGAACTAGTTTTTAATCTATAACAGAAAAATTGTGAGATCACTTTATGAAATACTTTTTAGATTTGGGCAAGACCCTCCGTGTTCGCATCAATTTAAAATTACTTGAATTAAAATATAAAGCTCTAGTTGCAGATTTAAAAAGTAAGAATTTCGATTTTCGTTCTAGTTTTTTTAAGAAACTTGTAGCCGATATATATCCCACAGTTTTACAAGGTTTACAAGGCTCGACAAGAAGCGAGTATTTGTCTTTCTTTCGAGATTTACTTGTTTCGGTGATTGATAAAGAGAGTAGATTTTTGATTCCTTCCATGGCGTTAAGAAAAGAGCCTTTAAAAGATAATTGGCACTATCAAAATGAGGAATTAGAATGGGAAATAGAGGCCAATATGAAAGTTTTAGATATTGGATCGGGTGGCCATCCTTTTAAGCACGCTACTCATTTGGCGGATAAATTTCCTAATGAAACCACGCACAGAGTTGAGCCCTTGAATCGAGACGGGCGACCATTTTTTGAAGTCGATATTGAGAGATTACCTTTCGATAAAAAAGCATACGACTTTGTTTTTTGTTCGCACGTATTAGAACATTTAGATCATCCTGGCGATGCTATGCGAGAAATTATGCGCGTGGGTAAATCAGGTTATATTGAAATTCCAACTCGATTGTCGGACATAATATTTAATTTTACGTTCCTAGAGGAGCATCACAAATGGCATGGTTTGGTTACAGATAATACCGTAATATTAACAGAGTGGACTGACTGCGAACGCAAAAAATATAAGCATAATTTCTTTAATGCTATCCAAAGTGACCATACTAATCATATGCAGTCTTTTTTTGAAGAAAATCGTGAGGTATTTTTCCATTCTTTGCGCTGGAATAGCTCTTTTGATTTCCTTGTCATTAATAAGGTAGGTAAAGTAATTGATTTTACAAAAGGAGCACTTGATCAGTGTTGACCGAGGATTTGCGATGTGTGAAATGTAATGGTGATATAGTAGTCATCGAAAAAATCCAACTGTATTGTAAAAATTGTGAAACGGAATATCCAATTGTTTTAGGGGTGCCCTACTTTGGTGGATTTGAAGAGAGCGACATTTTAGGCCTGATAGAGATAGCGGCTAACGTAGCCAACAGAAAGAAATTTGGAGTAGATCCAGCAGAGGTAGAACGTTGGGAGTTGGCTCTAAAGGATTATCATAATGCTGAAAATAAAGAAGACTGTAGGAAGAATAACGCGGTCTTAGAATCTCCTTATTTTAATAATAGATATGGGGAATGGAAAGAGATTAATACTTTGATCGATGAGCTCGACTTGCGCACTAAGAAAGTTTTAGATATTGGAGCGGGCTTAGGGTGGGATTCGCATCGGTTACATCTTCTAGGAGCGAATGTAACGGCTTTAGAATATTCTCCTTTGCTAGCAGAGTCTGGTAAAGAAAATTTTCCTCAGATTAGATGGATAGGTGGTTTTTCGCATATTTTGCCATTCAAAAATAATTGTTTTGACGCGGCCTTCTGTAATGCAGCATTACATCATATGCGCGATGTCTCAAAAGCTATTTCGGAAGCCTTACGGGTCTTGAAACCAGGAGGAGTATTAATAACAACATGTGACTCATTTCGCTCAAATTGCACTAAAGAGGATTTTGAGTTAAGCGTTTTTGACGCTGAACCTGTTGTATTAATGGGTGTTAATGAGGGAATACCGCGTTTATCTGAATTTATTAGCCCACTTGTTAAGCACTCGCAAATTACTAAAGTCGAGATATTTACGCATGAGCTAGATGGCTTTAAAAAGAAAGCATTTTCTATTCTTAATTTATTTAAAAAGAAACCAATTTTTCAGAAAAACACAAAAGCTAATGAGTTATTTGATTCTTCAATGAAAAAATGGAGCTTCGAACGTGATCTTTCTTTTCTAAAAAAACAAAGTGGCTCTCTTGCTCTGCGTATTAAGTTAAAAGAACCCTGGCCCGAAAAAGCTCCTCTTCAAAGAGATACCGTTCTATCGCCTAGTAGATTTGCAGAATGGTTATTATCTGGTTCTGATGCAATTCAAAAATTAGCCCCTTTAATGCCAGATAGATATGTGGATTTGCCATTTCCAGGCAAATCCTCGTCAAAATTTGAACTCCTAAATGGATGGAGACTACCTCAACCATACCAACACTTGAGGACAGCTTACAAACGAGGAAGATGGTTTTTAAAAAAGCCCGTTGATAAAAATGCATTGCAGTTTCAAATAAAAGCAACCGACAATTCATCTGAGGAAAAGTCCAAAGTAATCGTATTGGTAGATGGTAACTTAAAGGAGGAGTTAGCTTTAAACCGTAATTCTTGGACAACCGCAAGCATTGATATATCAAATGTAGGCCCCGGTCAAACTTTTGCTATTGAGATTAAAAAACTATCAGATGACATGGCTCTTGATCAAGCTTCATTTTTAGTAAAAGAACGACGTTTCGTAATTTCAGATAAACAAAAAAATGAAAGTTTGCAAGAAAATAATGCCTGTGTCTACGTCGTCATTCCGGTTTTTAATCGTTGGAAGTTTACTAAGAAATGTATTCAACAACTGCTCGATCAAACCTACTCGCGAATCCGCATTGTCTTATCTGATGGTGGTTCTACGGATGAGACCCTTGAAGAAACCAGACGATTATTTACTGATGTAGTGATTTTAGAATCCGAAAATGAGCTTTGGTGGACGGGAGCAATGGAAGAAGGAATCAAATATATTTTAAACGAGGCTAATAATAATGATTTTTTGTTAATGATGAATAATGATACTGAAATAGCTCCCAATTATGTAGAACAATTAATTACAGCATCGATGTTGCACACAGGGGCGGTTAGTGGGTTGATAGTAGATAGTAGAGATGCAGAAAAAGTTCTTGATGCAGGCGAATATTTGGATTGGTCGAATTATACTTTTTCAGTAATAGATGTTATTCATCCCCATGAAACCTTTCGAGACGATGTTGATTTTTTACCAGGGCGCGGAACTCTTGTTCCTTTAGAATGGGTACGAACGATTGGAAATGTAAATTCAAAACAGTTTCCACATTATTTAGGTGATTATGATTTTTTTTGGCGATTGAAGACAGCAGGTTGCCGATTAGGGGTATCTTATGAGGCGAAATTACTAGCTCATATAGATGAAACGGGAATTATTCTTAATGAACGAATAGAAAGCATCCCAAGCATTTTGAAAGGATTATTTGCGCGTCGATCAATGCATAATGTGATTGACCATTGGCGTTTTATTAGTGCTCATGCGCCTCGGTCAATTGTAACTCATTTAAAATTTAAACTTTTTTTCCGAATTTTACATCAATTATTCTTTAGAACCCATTTGCGTTATGTAGCTCATCCGCTACTTCGTTATTTTGTTTTTCCTATTTACTTGATCTTAACTTACCCAGTGAATCAAGTAAGAATGTTTGGTCAATTAAAGGTCCATATTAAAGAGAAGGGTGACGATATTTTATGTTATCCTAGTTTAATACCTAGTAGCATTCGATTGTTTGTCTATCTTTTATTTTGCCCAGGTCCTATTGAAGAGACTGACTGTCAAAGGTTTGGTATTTCATTGTCTACACTTCTGGCTAATGGCACCGTGCGAAATCTTAACGTAAAGCGGTGGTATAAATTCAATACGATTTCTCCAATCCATGAAAAAGAAAGGGAATTATTGGCCTATTCTAGAAAATTGACTTTTAAATTAACTAGAGGAATACGGTGTTTTCTAGCCTTGCAAAAACAAAATAAATAAATGTTAATCAGGGTCATTTGAAAAGCTGTTTTGCTAACGAGATATAGCATTTTGAATTGTAGTTTGTGCTAAAATGTTTGGAAAGAAAATCTAATATTGGATTTGAATGAAACAAAAAACACTCTTTATTACAATCATCAGCATATTAGTCTTTAGCCTAATCCTAGTTGTTACCGCTGCCACTTTAACCTTGCATAAAGATTTTAAAACTTTACGATATTATCTGGGCCAGAATGCCGAACAGATTGATGTATTACAGGATGAGGTTTCTGGTTTTAAAGGCTCTATATCTAACCTAACTTTATCATTATTCGAAGACCCAAACGGAGTAAGATTTGTCCAATCAAAATACGGTGTTTCAAATGACGGTCTGGTGTTCATTAAAAACCAGCGAGGAGCCCTAATTGAACCAGAAGAATTTGTCGAGAATCAACAGCTTATCTCAGTTATTCGAGATAAATTTGATATCCAATATTCAAAGAATAAAAAATTATTCGATGGAATTAAATTAAGTGATAGAGGAAAGTTTATTGCGAATGCTGTTACGAGGGTCAACGGTTCAATTTCAACCTATGCGGTAAAAAGTAGATATTCATACAAATTAAAAGATGCGCTGACTGTTCATAATGGTAATTGTTCCGATTATACTCTGAGGTTGATGTTGGTGCTGGAAGCTTTAGGTCTTAAATCAGCGATGATATCATCGGTCACCAGCAATCTACCCGGACATGTCTTCGTCGATGCTTATGATCCCTTCGATGACTCAAGTTATTTCCTCGATTCTACATGGAATATAATGATTAAAATACCAGAAACAGAAGGCAAGTCTTTTTTTCAATTTTTATTTGAATTGCCCATGCCTGAGCGGGTTGAATTTATTAAAAATTTAAAGTTTATCCAATTCCCCATGTATTTTCGTTATATCGATCCCGGCCTAGGCGGATTAACAGGGAGTCCTTATTCTCTTGAATTTCTCAACGGGCAGAGGGATGGTCTAGTTGATCAATTCAGAAGGTTTTTAATATCTGATCTAGATCAACTTAAGGCTTGGTGGAAAAGTACGCCCAGTCATCAGCCGTTTAGTCTTGATGAAATTAGAGAGATGAATTTGGCAGAAATTCCTGAATATTTTAATCTTTCAAAAAAGTATGCTCATCAGATTAGACAATCAGCTGTAAAATCAACCTTGGCTCAAGATTCTCAAGAAATAACAAAATGACCCCGATTACTAGTTCAACTATTGGAATCGAATTAATTAACGATAAAAACTGGATGGGAGGGACTTTATATCTGAAAAACTTAGTTATGATTCTTAGCCATTTATCTGCGTCGGAAAGGCCAAAAATCAAATTGCTTGGTTCTCAAACAATGATTAATGAATTAGAAAAAGAAATGGGCACGCATCGACATGGTTACCTTAATTTTTATAAAGATAAACTATTTAACTTTTTAAAAATTCGCAGATTATTTGATCAGGAACAAAATATTGATGTGAT
>MDTG01081663.1_pt1 | contig 12655 bp, 4 predicted proteins | sample 811421 | NCBI WGS metagenome assembly MDTG01 (sample SAMN05326645, study PRJNA326480) | marine metagenome | isolation source: seawater | place: Pacific Ocean: South East | collected 2011 | reverse complement strand
CTCTTCTGAAACCGAAGAGGTGGATGGGGAGAAGGACCCTATTGGGCAAGGTGTCATCTCCGCAGATCCTGAAAGCTCCACAAAAAATCCCTTTTCGGCGGGGATGCATGATGTCGAGCCGATTTCTGGCTGGTACTCCCCGAGGGGGCAAGGTGTTTGGTGCTCTGAAGCAAAACTCATTACAAAATGTCCAATTTCTGCAAATTCACATCCTCCCGAAGAGAAGTTATTCTGATAGGAGCCGGGGTTACAGGCTGTGATTTCAGAGCTACCTTCGAGTGAGAAATACCCTGGTGGGGTGACTGAGCAATCGGTCTCGCTAGTTGATCCAAAGATGTTTGAGTATGTACCTGCCGGACAAGGTATCGGAGATGATTGACCTGAGAGATTCACATAGTAACCTGGATGAGCTTTCTCACACTCTGTAGCTCTTTCCTCCGATTGAAATGAACCTAGGTCACACTGGAGTATCAAAATCCGATCTGGCGTATAATTTCCAGGGTTCGAGGGGAGGCACTTGGATTGTGCTGGCATTGGTTGATATGACCCTTCTGGACATGGATTTTGATTCGCACTACCTTCTACGGAGTAATGCCCGGGTTCTGCCGCCTCACAGTCGTTCTTAGTACTGCCATAATTTGGATTGAAAAAGCCGGACTGACACCTAACAGGGATGGAGGAAGAGAGATTGGGGACAAACGTTCCGGGGGGAGAAATGAGGCAAGTATCTTGACCAAAGTTCGATTGATATGTACCTGCCAAACATGGGAGTGGGGAATGGTAGCCCCTATCAGGTACGAAAAATCCAGGCGGGGAAGAGTGACAAGTCATTAATCCATAATATCCAGGAGGGCAAGAAATTGATCTTTTATTGTCCCTTGGAAATGCATCAACTGAATCTAATACCCCGTCCCCATCCAAGTCAGAAAAAACAGGCCTTAGACCTGGAGAGTCGGTTTCAAAAGTACTTTTCGATTCATGTCGATAGCATTTAATTTTGTCAGGTGACTCGGAGAAACACGCCCCTGAGGGCCACAATGATACATGCGGGCTCGAGGCGACGCCTATTTTTGTTGGGAGTGAATGATGCTCATCGAAGCAATATACGCTGAGGTTTTCTACGATTGAGCAAAGTATTTTTTCCTTGACCGAGACGTAAATAGACGGCGAGCCTGTTTCCATCCGATATGCTTCATGTTCTAGGGGATCGAGTTTGTGGTTTATCACGCTGACACTAAATAGACCCCAACAATAAACAACACCAGTTTGTGATAAAGCGCATGATAAGTTATCACCAACTGAAATAGATGTAAAAAACGGGGTTCGTTCACTGTCCGAGAAGTTAATACTTAGAGGAGAAGCAATTTTTGGTGTAGGAAGTTCGTCTGAAGACCAGCAAAAAATTTCTGAATTTGCAGTCAAAGAGCACGAATGAGAGTCTCCCGTGGAAATTGACCTACTCTGATGGGAAAGGCCAGAAATGATTTTCGTTGCGAAGATTACTGATTTTTCTGAGTTTCCATAGTTTATTCTATTGTTGAAGCACCAAACAGAATGGTCCGAGGAAATTGCACATGTTTGTTTGGCCCCTACTGAAAACGTAACAGCTCCGTGCCCACCTAAATCCACTCTGTATGATTCAATTGGCACTTGACCTGATTGATTGTTGTCAGGCGTTTCCAAAACTGATGATTGCCAGCACACTAATTTTGCTCTCTTAGTAATCGAACAATGATTTTCAGTTGAAGAAGAAACAGAAATCGGCACGCCGTTACTGGAAATGTTTACGATAAACGTTTGATTACTCAAGTCCCCGCTACTAAAACCGATTAAACCACGGCACTCAATTAGTCCGACTTTTGAACCAATCCAGCAAAGGGAAGACGGCGTAACGCTAAATGTGTAAGGTGAAGCAGTATTGCTCGTTGGAGTATTCGGATGTTCATTTACCTCTGGGGACTGTATTGAATTAGATGATTCCGACTCATTATGATAGTCTTGACCAGACCGATATTCTATTCTTATGGAATGGGTCGAAATTAAGATAAAAAGTGAAAGAAAGACAAAAATACGGTTTTTTCTTGGGTTCACCATGAGGGCCCGAAAGTGAGGGGGGATTTATTTTTTATTTTGTAACAGATATTTGAGAAGGGGGGATTTCGGTCGATCTTAAGGTAAAAATAACGGGCTTGTGTCTTTCGGTCGCATTAGTATTATTTCTTCTGTTATCTACTCAGGAAGACAGCTCTGGAGATCTTGTCGGAGATGAAAATCAAGAATTGTATAACATTAAGATTTACTCAAAGGGAGATGGGGTGATTTTTGAACCAGTTGAGGAAATGGCAATCACTGGAGTTGATTCAAATGACTCTCTCCCAGAGGGATTCTTTATCTACGATCAATCTAGAACTCAAAACGGAGCGTCAATCGGCACCTCTTCAGAACATTTCTGCTACATCGGAGTTAATTCACAGATATACTGTTGGAACAATTTTGGAAATCAAGGCCATGGTGAGCGATTGGTTTGGAACTTGTCGAGTTTCGAACATTATGGCTCTGTTGACTCTATAGCCGTGGGAGGAAGTCATGCATGTGCAATTTTCTCTGGAAGTGAGGGCTCGGTTTTGGGGTGCTGGGGGGGGAACGAACACGGGCAGTTGGGAGATGGGACTAATAATTTCTCAAATCAAATAGTAATTATTCAATCTGAAGTAGGAAATTGGACCTCAATTTCGGCGGGCTACTCACACACATGTGGGATAGTGGCAGCAAAGGACGTCTATTGTTGGGGCTCAGGGAATTTCGGACAAAATGGTGCCGATGATTATTCGGATATTCTCGAGCCGGAATTAGTAGGTAATTTTGGAGAGGACATCCTGAAGATGGGATCTGGCAATTACCACAACTGCGTACTCGAGGTCCAAGGTAGAATTTGGTGTTGGGGTTGGAATGGCTATGGTCAATTAGGTACGGGGGAATATGATAACAGTAATGTTCCTGTCGTTGTTGACATTTCGGAAGTCAAGGGTATTTTCATGGGTAATTATCACACTTGTGCACGATTAAACAACCAAGAAGTATACTGTTGGGGGGATAATCTGTATGGCCAGATTACAGAGTCCAACAACTACGATCATCCATCTCCAGTCAAAGTTTCCAATAAGAGCGATCCGATAAATTACATCTCAACAGGAGAAACACACACATGTTTGGTCTATGAGGCGGATATTCATTGTCTTGGGCAGTTCGAAATTGATGAATATTCCAATTATAATAATTTTGACGAAATTAGAGAAGTAGTTTCGGGTAACGGATACTTTTGTGAGGTGTACGATACGGGAAGAGTTACGTGCTTCGGAGATTCTATATTTGACAATACGAGTCATAGTCCAATTACAATAGGAACGAAAGTAGTTCCTACGGAAATTTCTTCTGGATCCATATCGGCAATACCAGAATACAACATTTCCCAAAACTACAATGTCGAAATTTCGGGTTTTTTTGAAGACCAAGCCTCCAATGCCCCCTCATCGATAATAATTATGCTAGATATCGATGTTGACTTCGGTCAGGACTCTGATTCGGACGGTTGGAAGGACGAAGACGAAATTAAGTGCAAAACTGATTCTACAGACCCAGAATCTATTCCATCTGATTATGACAAAGATGGCGTTTGTGACAACATTGACGATGACGATGATAATGATGGTAGAATTGACAATAATGATGAGTTTCCTTTTGACATCACAGAGTGGAGAGACGATGATCGAGATGGAATTGGTAAAAATAAAGATTCATTCGAGATTTCTCCGGGCCTAAGAAGCACATTTTACACATCCTCATTACTATTATTTCTCCTAGTATTGGAAATCTACAGAAAAAAAACAATTGACGAAGAAGAATAGTATAAAATCTAATTATTACTGGTGGTGTTTTTGATCCATATCTGGCCAATATAATTGACTTACTAGAACGAACTAGAAATATTATGGTGTGTTGAAGGAAGTGTGAGAAAGATGAGTCTTAACTACTACAACAAGCTATTATTTTCTCGTTTTTTTGTTGTAGGGGTTATTGGAAATCTGATTGGATTGGCGATTTATGCTGTAATATTCTCAATTGTTCAATATGAGCCTAGAGCTGCGATATCTTGGTTTTTTTCGAGTATTGTAGGGATATGGAAGCAACATGGTCTGCACAGGATCTTCACCTTTACTGACTCGCGAGAGGATTATTTTATTAGTCTTCTAAAGGGATATTTGAGTTACTCTTTCATGATCGTATCTGGAACTAGTTGTCATTGGTTCCTTGTAAGCATATTAGGGGTTTATCATTATTATTCATGGTTAATAACTCAAGTAATCCATGTAGCGATCTCATTTTTGATATTGAGGAGGTTCGTATTCAGGCCAAATTCTGATTCTGACTCGGAGGAATAGCTTTTTTCTAATTTGGTAATTTTAGGAAACCTAAATTACTCGTCCGAAAAAGAGGCATCATGGAGGGTATGCTCGGTGACTTCAAGGAAGTTGATGGCATATTCTATCCTTCTTCTAAAATCTCCGAAAAGGCATCTCTTTCATATCCCAGTGATGGACTAGATAGGTTGATCCTTATCGAAGATTCGAGCTATTGGTTTTGGCACAGGAATCAGTGTATTGAGTATTTTGTGAAAAAATATTGCTCGGAGACTATCTTTCTTGATGTTGGAGGTGGAAACGGCCCTGTGACAAAACACCTTCAGAATGGCGGAATGGAGGCTATTCTGATTGAGCCTGACAATTCTGGTTGCCAGAATGCTAAATCTAGAGGGGTGGAGAAAATATTCTCAGGAGAGCTGGAGGATATTAGTTTCACAAACCGGTCCCAACCCATTTCGATAGGGATGTTTGACGTGATTGAACATATCGATGACGACAAGAAAGTGGTCCTAGACGTACACAAAAAACTCAAGGAGGGCGAGTATTTTGTACTAACGGTTCCATCGATCAGGTTACTATGGTCTGAAGCAGATGTTCATGCAGGCCATTATCGCAGATACACAAAAAAAATGATCAAAAAGTTATTACAAAACTCAGGTTTTGAGATAGTGGAGTGTCATTTTCTTTTTTCTTCATTGATTATGCCGATTTTCTTTTTTCGGGTCATGCCTAGTTTGGCTGGTTTTTACAAAGTCAATGGAGTGACAAATTCTAGAGAGCACGGGTCGAAGGAAGGGTTATTTTCGAGGACATTAAGAAAACTTCTGGGAAGGGAGTTTTCTAGAATCAAAAAGGGAAGAAGCAGGAGTTATGGCAGTAGCTTATTGGTAGTTGCAAGAAAAATATAGTAACGATGATTAAGCTAGTTTGCCATATTAACGAACTATGATTTTCTCTCCGCCTCTGCTACTGTAGCCCTAACAGCAATAGCCGTATCTGGGGTGACCGAGATACTAGTTATTCCGCAATCAATAAGGAAGGGCGGAAATTCATCCGGGAAATCAGAAGGTGCTTGTCCACAAATCCCTATCTCGAGCCCTCTGGTGTTGAATTTGGCCACTATTTCCCTGATCATGGATTTCACCGATGGTGATCGTGCGTCGATAGGGTTCTGATATCCTTCCAAGTCATCTCTTGAGACTGCATACACAGTCTGGACCAGATCGTTCGATCCTATCGAACCGCCAGCAAGATCCATCATCTCAATGAAACGATTAGCCTCTATAACATTAGACGGGAGCTCTACCATTACGAACAGATCTGTCCCTGAAACTGGTCCTATTCCCTTTTCATTCAGTAATTCAGTCACCATTCTGCCCTCCTCAGGAGTCCTGCAAAAGGGGACCATCAGCTGCAGATTATCCAAGCCGAAGTCGTCCTTCACGGATTTCATGGCATCCAACTCCATATCAAAAGCCGGTCGAAACTTGTCATCCATGTACCTTGAAGCACCCCTCCATGCAATCATTGGATTCTCCTCGATCGGCTCGAAAATCCAACCACCTAGGAGCTCTCTATACTCATTCGATTTGAAGTCAGATAGCCTGACAAGTACTGGCCTCGGATAGAATGCAGCGCAGATTAGTCCCACACCCTCCCTGAGTTTGTCAATGAAAAGGCCTCGTTTATCCGAATAAGCCCAGGCCCTTTTTTCTAGAGATTCGACCAGCGTTTTTACGAGAGCATCATCAGAATTCTCTAACACCTCTCGATATGTTTTCAAATTCTCAGAGATCTCTCCGGTTTCAGCGAAATTTTTCAAGTCGTCATGATGTACGAATGCAAGAGGGTGGATTCCTAATTCCGATGATAAAATGAACTCTATTCTAGCCAGGCCGACCCCATCGACCGGCAACATCGAATCCGTCAGAGACTTGGTGGGAAAACCAACATTCAGTTTTATTTTGGTCTTCAATACTTCGTTTTCGTCGATAGAAAACTCCTCTATCTCATAAGGAACTACTCCTGAGTACACGTAGCCTATATCCCCCTCTGCGCAGCTACCTGTAACCTCAGCCATATCGGGAATGTCCATTGCTTCCGAGCACCCCACGATAGCGGGGATCCCGAACTCTCTGGCAATTATCGCCGCATGGGATGTCCTACCTCCCTTTCTAGTTATGATCAGTGATGATTTTTTCATCAATGGCTCCCAGTCGGGTGTTGTCATTTCAGTTACAAGCACATCTCCTTGTTGAAAAACTGCCATTTCATCGGAAACCTCTTCCATCGAAAGGCCACTATCCAATAGCTTGCCCAATTCCCTCTTCCTGTCCAATACTTCTGAGTAGGATCTGAAAATCCTTACCTTGCCTGCTCCAATACGTTTGCCTACGGCTTGTCCAGAAGCAATTACTCTGCCCTGGTGCTTTAAGCTCGATGCGAGTTTCTCATCTATCTTATACATCAAAATCTTGTTATGTTCAGCTCTGGAGTGTATCGTTTCAGGCCTTGCCTGGACGATGTATATCTCACCAGTGACTCCGTCTTTAGCCCATTCAATGTCCATCGGCTGATCGAAGTAATTCTCGATTAAGACCGCCATTTCCCCCAGAATTACGCACTCCTCCCTCTCCAGTGACCACCTCTTCCTCATGTCAAGAGGCACCCTAACGGAAGACACTTCATTTGCAAGCTCATCGTCATAGACAAGCATCTGCTCCTTGGTCCCAAGAGTACGATGAACTATCGGCGATTTCCCCTTCCTCAGGCCTTCCTTCCAGATTGTGAATGTGTCTGGGATCACTACTCCTTGAACAACCAGCTCTCCCAGCCCGTAAGAGGACGCGATGTGTATCACCCCGCTGTGACCGGAATCCGGATCTATGGTGAACATAACCCCTGAGCATGCTTTGTCGGATCTGGCCATTTTCATCACAACTACTGCCACAGCGCTTTCAAGTGGATGTAGGCCATTCTCCAGGTGGTAACCTACGGATCGTTCTGTGAACATGCTAGCAACGCATCTCCTCCATTTCTCGACAATCTCAACCTCACCGCTTACATTGAGAAAGGACTCATATTGTCCAGCGAATGATGCCTCTTTCGAATCTTCAGTAGTCGCAGACGATCTCACCGCAACATCCACTCCCGGGTAGTAGATGTCACATAGCTTACCATAGTCAGAGGCAATGGCAAGCTTGACCGGTTCCGGCACCGGAGTCTCCCTTACAAGCGATCTTGCCAGCGCTGCCCTTCCATTTAGGTCAAGCTCCTTCGTTGTATCAACATCCCTTAGGCAAACCTCCAATGCCTTGGCTAGACTTTTTGCCCTTATTGCCTCGTTCCTGACATCTTCCACGCCCTCTGGGTTTCGTACGTTATCCCATGTTCTTTCAGGAATTTCAGAATTCAAAAACTGCGAAAAGGCCTCAGTTGTTAGTGTGAAACCATTTGGCACCTTCACGCCAACCTCAGATAATTTCTGGAACATCTCGCCCAATGACGCGCCCTTTCCGCCTACATTGGGGGTATCTTGAATTCTAGTTTCCTCAAACCATTTCGTCAGTCTGACTTCTCCCATGTAGATAGTGATGAGATTCGATGCTTAATTCTTATTAGGTTCCATTTAATTACCAGACTAGCAATTTAGCAAAATTGTGGACTCTGGGGGGTTTGAACTCGCAGACTTTTGGTTTCAAACAGGACATACTTCTGACTTGATCTAGGAGCTAAATCCAAAAATGGGAGGTACATTGTTATCGGGTTTTCGTACTGAAGCATTACATCCTTCCCTAATCTTATATCGTAATCGCATTCCGATGGGTTATGATTTTCCGAGCCGAGGGGAACGACAAAACGAGAGCGATATTTGCAGCATTGATAATGCTGACATCACAGGCTGGACTTGCCATAATGGAGTCCGAACTGTCAGAAGGGCGAGAAGAGGCCAGATTTACAGCCGATTCGGATGAGGCCACCATCGTGCAGGTGGTCACGGGAGACCTACACACCTGTGCGCTGTACTCTGACGGCACAATAGGTTGCTGGGGGGACAACTCCAACGGGCAGTTGAACAACTCCGGCGACGAGTACTCGATCGAGCCAGTAATTCTCGATACCGCACTCGAGTTCACCCAGATTTCGGCAGGGGCGAACCACACGTGTGGAGTCACGTCCGAAGGCTTGGCCCATTGCTGGGGGGACTACTCTCAAGGCCAGTTGGGAGACGGTGCATTCGATGGAAACCCTGTTGGCCTGGAATACGACTACCACACGCACTTGGAGGATTCAGGGGTCAGGTGCGTTTATTCCACCTTCAGCTCGGAAACTGGTGACATAGACGGGGATGGGATCGATGAGATTGCCTTTGTAAACAGATGCGATGACGATGTGACCATTTACAGCGTTAATGGGAGCTCTCTAGACCCATTCTACTTCTACGATTTGAACGATGTGTACTCGGTATCTTTCGCGGACCTGTACTCATCCGATGACATTCTAGAAGTTATTCTCACTAGCAGGGATGACAGTACGGCAGTCGTCATACTGACCCTGAACACCTCGGCGGATGAAATCGAGTTCGAAGACCAGGTGATCGATTTGGACGATGGAGTTCGAAACAATGCTGAGACAATGGATTTGGATGGCGATGGCGACTTGGACATCATCGTTATCAACGACAATGAACGGATATGCGTAATTGAGAACAACGGCAGTGAGCACCTGGGGGATTCTGGAGATTGCTCCGACGAAGTTGGCGACGTTGAGCTAAGCAGATACAGTCAATTCGTTTCTCTAAACTTAGAGGGAGAAACCTACGTGATAGGTAACGATGATGATGACGGCGGAATCTTCGCATTGAGATACCAGAGCTCTAATTCCTCGTGGGAGGATATGGAGATGTCAGTGGAGTTGGCGAGTGATGGATCCTCGCTTTCCCTGTCTGGTGCATGGCCACAACAGATCGAAGAAATCGGAAGTGGCGATGACATCACTTCCATCTACTTCAATGGCGAAAAGGGCGGCAGGGTGCTAGAACTCGAATCGGTCAACGAGGATGGCTCCCTGAATTGGCTCTCATCGATGCCAATACTTCAGTCAAGCTATGGTTACACCGAAAGTGGTGGTTTGGGAGATGTTAACGCGGACGGGCTTGTCGATGCAATCGGAATTGTTTGCGGAGATGAGGACTGCGAGCCATACGTCTCGCTGAATCCTGGAAGCTTGGAGGGCGATTGGATAGATGTCGCCCTACTTTCGGGTTGGGGTGGCGATTGGATGATGGGGTGGACTGTAATGGAAAACGGTTTGACATTCGTGCTTGATTCCGACAGAGAATTACTGTCAATCAACATAGGCTCCTTTGGAGCACCTGTGAGCGAGTCTCTCGCCAGCTGGAACATCGATGGAATCGCCACAGGCGACATGCACACATGCGTCACCACCACGGAGGGCGAGGCCTTCTGCTGGGGGGATAACGACTATGGCCAGCTCGGCACAGGGGAAACTGGAAACTTCTCAGAGACGCCGATGCAGGTGGATGATCCAGGCGAGCACCTGACGGACATCATTGCGGGTAGCAACTACTCATGCGCAAAGGGAGCGGAATCTGGTGACTTGTACTGCTGGGGCAGCAACTACGACGGGGAACTGGGAATCGCACCTGCGCCTACGACAGTGGCGACCTACTTCGATAACAGTGACCTTACAGATGAAGTCGAAAATATCGTTCAAAGCAACTCCTGGGAAAATGGGATTGATCCATACGGGCTTTTGGATGATCTTGGAATAGGGATCAGCGCCCATGGGGGCTCCGTTGGACCGAGGGTCCTGGCGAGCTCCTTCTTCTACTCCGATCAGATTGTTGACGGGACCGAGGCCCTGACGGTGGATGGCGCGAATCACTCCTACATAGTGGAGATTGGCGAGGTGGACGTACACCCCTCTGGAAGCGCAAGCATAACATTCAACTACAACGATGGAGCTTCCGACAGATTCGCTTTCTACGGCAATGACGGGATTACCTTCACCGAAACCCCTGATTCCTCGACAGACGGGTCGGGGTCTGAAGACGACTATTGGTATTGGGGAGGCGCATCGAACCTAGCTACGGCTGACAGCGCTGGCTGGTACAACTCAATCGCAATCGACTCCAATAACAATATTCACCTCGTTTATCATGAGAAGACGGCTCAGGAGCTGATCTACATGACCAATTCCAGCGGCATATGGGAGTCGACAACCATAGACACCGATGGGAACGTCGGTTGGTACACGTCCATAGCCCTAGACTCCAGCGACAACGTTCACGTTTCATATCACCATAGGGGGAATAAAGACCTCATGTATGCAACTAACCAGAACGGGACATGGGAGACTCACAACCTGCTCGATTCCGGCAACGTGGGGGAGTACACTTCAATGGCCATAGATGCAAGCGACAATATCCACATCACCCACTACGACAGCAGCAACGGGGACCTAGAGTACTTCACCGATGCCAGCGGATCTTGGGTTTCTTCGGTGGTGGACTCATCGGGAGACACCGGAATCCAGTCGTCAATAAAGGTGGACTCCGATGGAGAACTACACGTTTCATACTTAGAAGCACTGGGAGACGAGGACGAGAGCTGCTACCTGCACTATGCCAATTACGCTGACTCTGATGGCGATGGAGACTCGGAATGGATCTTGGGTGAAGTCGATACCAGCGGGGATGCGAAGTGCTATCCGACCTCATACACCTCACTCGACCTAGATTCAAATGACGGAATCCACATCGCTTACTTCGGAGAGGGGTCGCTCGGTTATGCTAGCGAATCCGGTGGTTCGTGGAGTACCGAATGGGTCACATCGGGCGGCGCATACGCATGGTTAGCGGTCGATTCGAACGACGTAGTCCACATCACATACCAACAGAACACCGACGGCACGCTGAGCTACGTGACCGATGGGAGTGGCTCTTGGGTCGCCTCCGCATTGGATAGCAACGGCTCGCAGGGGAAGTACAACTCGATGGCCCTGGACAGCAATGACGACTTGCACATAATCCACCAGGCTTATGATTCGGATTACCTGGACCTGCGATACATCAGGTCCCACTCCTCGACATCGGAACCCATGACGCCCGTATACACCTACCAGGTGGTCGAGCGGAGCGGGGGACCGAGCGGATCCGGGGATGCATCCACATGGGAGAGAAACTACCTGATGATCACCCCCGATGACTCATCCGACCTGGTGTCGATCACCATAGAGGACGACGAATACGCAGAGTGGGCTGGCCTCAAGCAGGTTAGCATCCACGAGTCGGTTGGGGCGGACTCCAGCGGAAATGACTACTTCATGCCGACCCTGACGTGGAGCGGATCCGACTACCGAATCAACTTCCTCGCCATGGAGGGCGACTCCCAGACGAAGATTGACTTCAGTGATCTGGAGTTCGGAATCGACGAATTGGACATCATCCTGCAGTCTCTAGGGCCTGCTACTGCTGCTGATGCCGCTGTTATTTCCATCGACTTCGATGACGTAGACACTACCTGCTGTTGGGTGGACGGCACTGTCGCTGGCTCGCAGTTCAGCGATGTAGGATTGGAGATACTCGGCGTTGATGACATGGATGAGAATGGCTCTACAAACCCTCCCTTCGTCCTACATGAGGATGGAGGTTTCGGAGTTTCAGGGCACAGCTCCCCCAATTTCCTTGCCTTCGGGAGCAGTTCTACCGCGGACGGCGCTAATTTCTCTTTCAGCGGATTGGACACGGGGATAGCATCCTTCAGCATAGGCGTTGCTTGTGGGCATGATTCGGATGGTTGCGACTTCAATGCGAGGGCCTACAAGGATGGTCATGTTGAGGTCGCCCACCAGCACATTGCTGGCGATGCTGATTTGGCCTACCTCAACCTCTCTGACTTGGGAGGTGCCACATACGTTGTCGTTGAGGGCTCCAACACTAGCTTCTTCGTGATGGACGACCTCCAATATGAGTATACACCTTTCTCGAATTTCGACTCCTGGAATTCATCCGTTTACAAATACTCAATGGAGCCTATTGCGCAGATCAAGGACAGTTCGGAGACGACACAGGTGGGAGGAACTGCAAATACTCACTGGGTAGAGGTAGGGAAGGTAGACGTCCACCCATCCGGAAATGCGAGCATCACTTTCGAATACTCTGACGGAACCTCTGAGAGATACGTCTTCTACGGAAACGATCCACTATACTT
>MDTG01309956.1_pt1 | contig 12656 bp, 13 predicted proteins | sample 811421 | NCBI WGS metagenome assembly MDTG01 (sample SAMN05326645, study PRJNA326480) | marine metagenome | isolation source: seawater | place: Pacific Ocean: South East | collected 2011 | reverse complement strand
CCACCACGTTGATAGGCTGGATGTGGAAGCGCAGTAATGTGTGCAGCTGACCAGTACTAATAGCTCAATTGGCTTGATTTATGCACTGAAAAAAATTTAAAGTAAGTTGTATGAAAATTTTTAATATAGATCTTAATAAAGATATTTTGATAATTGGGGAAATAGGAATTAATCATGAAGGTAGATTAACAGAAGCTAGGAAAATCTTAAAACTGGCTGCTAATAGCGGTTTGGATGCAGTTAAATTCCAATTCTACAATGTAAATAAATACGAATCACAGAACAATTTAGAAAGACATAAAAGACTTAAAAACTTTAATTTAAGTGATAAAGACTATTTACAATTACTCAAAGAAGCGAGAAAATTAAAAATAAATGTTCTTGCAACGCCATTAACTGAAGACAAAGTAAAACTTGCAGCACGTTTTGGAGAAGTAATCAAAGTTGCCAGTGGAGATATAAATTTTTATCCTACAATCGATGAAATTATCAAGTTAAAAAAAAAAATAATTTTATCGACAGGAAATTCTACTTTAAAAGAAATAAGAAAAACTATTACTCATATAAAAAATAAAAGCAAATACGTTTATAAAAATTTAAGTTTATTACACTGCGTTTCGTTGTACCCAACTTCAATTGATGATGCAAATATAGGAAAAATTAATATCTTAAAAAAAAAATATCCAAAATTAACAATCGGATATTCTAATCACTGTATAGAAAAAGAAGCAGTTTTATCTGCTGTTTCTTTAGGAGCTAAAATAATTGAAATTCACATTACAGATTATAAAAAAAATAAAAAATTTAGAGACCATAAACTATCATTTGATAGACAGAATTTAAAAGAGTTGGTTTCATCAATTAGATTGACACACAGAGCTATTAAAAAAACAATTGTAAATCCAAGTAAAGATCAAAATAAAATTAAAAAATTTATGAGAAAAGGTATTATCGCAATCAACCCAATCAAAATTGGGCAGAAATTTAAAAAAAGCAACTTAGGCTATGCTAGACCTGCTTTATACTTCAATTCTAATGAAATAAAAAAATTATTAGGTAAAAAATCAAAAAAAAATTACAGAGCCGGTTATAGTATTTCTTAATTGTTTATATGAAAATAGTATTCGTAACCTCTTTAGATTTACATCATAAATTTATAATAAATAAAATATATAGTAAGTTTAACAATATAATAATTTTTAGAGACAAAGAAAAAATTAAATCAAAATTTAACACGAGTTTCTCACTAGTAAAAAAACAAGCTTTATATGAAAGAAAAAAATGGTTGAAAAAAAAACTAAAATTACCAGAAGTTATAAATATTAAAAATGCAAATAAAATCTCAAACATAAAACAAATAAAAAAATTAAAACCACAAATTATCGTTGCATTGGGTGCTATAAGATTAAATAAAAACTTTATAAAAAATTTTAAAAGAACAAAAATTGTTAATTTGCATGGAGGGAATCCAAATTATTACAGAGGTTTAGATAGTCATTATTGGGCAATATATCACAATGATTTTAAAAATTTACAAGTATGTTTGCATTTTATTGAAAACGAACTTGATACAGGAAAAATAATTCAGATTAAAAAAATTAAGTTGTTTAAAAATATGAAATTACATCAGTTGAGAAGTAAAAATGCAGAGATTGCAGAAGAAATTTTGTCAAAATTTCTTACAAATATTTCAAGCAAAAAAAGAATAATATTAAAAAAAAATAATTCTGGTAGATACTATTCTTTTATGCCGTCACCTATCAAAAAAATTATTGAAAATAAATTTAATAATTTTGCCAAGAAATTATAATGCAAGATTATACAAAATTTCTTAAAAAAGATTCTTTCCCAATTTTTTTATTTCATGGCGTAACTCAGACACAAAAAATTTATAAGATTAGAAATTACAACAAAAAGCATATAACGAAAGATCATTTTTATAAAGCATGTTTCGAATTGTCTAAAGCAGGAAATATTATTTCAATGGACGATGTGTATAAAATATTAACCAAAAAAAAAAAATTAAAGCCTTATTCGTTTGCAATTACATTTGATGATGGGTTTAAGAATAATTTGAAAGTAGCTGCACCAATTTTATACGATTTAAATTTACCAACAACTTTTTATGTGACTACAAACTTTATTAATAACAACTTTATGTCATGGGTGGATAGAATTGAGAGAGAATTAGAAAAATATTCCAAAACAAGAATAAATGTTCCTTGGGGCACATATAAAGCAAAAACAAATAAAGATAAAATTATTTTTTTAAACAATTTAAGAAAAGTTTTGAAATCAAATCCAAATTATAATCCTGATGAAATAGCAAATGATATTATTTATCAACTAGGAAGAGATATAAAATTAACAGGAACATCTGAACTTGATAAAAAAATGACTTGGAATGATATAAAGTTATTAAATTCAGAAAAAATTTTTACAATAGCGCCTCATTCTCATAATCATAAAATTCTTTCGTTTTGTGATGAAAAAAATTTAGAAATAGAAATATCTCATAGTATTAAAATGCTTAAAGATAAAGCTAAAATAAAAAATCTTCACTTTGCATATCCAGATGGACAAAGAAATCACTATAATCAAAAAGTAATAAGTTCTTTGAAAAAGAATAGAGTTCATTGTTGCCCAACCGCAATTAATGGCTTGAATAAAATTTTCACTAATCCTTTTCAACTAAAAAGGATAATGGTAGTTTAAAAATTTCAAACAATTATCGAATGCTTTGTATAATTCAGGCCAGACTTTCATCAAAAAGATTGCCAGCAAAAATGTTTAAAAAAATAATTAACAAAACTTTGATCGATAGAATATTATACCAAGTTTCCAAATCAAAAAAAATAAGTAAAATTATTGTAGCAACATCTAATCATCCTTCGGATGATACATTAGTAAAATATTGTAAAAATAAAAATGTTAATGTTTATAGGGGATCTTTAAATAATGTTGCTTTAAGATTTTATGAAATTTCAAAAAAAGAAAACATAAATTCTTTTTTAAGGGTGAATGGTGATAGTCCATTAATAGATTATCAGCTAATTGATTATTGCATAGAACAATTTGAAAAAAATAATTTTGATATATTAACCAATTCTTTTCCAAAAACTTTTCCAAAAGGACAAGGAGTTGAGATAATTAAAAGTAAAGTATTTCAAAAAGAGTTTAAAAATATAAAATCAAAAAAAGATTTAGAACATGTATTTCCATATTTTTATAGAAACAAAAGGAAATTCAAGATTAAAAATATTAATTGTAAGCAAAATCTTAATATGATTAATTTATCAGTAGATACTTACAATGACTTACTTAGAATTAGAAGGTTACTGTCAAAATCTAAAAATGTTACACCTTCTTTAAATAAATTAGTAAATAAAAATATGAAATTATATTATTAGTAATGAAAAATATATTTAAATTCATATAAATATAATAGATGTTAAGTTAAAAGTTTAGCTAAATTACTTTTTAGATAAAAATGAATAAAAAAATTGAAGTGTCAATTTCAGGCTTAGGTGTAGGAGAAAAGCATGCAAAACATATAATTGAGAATAAAGATGCATCTTTACAGTCAGTTTTTGATATCGATAAGAAAAAATTAAGAAAGTTAGAAAAAAAATTTCAATTAAAAGCTTCAAAGTCGTTTATGAATATGATTTTAAATAAACAATTAAACCTTGTTGTTATAGCATCACCGGACCATATTCATTCTCAGCAAATAATTGAGGCTTTTAAAAAAAAAAAACATATTTTTACAGAAAAACCGATTTGTAATAATTTAACTGAATTGAAGCAGATTGTTTTTCAGTGGAAAAAAAATAAAAAAAAATTAAAATTACGGTCAAATTTAATACTACGTAGTTCCCCTCTTTTTTTGTGGCTAAAAAAAAAAATCCAGCAGGGTTATTTCGGAGAAATATATTCAATTGATGCAGAGTATTTATACGGACGTTTGAATAAATTTATTCATGGCTGGAGAGGGAGCTCAAAAGATTATTCTCCAATGAATGGTGGAGGAGTTCATATGATTGATCTTGCATGCTGGCTGGTTAATGAACTTCCATATGAGGTTAGCTCAGACTCTAGTAGTGCTGCTACAAAAATATTTAAATTAAAATCAAAAGATTATATCAACTCAACATTAAGATTTAAGTCAGGAATGATTTTGAGAGCAGTGGCTAATTTAGCCTGTGTATATAAACATCAACATATTTTAAAGATTTACGGAACTAAAAAAACTTTTGTATATGATGATCTTGGTCCACGTATATATAGCTCAAGAAATCCAAAAAAAAAATTTAAAAAAGTATTATTAAAAAGTCTACCATTAAATAAAACTGATATTTTGAAAGAATTTATTAATGATATTAAAATTGAAAAAAATATAAAAAAACAGACTGAGTTTGATTTAAGAATTATGAATGTACTTTGTTATTGTAATATTTCAGCGAATACGTCTAAAAGAAAAATAATAAAATATATAATTTAAAAAATGAAACAAATTTACGGAGCGGAACCATATTATTTTAATCAAGAGGAAATAATTTTAAAAAAAATAAGAAATATAATTAAATCCAAACAGCTATCATCTGGAAAATACGTACGTAAATTTGAGCAAAATTTTTCAAAGGCAGTGAATACAAGTTATTCTATAGCTGTAAATTCTGGTGGAACAGCCTTAGAAATTGCTTTAGAGGCCCTAAACGTTAAAGGAAAAGATGTTCTGGTTCCAACCCAAACTTTTGTTGCTACACCAAATGCAGTTGTGAGAGCTGGTGGTAATCCAATATTTTGTGATATTGAAAAAAATACCGGATGTTTAGATCCACAAGACATTATAAAAAAAATTACAAAAAAAACAGTTGGAATAATCTTTGTACCAATGTTTGGTATAATGCCAGATTCTATATTACAAATAAAAAAAATATGTAAGGCAAATAAATTTTTTTTAATGGAAGACGCTGCTCACGCACATGGAGCATCATTTAAAAAAATTAAGGCCGGTAACATAGGAGACATTTCTGTTTTTTCCTTTTATGCAACTAAAATTTTAACAACTGGTGAAGGTGGAATGATTTCTACTAATAGTAAAAAGCTAAGTGATAAATGTTTAAAAATTAGGAATCATGGAAGAAGCCTGAAAAATAGCTTATTTGAAATGCATGGGAACAATTTTAGACTTTCCGAAATCCATGCACTTTTAGGGGTATATCAATTATCTAATTTACAAAAATCAATATTTCACAGAAACAAGTTAGCAAAAATTTATAATAAAAATTTAATTAATTTTGAATATTTTGAATTATTAGAGTTTAATGAAAATTCAAAAAATTCTTTTTGGCGCTATCCACTTTATTTAAATAGTAAAATAAACAGAACTAAATTACAAAAAAAATTAGCAGAAAAATATAAAATTAGAATTACATGGATGTATGAACCATTGTGTCATCATCAGCCAGTTTTTAAAAAAAAAAAAAGATTTAAACTTCCAGTAGCTGAAAAATCAATCAAACATCTAATTAATCTTCCAACCCATTTGAACATTTCTGCTAAAGATGCAAATAATATTTGTAAATATTTAATTTTAGAATGTAGCAATTTAATCAATGGCTAAAATATCAAGAGTATTAATTTTGGGAAGTACTGGCTTAGTAGGACATGGGATTAGCTCTTATCTATTACAAAAAAATTTTTATGTATTTGGAACATCTTATTCAAAAAAAATTAGGAGCATAAATAGTAACTTCAGGTTATATAAGAATATAAATTTAACAGATCCAAAATCATTTTTTAAAATAAATAAAATAATTAAAAAAAATAAAATACAAGCAATTATAAATAGCGCAGCATTAATTCCAAATAAACTAAATTACAATAAAAAATATTTTTATGAAAAATCAATAATTATTAATTTATTTTCATATTTTGAGTTATACAAAATAATAAAAAAAAATAAGATTAAGTGTTTGATAAATATTTCAACACCAAATGTAAAAGAAATTAATTCTAAAAATATTGAAATGCATCATAATTTTTATATTTACACAAAATATTTAGCTGAAATGTATTTATCAAATATACAAAAATCAGATTTGAATATCGTTTCTTTAAGGACAAAGTCACCTTATGGTTACATTTTGAATACTAAGGCAGTTATCCCAAATTTTATTAATAGACTAAAAAAAAATAAAAAACTAATTCTAAAGGGTAATACAAACAAAAAAATAGCTTTAACTTTTGTAGAAGATATTGGAGCTAGTTGTGAATATATTTTCAAGAAAAATATATCTGGCGTATGGAATTGTATAGGTCACGAACAGATAAGTATTAAAAAACTTGCATTATTAGTTGATTTAATTTTTTCTAAAAAAATTACGACACAAAAATATAAAAATTTAAAATTTACCCAAAAAATTAAATATAAAAAAAATATTAATTTATTAAAAACTTCAGTTAAAAAAGGATTAATTAAAATATTAAAAAATGAAAAATTATTTTAATATTTTTGAATTTAAATGAAAAAAATTTTAAGCTGTTTGCAACCCACTTATTTGCCTTGGATACCTTTTTTTGAAAGAGTGATTTTATCAGATGTTTTTATTATTTTAGATGATGTAGAATTTTCAAAGAACAGTAATCATAATCGTAATTTTATAAAGGCAAATTCAAAACAGTTACTATTAACTGTCCCAGTAAAATATAAAAATCATATTATGATTAAAGATATAGAAATTGATAACAAAAAAAATTGGAAAAAAAAACATTGGGAGTCTATTAAACAAACATATGGAAAGTTGTTATACTTTAAAAATTTTTCTACCGAACTAGAGGAAATTTATAACAAAGACTGGAAATATTTATCAAATCTTAATATTGAATTGATTAAATTTTTTGTAAAGTATTTAAAAATTAAAACAAATATTTTTCTGTCTTCAAATATACGTGTGGAAGGAAATTCTAATCAAAAATTAATAAATCTATGTAAATATTTTGATGCTGATACTTTTGTTGTTAAAAAAAATACAGAGCATTATCATCCAAAAAAAGTATTTTTGGAAAATAACATTGAATTTAAATATATATCAAATAAAATAATTAATTATGAACAGCAAGGAGACAATTTTATACCATCTTTAAGTATTTTAGATTACGTTTCTAATTGTGGATCTTCTTTAATAGAACAAATAAATAAAAATTAAATATTATGAAAAATAATTTCAGTTTAAAATATTGTACAAAATGTGTAATTCCTAATAGCAGACCAGATATTAATTTTGACGAAAAAGGTATTTGTAGTGCATGTAATAACGCAAAAATAAAAAGAAAAATAGACTGGTCAAATAGAAGAAAAGAATTTTTCAAGATATTAAAAAGACATCAAAAAAATAATAAAAATAATGACTATGATTGTATTGTCCCAGTCAGTGGAGGCAAAGATAGTGTCTATCAACTTTATCAAATGAAAAAAAAATTCAAAATGAGACCATTGGCAATAACCTGGAAAACAATGGCTAGAACTAGACAGGGAGAAAAAAATCTATCAGCTTTACAAAGTATAGGTGTTGATCATATTGATTTTACAATTAATCCCAAAATCATAAATGAAATTACAAAAAAATCTTTTTTTAAATTCGGCGATTGTTCTTATATAGATCATTTGTGTATATATAATTTAATACCAAATTTAGCCATAAAACTAAAAATTCCTTTAGTCGTTTGGGGAGAAAATATGTACTTTGAATATGGTGGTAAAAAAAAGAAATCAAGTCAAAGAACTCAAAATTTAAAATTAATAAATGAACATCATATTTTGAAAAATCATCTTGCAGAAAAATGGTTATCACAAAATATTTCTAAGAAGGATATATTGTCATTTGCAACACCAAATGAAAAAAAATTAAAATTAATAAAATATGAACCAATATATCTTGGTTACTATTTTCCTTGGGACATAAAACAAAATTATAAAATTGCAAAAAAAGCTGGTTTTAGAGCAAGAGAAGCAGGTCCAATTATGGGTTTATATAGTGAGTCAGATGTAGATTGTATGAATATAGTTATTCACCATTATTTTAAGTGGTTAAAATTTGGTTTTAATAGAGTTACAGATCATGCATCTAATGAAATTAGAAAAGGAAGGTTAAAAAGAAATAATGCTATAAAACTAATAAGTAAACTTGATGGTTTGAAGCCACCCAAAGAGTACATAAAAAATTTTTGTAAACAAATAAATATTTCTGAGAGAAAATTTTGGCAAATTGCAGAAAAGTTTAGGAATAAAAAAATATGGAGAAAAATAAATAAAAATGAATGGTATATTGAAAACTGGATTGGCGGAAATAAAAAACCAGATAGGTTTCCACATGTTCAGTTATCAAATAAAGAAAAAGTTTACTTACAGTAAATAAATGAGTAAATTAATTAATCCAAGTATTGGTTGTAAAAAAAAAAATTTAAAAAAATCTATTACATTTAACAAAAAACCAAAAAATGAAATTGATTTTGGTCTTTTAAAAAAAAAATATATTAGATATTACTTCAAGTGTAAAGTATGTGGCCATTTATTGGCTAGTCATGAGAAATATCTTTTTGATAAATTATATGACAAGATTTATTTTGAAAGTACTTATAAATCAAAAAAAAAATTATCTAAAATTTTTAATAAAATAATCAGACTTCCAAGGTCTAAATCTGATAATTTTCATAGAGTAAACAGAATTAAAAATATGACAAAAATATTATTTGGCAAAAGAAAAATCAAACTTTTGGATGTAGGATCAGGGACTGGAATATTTCCTATAAAAATGATCAGTAAAAATTTTGATATTTCAGCTATAGAACCTAGCAAAATTTGTGCTGATTTCATAAAAAAAAAATCAAAATCAAATATTAAAATTATAAATTCAGATTTTTTAAAAGTAAATAATTCTAAATTAAAAAAATATAATTTAATTACTTTTAATAAAGTTCTTGAACACGTAGAGCGTCCTATAATCTTTTTAAATAAAGCTAAAAAGTATTTAGAAAGAGAAAATTTGATTTACGTAGAGGTACCAGATGTGATTGCTTTAAAAGACAAAAAAGAAGGTAAAGAGAGAGAAGAATTCGGATTAGGTCATCATCACGTGTTTTCGAAAAAATCTCTAGCAAATATTTTTAAGCTTTCAAAATTAAGTTTACTTAAATTAGAGCGGATAAGGGAACCATCTGGAAAGTATACATTGTATGCTTTTGGAGCAAAAAAATAGTTATGTGTGGGATAAGTGGGTTTATAGGAAATAAAGAAATTAATAAAAAAGAAATAGATAAAACCTTAGCATTAATGAAGAATAGAGGCCCAAATGCCAAGGGATATATTAATTTTTTTGATAAGAAAAATAACTTAAGAGTCAACTTATTACATTCTAGATTAAATATTATAGATCTTGATAAAAGATCAAATCAACCATTTACTATAGGAGAATTTACAATAGTTTTTAATGGAGAAATTTACAATTACTTAGAAATAAAAAAAAAATTACAATTAAAAGGTATTAAATTTCATACAGCTAGTGATACGGAAGTTTTATTACAATCGTATATAGTATTTGGTCTTAATTTTTTTGAAAAAATTGAAGGGATGTGGAGTTTTGCTATTTGGGATAATAATAAAAAAAAATTAATTTTATCAAAAGATAGATTTTCTGAAAAACCATTATTTGTTTATCAAAATGAAACAGGTATATATTTTGGATCAGAAATTAAATATATAAAAAGTTTATCTAAAAAAAAATTTAAAATAAACGAAGGTCATTTAATAAGATATTTGGTTCAAGGCTATAAATCTTTATACAAATTTAATTCAACTTTTTTTGAGAATATCCAAGATTTTCCTGGAGCATCTTATTGTTCAATTAATAAAAAATTAAAACTTAATTTTAAAAAATATTGGAAATTAGATTATAAGCCAAAACAGATTTCCTTTAATACTGCAGTAAAGAAATCAAAAAAAATAATTTTAGAACAATTTAAAAAAAAATTTAGATCTGATGTCCCAATGGCTTTTTGTTTGAGTGGAGGTGTAGACTCAAACACAATCGTTTCATTAGCAAAAAAACATTTTAAATTAAAAACAAAAACGTTCTCAATAATAGATAAAGATAAAGATTATAATGAGTCTAAGTATATAATGAAAACAGTTAAAACTTTAAAAACACAACATAAAAACTTGGTAGTAAAAACAAATAATAGCTTCAAAGATTTAGAAGAAATGATTAAATATCATGAACAACCAATTATTACTTCAAATTATTTTTATCACAGCTATCTATTAAAACTAATATCTAAAAAAGGCTATAAAGTAGTATTTTCTGGAACAGGGGCAGATGAAATATATTCGGGTTATTACGATCATTCACTTCAATATTTGCAAGATACAATTAATGACAAAAATTTTAAAAATAATTTAAATCAATGGAGTTTAGGTGTTGCAAAATTTATTAGAAACAAAAGGTTTAAAAACCCGTATTTGTATATTAATAATCCTAATTATAGAAAACATATTTTTGAATATTCAGATATTTTTAAATCTAATGTTAAAAAGAATAAAATTCATTTTTTAAAAAAATTTAAAGAAGTAAATTTTTGTAAATCTTTATTAAGAAAAAGAATGTTAAATGAATTATTTTTTGAGGGTACAAGACCAATTCTTCAGGCTGATGATGCAAATTCAATGTTCTATTCAATTGAAAATAGATCACCATTTTTAGATAAAAAATTGTCAGAATTTATGTATACGGTTCCCACAAAACATTTAATAAATAAGGGTTTTACCAAGTCTATTTTAAGATCATCTATGAAAGGTATAGTCAATAATCAGATATTGCTTAATAAGGAAAAGTCAGGTTTTAATATAAGTGTTGGATCAATGTTTAATTTTAAAAGTAAATATATGAAAGAAAATATATTAAATAAAAGTAATAAGATATTTAAAATAATTAATAGAGAATTTATAATAAATTTATTAAGAGATAAAAAAAATATTAAAAAATATAATAAATTTATATTTTCATTTATTAATTGTTCAATATTTATTAAACAATTTAAAAGTAATTAATGAGAATAAAAAAAAAAAACAGAAAATTCAAACCATCAAAAACATCAAATATTATTATTAAAGATTGCGGAGAAATAATCCTTAAAAATGATGAGCAAGTAACTTTTGCAAATAAGTCTCCTACAAATAAATATGATGTAACAAAAAAAAATTGGGGATATTATGCCACTCCCTCTATAAATAGCAGATTAATTAAAAATAATTTTAAAACACATATTGTACAGAACAAGTTAACAAAAAACTTTTTTGTTTTTATAGTAGATGTAAAGAAAAAAAAAAGTTTTCAAAAATATTTAAAAGATGAAAATTTAAAAATAATTCCTTGGCCCAAAAATATTAAAAGTTAAATTATTTAATGAAATATAATTTTTCAGTTTTGATTTCAATTTATAAAAAAAATAAATTAGTTGAGATAAAAGATTTATTTGAAAGCATCAATCTTCAATCATTTCAGCCTAATGAAATTATTGTTGTATTGGATGGTTTTGTGACAAATATCATTAGATCATTTTTAAAAAAATACAAAAATGTAAAAATAATTCAAAATCATAAAAATCTTGGTTTAGGTTATTCTCTTAAAAAAGGTGTGATTGAAGCAAAAAATGACTTAATTATTAGATGTGATGCTGATGATATTAACGTTAAAAATAGATTCAAAATTTTATATAAATCTATGCTTTTAAATCCAAATTATGATGTTATTGGATCTTATCAATTAGAAATCTTAAATAAATACAAATATTTAAAATTTGTTCCAACTGATCATAAAGAAATAAAAAAACTTTTGCCTTATAGAAATTGTATAAATCATCCAACAGTAATATTTAGAAAAAAATCAGTTATAAAGTCTGGAAATTATATGAATGTAGGAGATTTTTTAAATTGTAATAATTTTGAGGATTATTTTTTATGGTTAAGCATGTTAAAAAAAAATTGTAAATTTTATAATATTAATAAAATTCTTGTAATTTCAAAAATAAATACAAACTTTTATGAAAGAAGATGGGGTAAAAATATTCTTAAAAATTATGAAAAATTTTTAAATTTATCTTATAAAAAAAATTTCATTAATTATTTTCAGTTTTTAATTAATCTAATATTAAGAAGAATATTATATAACATAAGTCTAAAAAAATTTATTTTAATTTTTAAAATTTTTAGAAATAAAATTTAATATTTTAGTTTTAAATCCAAGATGTTTTTTCCAAAAAGCAAAACATAAAGCTAATGAAAATACATAGGAAAATATTAACAGATATTCATTCTCATAAATAAGACTGGTTGTGGTAACTATTAAGTTTATGATGAGAAATATATTAAGTGAATAAAATACAAATTTTTGATTTGTTTTATTTTTGATTATTGGTTTTAAAAAAAAGTAATCAGAGAGTCTTACCCAGGGCATTTTTCCATTAATTAATAATTTTTTTGTTAAAATTATTGAGCAGTCTGTTAATGGGTATGCATAAATTGCAATAGCATAAAAATAATATCCCTCAAGGCAAATTTCTAAAAGTGAAAACCCTATTAAAAAACCCAAAAAAATACT
>MDTG01296222.1_pt1 | contig 12656 bp, 10 predicted proteins | sample 811421 | NCBI WGS metagenome assembly MDTG01 (sample SAMN05326645, study PRJNA326480) | marine metagenome | isolation source: seawater | place: Pacific Ocean: South East | collected 2011 | reverse complement strand
GGTCTCGACCGCGACAATCTGATGAGCCAGAGCGCGCTGATTGAAGGCGTGTTGGCGGCCAAACCGATGCTGGCGGTGATTGCGCTGGGAGATGGCCTGGACAATCAGTTGGTGCTCAGCGCCATGCGTGCCGGTGCCCGCGACTTTATCGCTTACGGTGCGCGCACCAGTGAAGTGACGGGGCTGGTGCGGCATATGAGCAAGCGCATGCCGAATCTGCAGCCAAGTGCTGACAGGGGCAAACTCAGCGTGCTTTATTGCCGCCAGCAAGATGCCGACGCCGGCATGCTGGCCGCCCATTTGGCGCTGGCCATTGAACAAAATGGCCGGCGCACCTTGTTGCTGGATCTGGGCTTGCCCTATGGCGAGAGCCTCGGCCTGTTTGCGCTGGAGTCATCGTTCAACTTCAGTGATGCCCTGCGCAATTTGCGCAGGCTCGACTCCAGCCTGATTGACAGCGCCTTCTGCGAAACACGCGGCGGCCTGCGTGTGCTCTCGCTGACTGAGCAAGAGCAAACGCTCGAAAAAGTCAGTGCCGCCGAGCTGTATCTGCTGATGGGCACTTTGCGCCAGCATTTTCAGCACATCGTGGTTAATCTCGCCGGCCAGCCGGACAGCGAAGCCTTGCGCTGGTTTGCCACCCACGCGGAGCAATTGCTCTGGTGCAGCGACCAGAATGTGCCGAGTTGCCAGCGCAATATCGAGCTGCTGGAACAGTGGCGCGAGAGCGGAATGAAACTGGCACACGCAAGCCTGTTGGTTGATCGGTTTCTGCGCAACGTGGCACCGGACAGCCCGACGCTGGGCAAGTCGTTCGGTTTGCCGGTGATTGAGACCCTGCCGTTCAACCCTGAGTTGCGCATGAATGCGCGTAATCAGGGCCGCAGCCTGTTTGAGATTGCCCCGCGTGATCGTCTTTCGCAAAGCCTCAAGCAGTTGGGCTGTCGGTTGGCGGATCGACGCAAAAAAAGTTCGGCCTGGCGTTGGCCGTGGAAACAGGCTGAGCGGCGTGAGCAGGAGGAACTGGCATGAGCGGCGAGGCGCTGTTTGGCGGAGCCGTTCGCTACACCGCGGATACCGAACAGGACAGCCGCGGCCTCAAGCTGACGTTGCACCGCTACATCATTGATTCGATCGACGATGAGCAAGTGAATATTCTTGAAGGCCCGCGTCCGTCGGTTTCGCGCTTCGTCACCGATCAGGTGGTGGATTACATCAACCGCCATCACTTGCCGGTTTCGCGATACGAGATCGAGCGCTTGGCCGAAGAACTGGTCGATGAATTGACCGGGTTCGGCCCGCTTGAGGTGTTGCTGCACGATGCCTCGGTCAGCGAGATTCTGGTTAACGGGCCGGATCGCATCTTCATCGAGCGTGCCGGTGTGCTGTACCAGAGTGACCTGCGATTTATTGACGACCAGCATGTGCACCGGGTCATTCAGCGCATTCTCGCGCCCTTGGGACGGCGGCTCGATGAGTCGTCGCCAATGGTCGATGCGCGCTTGCCCGATGGCAGCCGGGTCAATGCGATCATCCCGCCAATCGCATTGGATGGCCCGTGCATTTCAGTGCGTAAATTCCATAAGGATGTGCTCAAGAGCGCCGACCTGCTGGCCTATCAAACGCTCGATGAAAGCATCCTGCAGTTCATCAACATGGCCGTTGCCCAGCGCTGCAACATCATGGTCAGCGGCGGCACAGGGACCGGCAAGACCACGCTGTTGAATGTCATGAGCTTGCTGATCGACAGCCACGAGCGCCTGGTAACCATTGAAGACACTGCGGAATTGCAACTCAACCACCCGCACGTCGTGCGTCTGGAAACCCGCCCGCCGAATGCCGAAGGGCACGGTGAAGTGCCGTCCTGTGCGTTGATCCGTAACGCCCTGCGGATGCGCCCCGACCGGATTATTCTCGGTGAGATTCGCGGCGCCGAAGTGATCGATGTGCTGCAGGCGATGAACACCGGCCACGACGGCTCGATGAGCACGGTGCACGCCAACAGCGCACAGGATGCGTTGTTGCGGTTAGAGACGCTGGTGGGGTTGTCGGGCCGGCAGATTGCCGAGCGCACATTACGCCAGATGATCTGCGCCGCGCTCGATGTGGTTATCCAGCTTACCCGTCTGCCCAATGGCCGCCGCTGCATCAGCGAAGTGGTTGAGGTCGTTGGCGTGCGGGACGATGTCTACGTGACCAACACCCTGTTCAGCCTGGATCGTGCGAGCGGCCGGTTCACCCGCGAGGCGCACAACCCGGCTGGACACAAACTGCAAGCCGCCTGGCGGAACGCGTTATGAAACCGCTGCTGTTGCTTGGCTCAATCAGCCTGGTAATGGCCTTGCTGGCAATGCTCATGTTCCGGCATGGCTGGAAACAAGCCCGCACCCAGCGGGTGTTGGAGCGACTCGGACAGCGTCAGGAAGCGCCTGCAGCCAGCACGTATTGGTCTTATGTTGAGCGCATGTTCCTGCGTGCCGGGTTGAGCGTGCCCAAAGACAAACTGGCTCTGGTCGTCGTTGTCTGGCTTTTGGCGATATTGCTCGGCGCCTCGATGGGCGGCTGGATGCTGCTGTTGCTGGCGCTGCTGGTGCCGCCGTTGGTGCTTCGCGTGGTGCTGAGTTTTCGCTACCGAAAACGTTTGCGGCGCATCGTCCAGCAATTACCTGCGATGCTGGATCAGGTAATGCGTAGCCTGCAAACCGGACGCACGCTGGGCGACGGCATTATCCACGCTATCGAGGCGTCGCCGCAGCCATTGCAGGGAGCGCTGTCGCGGGTGCCGCGCGACATTCGACTGGGCGTGGATCTGGCCAAATCACTGGATGACGTCGCCGAACTGTATGAGCAGGAAGAGCTGCGCATTCTGGCCCTTGGGGTGAAGGTCAATCAGCGCCACGGCGGCAGTGCCATCGAGTTGCTCGCCAGCCTGATCAAGGTGATTCAGGAGCGCGAACAGATTGCCCGTCAACTGCGCGCCATGACCGGTGAAACCCGGCTCACGGCGGTGGTGTTGGCTGCTTTGCCAGTGGCGTTGGCGGCTTACATCATGGCCGTCAATCCCGGCTATTTGATGAGCCTGTGGACCGAGGCCAGCGGCCAGAAAATGCTGATTACCGCGTTCTGCATGCAGGTGATTGGCTGCGTGCTGATGTGGCGCATGCTGAGGAGTATATAAATGGCCTGGCTGGTGATGACTGTCTTGCTGCTGATGGCCACAGCGCTCCTGGTCATCAATCTGGCGCGTGAACGGCAGATCCAGCATCGGGTAGCCAAACGATTGCTCGGTACGCAGCGGTTCGTGCAACACCATGAGCCGTCTCGTGAGCGCTGGCTGCAACAGTTCGCCGGCAGCCGACTGGGGCGGCGAGTGTTCAGTCTGGATGGTGAAACCCAGCAATTGCTGAGTCGTATCGGCTGGCGCCGCACCCGTCAGCGCGCCCGATTCTTTGCCCTGCAATTACTCTCGCCGCTGCTGATGCTGGCCTTGGCTGCGCTTGTCCAATCGCTGCTGAGCAAGCCTGTTGAGCCGGTGTGGGTGATCTTGTTGCTCGCCGCGGGTTGCGGCTACTTGCTGCCCAAGCGCGTGCTGGCCGTAGTCGCGGCTCGCCGGCAAAAGCAATTGGCCGATGAGGTCTCGGTATTTCTACCGTTGCTGCGCATCCTGTTCGATGCCGGCCTTACTGTCGAGCAAGCGTTGCGGGTGCTCGGGCAGGAGAGTCGGGCCTTGTTGCCGGCACTCACCCGTGAGCTCAACGGCATGCTCAAACGTGTCGATTCCGGCTTGGATCTGGCGAGCGAACTGCAACAACTGGGGCGCTTGCTCGAAGTCGATGAGTTCTCCGATTGCGTAACCATTCTCTGTCAGCTGATTCGGCAGGGCGGCGGGGCGATGAGTTCGTTGCTGGCGTTGAAAAAGGTGCTCGACGATCGGCGTCTGACGCGTTTGCAGGAATACATCTCGACCCTGTCCGGCAAGTTGAGCGCGGTGATGATGGTGTTCCTGTTCCCCGCCTTGTTAATCGTTTTGGCCGGTCCCGGCTTGAGTGCAATCGGGCGTGCCCTTGGAGGTATCGGATGAAATCGGTCTGTGCAGTCGCGATAATGACAATAGCCCTTACTGGCTGTGCGTTGAAGCCGCTTACTCAGGGGTATGACGGCGGCGCCAGTTGCAGCGCCACGCCAGACAAAGAGCATGAGCTGAACCTCAATCTGGCTCGGCAGATGGTCGATGAAGGGCGCTTGTACGCGGCGCTGGCCAATCTGCAAGGCATGGCGCAGGACGCTCCGGACGTGCGTCTGGCCGAAGCCAAAATCATGCGCAAGATCGGGCGCCCAGAGGCGCAGGCGCTTTATCAAAGCCTTGTCGGAACCTGTTTGGCGGGTGCCGGTGAACATGGTCTGGGCCAACTGGCAGTAGCCAGCGGCGATACAGAGGAAGGCTTGCAGCGCATGCAGACAGCAGCGCGCATGATGCCAACCGATGCGCAGGTGCGTAACGATTTGGGCGTGGTGCTGATGCATCTGGGGCGCACCGACGAGGCGCGTTTCGAGTTTCTCACGGCTATTGAACTGAGCCGAGCCGACACGCTGCCAGCACTTAATCTGACGGCGCTGATGTTCTATGAAAACAAGTGGCAAGAGGCCGGCGAGCTGGCCTCGCGCTTTTCCCTGAGCGCCGATCAGGTGCGTGAAGCCGAGGCCCGGGCGCGTGAGCTGCGGGGCAATTCCAGCGCTCCGGTCCAGCTGGGAGATAACAACGCCGCGCAACCCAAGGCAGTTGCCGGGCTGCAACAGGCCGCCGTACAGATTGAACAGGGAGTGGAGTAATGCAGCGGATAATTATGGCAATGATCATCAGCAGTGCTTGTCTGGCAGCTGAGGCGGCGGAGACGACTCAACCACAGCCTCGCGAACAGCGGCAAGTCGCTTCACAGGCGGAAAGCTGGCTGGCTATTCAGCGGGACGGTGCGGCCGCTTCAAACCATAAACAAGTGCTGACATCGGCCGAGCGTGAGCGCAGTTACCAGCGTTGGCTGGACAGTTATCAGCACCCCATCCCCGAGTTCTTCGAGCAGAAGCAAGACGACATGGGCAGCGATTAGCCATGACCGTTTCGTCACGATCAACCGCCTTTAGCCTGCGCAATAAGTCTGCGCAGCGCGGCGCTATTGGTCTGATGGCGACGCTTTTGCTGATTCTGGTGCTGGGCTTTCTGATGCTCGCGGTGGACAGCGGCAGGCTCTACATGGAAAAACGCAGTGTGCAACGCATCGCGGATATGGCAGCGCTGGAAGCGGCGGCCCGTGGCGGTAATTGCCTGGGTAATGCCCCAACCACTGCGCAAACCTACGCCGAGCAAAATGCCGCCGCGCGCAATAATTTCAGCCTTGATAGCACACGTAGCCTGAGCGCGGTGTGCGGCAACGTGACGACCGTGGCTGGCCACCGGCAATTCACGGCAGACGCCGATGGCCGCGCGATTCAGGTCGCTGTCGCGCATACCGTGCCCGCCAGTCTGGTGCTGGGCGGGTGGTTCGGCAATAACGTTCAGTTGTCTGCAACGGCGACTGCCGGTGTGAGCAATCCATTGGCGCAACTGACCTTGCGCACCAGTTTGGTGAGCGTCGACTCTGCCCGGTCGGCATTGCTCAACACGCTGTTCTCGGGTTTGCTTGGCGGTTCGGTGAATCTTGATGTGTCGGGCTGGCAAGGGCTGGCTGATACCGATATCGACCTGCTCGGTTATCTCGATCAACTGGCGCTTGATCAGGGCCTGACAATTGGTGACTACCAGTCGGTACTTGATACCGGCGTCAGCGCTGGGGAGTTACTGGATGTGGCGGCGACTGCATTGCAACTCGATGCACGCACCGCCGATGCCGATGCGGCGATAGCCGGGCTCGAGTTACTGGCTGCGGCGGTGCCGGGCGGCGACCTGCTGATGCTGGGCGATTTGTTGAATATGCAGAGTGGCTTGCCAGTCTCGGGGCTGGCGATGAATTTGAATGCCTTGCAGTTGGTGCAGGGCATCGTGCAACTGGCCAACAGCCAGAATGCAGCAGTGGCTACATTGCCCATCAGCGTTCCGGGTGTGGCCGGGGTTACCTTGCAAGTGAAGGTGATTGAGCCGCCGCAGTTGTCGGCGATTGGTGATCCCGAACTGGCCAGCCTCGACCCAGAAGGCCCCGATCAAATCTATGTGCGCTCAGCGCAAGTGCGCGCGCTGGTCAGCGTGGCGCTGCCGGTTAATGGCGGCGTAGTCAGCGGTTTGGTCAATACCGTTACTACGAGCTTGGGGCCTGTTACCAGTTTTTTGCAAAGTGCCCTGAGTCTGGATCTGTTGAATGGACTTGGAAATTTGCTTGGAACGATCGCGTGCGGCAGCCCGAATTGTCCGAAGTCTGAAGTTGCTTACGCTAAATTACTTGGCGGGGAGCGCATTGATGTTGGTCTTGATCTGGGAGCGGCAGATGCGCGGGTGACTGACTATGCATGCTCGGCGGATGGCTCCAAGTCATTAACGGTTAATACTGAGACCTCAGCTGCAACCCTGCGCGTTGGCAGTTACGGGCAAAACTTTGCAGCGGCTACCAATGTTGCGTTCTCATCGAGTCAGTTACCGCAGGTAGAGCCCGTTTCGGTTTTCTCATTGGGCAGTCAGACCGTTCAGTATGCCGGGTGTCTGGCCACTATTTGCGGTGGAGCCAAGTACAAAAAAGGCAGCAACTGGATAGACGACAGAGATCAGGCAGATTTGGTGATCAGGTCAGGCCTGGGTTTGAAAGTCGACAGTTCAGCAGTCGCGGACTCGCAAACCCTGACCTTCAGTGCGCCCGATGCTGAGCAATTGCCCGAGCTGGGTCTGCCGGCCAACTTCATTGCAGTTAATGCCAACAACGATATTCTCGATAGCCTTGGTGGCGCATTGTCGGGCGTCGATATCGAGCCCTACACCAGCAATCAGAGCGGGATTCTGGGCGGCCTTTTGACCACTGGCGTCTCAACAATTAATGGCGTGTTGAGCACTGTTGAAGGGCTTATCGACGGCCTGTTGGCGCCACTGCTGGACCCGGTGCTGAGTCAGCTGACGAATAGCCTGGGGATTGATCTGGCAAAGGCGGAGGTCGGCGCCAATCTGAGTTGCGGCGGCCGTGGTCGGGCGGAGTTGCTGCTATGAACGGATTGAACTGTGGGCAGGATCGCTGCCCAGACACTCGGCTCCCGGCGGGGTATTGGGGCCGAACTCAGTCAGTCTCGAGTCAATCAGTGCACAAAACGGCTGTCGCTGTGCTGGCGGTTCGGCGAGAGGGCCAGGGCCAGTTGCGTGCGGTTGTGCATGTGGGTCAGACGCAGAACCTGGGACACGTAGAGTTTTACCGTGTTCTCGGTAATCCCCAGCTCACAGGAAATCTGGTAGTTGGTCATGCCTTTGCCGATCAGGCGGGCGACATCCAGTTGGCGTGGCGACAGCTGGTTGAAGTTACTCGGGATTTCGCGTTCGAGTACCGCTTCGCTGGCCTTGGCTGGCGGCTGGCTGCAGCGATTACGCATCTGATGAATGTCGTGGTGCAACTCACCCAGCGACTCGGAGAGCAGCTGCAATTTCTGATTGAGTTGGTCGAGGCGTTGCGCATCCTGCAGGCGCTCGTTGCGATGGCGCTCAAGGCGCTTGATGGTGAGCAGTACTTCTTCCAGATCAATCGGTTTTTGATGGTAGTCGGCAATGCCGGCGCGCATGGCTGCGATCACGTCGCTGCTCTCACTCTGGCCGGTGAAAATGACCGCCTCGAAAATACGTTCGCCAGCGCTCAGGCGCTCCAGCTCCTGAATCAGCTGCAGGCCGTCGAGCCCGGGCATGTGCAAGTCGCTAAGGACAATACCGATGGCAGGGTCTTGCTGAAACAACTCGATGGCGTGCTCGGCAGAGTGACTGACCTGACACGCATAACCGCAAGCACCGAGGTACTCGCTAAGTTCGTCGACGATAATTGGGTCATCGTCGACGATGAGAAGTTTTGCCGCCCCGTAATGCAAAGTCATGTCGTCCATTCCTGTTTTTATTGTGACTACCTAGTCTGTATGCGGGTGATTGATGCCTATTCTATGCAATTCAGTGCACATTCGTACACATCGTTCATTTGTCCAGTTACTGGTTTTTGTATAGCATATTTTGTTGATGCATCACATTTCAGTCAAAAAAATAGCCGTCAAGAATCCGGCGAGAATGAATGGCGCAAACGGGTAGGTCTTAACCTGCGCGGGCGCCATGTGACCGAGATGGTTTTGCGCGGTTTCACTGAGCAATGGCCAGACTGGCTTGGCAGCCAACACCCAGCCCGCGTAAGCGAGCCCTGCGCCTGCGATACAGAGCAACAGAAGTTGGCTGCTGCCGGCCAAACCGATGAACAGCAGCAGTTTGACATCTGCACCGCCAAACTTGCCGAGGGCATATCCGGGAAGGCTGAGCAGCAATGCGAATGTGGCTGCCAACGCTGCGTCAAGAGGCGGCGCGCCGAGCCAGGATCGCTGAAATACCAACAGATACGCCAGCGCGGCGACAATTGCACTCAGCGTCAGCCAGTTGCTGATGCGCTTGTGCTTGATGTCTTGCAGCGCACAAATGCCGAGAAAAACAGCAACAACGAAGCTGCTCATTGCAGTGGCCTGATGATATCGAGTTGGTACGATCGTACTTTTAGGCTAGTTTCAATGCAACATCTATTACCGCGTGTTACCCCTGCATTTAATAAGGATATGAACATGAGCAGGATTGCTAGCAAGGGCTTCGCTGGTGGCCAGCGCGGCGCCGCAGCGATCGAATTCGCGATTGTGTTTGTGGTTTTCTTCGCCATTTTCTATGGCACGGTCAGTTACAGCTTGCCGCTGTTGATGATGCAGTCGTTTAACAACGCCGCTGCCGAAGTGGCCCGTCAAGCCGTGGCACTGGTGCCGGAAGAAGTCTCACCTGAGGATTATCAGGCGCTTGCAGATTCAGTCGCCAGCGAGCAACTCGCCTGGCTCCCCGCTACCGTCAGCAGCGCGTTGGTGGTCGAGGCCACAGCGCCTGGCAGTGATGGGGTTTTCAATGTGCGCATCGCGTATCCCTACAAGTTGAAGCCATTGGTGCCTGCACTGATTCTGCCTGGCGTTGGGGCCATCCCGCAGTTGCCGGATGAGTTAGTGGCATCGTCGAGCATCAAACTGCACAACTAAGGACGCGCTATGGCTAACTGGTTTGGTAGACGCGAACGCCCTGCGACTGCGACGGAGCAAGCCGCGCAATTGAATGTCGCTGAACAGCAGCCGCCACACGCACTCATCATCAGCCTGAATGAGCAGGGCATGGTTGTCGCGGCTAGCGGCGATGTGCTTCGTGAACTTAAGGTGCAGAGTATTCCGAGCCCGCTGGCGGAATGGTTATGCACGACCAGCGCACGTTCGGTGCCAGCTCAGCTTGATGAGTGGCAGGGGCAGGGAATTGATCTCGATTTTCTGGCCGCCACCGGCAAACTGATTGCAATGCGCGGTTGGTTGCACGCTGCCGAAAAGGTCTGGACCCTGCGCATGATGGGTGTGGGCGACTTGCTGGAGCAATCGCATATTGTCGATGTGCGCCGCCATTGTTTGTCGCAGGGCGCGTTGTTTGCTGCGCGTATTCGCAGTGAGTCGGCCGGACGTCTGCCTCAGGCGATGGGCGAAGTGTTGAGTACCCTGGCCCATAGCTGGCAGGTGCCCAATCTTGCGCTGGCGCTGCCATCACCGGGTGGCGACTGGCAAGTGTTTGCCCGCCATCAAGGCTTTCAAGCGCCCGAGTTGTGGCGTGAGCAGCAATCGCTAGGCGTCGCCCTGGCCCTGCTCAAGGGTGACCGACCGCAGCAACTGACCGCGCGAGAGTTGGCGGACTCACCGGACTTGCGCTCTGTTTTTGGCAGCCAGCCAGCTTTTGCTGTGCCTTATCAGCGCCCCGGCAGCGCGTCAGTCTGGCTGTTATTCGGGGGATATTGCGCTGCCGAGCAAGTTCCGGCCTTGCGGGTGGGCGAGTGGTCGCAGCTGACCAGCCTGATCGCCGAGGCATTACTGCAACGCATACAGGCGCAGCGGGTTGAGCAGGAGCGTGATCGGCTTACGGTGTTGCAAGGATTGTTGGGCACGGGCTGGTGGGAGTTCACCAGTGGCAGCCAATTGTTCGAGCTGTCACCTGCGCTTGCCAAGGCCTTGGCGTTATCCCGGGTTGGCGGTGTGCTCTTGGCTGATTGGTTGTCGGTCATTCACCCGGCAGATCGAGATGAGTTTCGCCTGCGCCTTACCGGCTTAAGTTCTGAAGGGCAGCGCTTTGTGCAGTGCTTGCGAATGCTCGAACCGGGTAAGGCGAATGAGTACCGCTGGTACCGTGTACAGGCCGAGGCCAAGGGGCACGCCAATGCGTTGCGGGTCTGTGGTTTCCTGCTCGATATCAGTGACATCAAGCAGCAGGAAGCGCTGGCTTCGGCCGCGCATGCGCGCTTGAGTAATCTGATTGCCAGCTCGCCAGCGGCTATTTATGTGCAGGCCTACAACGACGGTGCGCTGGAACTGGAGTTTTGCAGTGCCAGTTTGCAGCCTCTGCTCGGCTGGAGCCTTGAGCAACTGACGGGCGGGCAACTCGCCGAACAGGTGCACCCGGATGATTATCAGGTGTTCTTTGATCGGGCCCGCCGCTTGCTGCGTGATGGCAGCGTCAGTTGCCGCTATCGGTTGCGCGACAAGCACGGTGCTTATCATTGGTTGCTGGATGAGGCGAAATTACTGCGAGACGATCAGGGCCAACCGCTGGAGGCAGTCGGGCTCTGGCTGGATGTTACCGAGTCGACGCTGGCGGCCGAGCGGATTCGCGAGAGCGAGGAACGTTATCGGGTGCTGGTTGAAGATTCTCCCGCCATGATATGCCGCTACAAACCTGATCTGACCCTGAGCTTTGCCAACCGGCCACTGGCGGCTTACCTCGAAGCTGAGCCAGATGAACTGGTTGGAAGTAATCTGGGCAGTTGGTTGTCGGCCGAGCAACTGCTTGCGTTTCAACAGCGCTTGGCAGGACTGACCGCCGAGCAGCCGCTGAGCACCGCCGAGATCTGCCTGCAACTGCCAGGCCGTGAGCATGCCTGGTGGATATGGGCGGACCGTGGGATTTTTGATGAGCATGGTCAGCTCATTGAAGTGCAGGCGGTCGGGCGCGACAACACCGAGGTACGCAAGGCCCAGCAGCAGCTGTTTCAGGGAGCAAAAATGGCCACACTGGGCGAAATGGCCACAGGCATGGCGCATGAGATGAATCAGCCGCTGAATGTCATGCGCATGGCAGTGGCCAATGTGCTCAAGCGCCTGTCGATGGGCGAACTGCCCAATGAATACCTGCAAGAAAAACTCATGCGTATCGAGTCGCAGGTTCAGCGCGCCGCGCGACTGGTCGATCACATGCGTGTGTTTGGTCGTCGCTCCGAGGCCGAGCAGCAGTTGTTTGACCCGCTGCAAGCGGTTGAAGGTGCGGTTTCCATGTTGCGCGATGTCCTTAGCAGTAAGGGTGTTGAGGTGCAGGTGGCTGAACAGTCGATTGCGGTGGCAGTGCGTGGCCATGCCGATCAGCTGGAGCAAGTGCTGATCAATCTTATGGTCAACGCCCGTGATGCCATGCTCGATAAGCGCGAGAAAGAACCTGGCTTTTCACCCTGTATTTGCGTTGAAGCCGAGCAGGAACCTGAGTGGCTGAAGGTTCATGTTGCAGATAATGGCGGCGGGATCGAGCCGCGCATAATGGAGCGGATCTTCGAGCCGTTCTTCACCACCAAGGAAGTTGGCAAAGGCACGGGACTGGGCTTATCGGTGAGTTACGGAATCATCGAGCAAATGGGCGGGCGGTTGAGCGTCGATAACCAAGCGGGAGGCGCACGTTTTACCATCTGCCTGCCGATCGCCAGTCAGGTCAGATCGACGCAAGCAGAGACTTGCTGAACTGGATCAGGGCAACACGTTGTCCTTGGTGATTCTGGCGCTCGACGATGGCGTCGACCGTATAACCCAGCTTGGGGTAAAGCAGCAGCCCGGCGCTGTTCTGGTTGAAGCATGAGGCCCGCAAGAAGCGGGCGTTGAATTGCTCGCGGGCGAGTTGTTCCATCGCCCCGATCAAAACTTGCGCAACACCCTTGCCACGCGCCCAAGGGGCAATCATCAGATTACCCAACGCGCAGAATTCATCGGGTTGGCATTGGTAGAAATTGGCGAAACCGGCGATCTCGCCATCAAGCACAGCCACCGTGCTGCCCTGGCGGGTTGCCATTGCCTCGGCCAGTTGCTCAAGGCTGAGCGGCCAGATTGCCTTGGGAAAGCTGAAATACAGCTCTTGCTCGGTTTGCGTAAAACCGACAACGCTCGGCAGGTCCTCCGGCAGCGCCGGGCGTATGTTCACCGAAATGCTCAACGTGGCGGATACTGGCTGAGAATACGCCCGACCGACTGGCGAATTTCAGCATCGCGCTGGGCTGGATTGAGTGCCCCGTCATTGAGGATTTTCTGGCTGCTGGCGCGCCAGACCAGCTTGCCGTCTTTGCTGTCGAACATGTCGATTTGCAGCGTGCCGACCTGATAATCGACCGTGCGCGTGTCGATATAGGCCGGGCCGC
>MDTG01170186.1_pt1 | contig 12656 bp, 10 predicted proteins | sample 811421 | NCBI WGS metagenome assembly MDTG01 (sample SAMN05326645, study PRJNA326480) | marine metagenome | isolation source: seawater | place: Pacific Ocean: South East | collected 2011 | reverse complement strand
GCTCTCGCCGCCGGACAGCGTTTTGGTGTCGCGCGCCACATCGCCCTGCCACGTATCCACAACTTCAAGCTCCAGCTCACCCTGAGACTTGCGCGCCAGCTGATAGCGGCCATGCAATCGCTCAAGCTGCTGATTGGCCAAATAGACCAAATGATCGAGCGTCAGACCTTGGGCGAACTTGCGAAATTTTGCGCCATCCGCCGAACCGATCAGGCTGTTGAGCTGCTGCCACACATCGTAATTGGCTTGTTGCGTGTCGATCTGTTCAAACAGGTTCTTCTGGCTCAATCGCCGCGCATCATCGCCTTGCAGTTGGGCGCGAATCTCGCCCTGACGTTCACTCAAACTGCGCAGTTGCGCATTGAGCTGCACAAGCTGCTGCGCCAGATCATCATCACTCAGCTCGGCCAACGCACCGCTTGGTGCAGTGCGCTGCAGTTCGGCGAGACGCACGTTGCAGTCGCTCTCCAGCGCCAGCGCCGCAGCGATATCGTTCGACAGACGTTGCTGCAATTCACGCAGACACTGGCGCTTGGAATCATCAAGCAATGCGCCGAGAAACTGCGCCTCATCAGCAAACGGGCTGGCCGCCAACGCGGCGAGCCAGTCCTTACTCAAGGCTTGCTGCTCCTGTTGCTCGCTTTCGATACGCGCCCGCACAGTTTGCAATTGGCCGTGGAGCTGATCGGCTTGTTGCTGCGCGCCTTGCCAGCTGCGCTGCAAAGCCTGCAATTGCTCTTGGGGCTGTGCGACCGGGGCCATAGCAGCGAGCGGCTCCTGCGCCTGATCCAGCCAACGCTGTTGCCAGTTCTGCGCCTGCTCTTGCGCCAGTTGTAGCGCGTACTTCTGTTCTTGCTGCTGGATAACCAAACGCTGGCTTGCCGCCTCATCGTCCTGCCAGCGTTGCCACGCCGCGCGCTGCTGGCGCAACCAGTCAGCCGGCGCATCAGGAAGGCTGTAGCCCAGCGTTTGCAGGGCGTCGTTCAGACTCGCCAGCGCTTGCGCGTGCTTGTTTTGCAGCAGCTGCAATTGAGCCGCACAGTCTTGTTGGCGCAATTGCAGATTGCCTTGCCTGATCACCAGCGCCTCAAGCTCGGCATTGCAGCGACTCACTTCACGCTCGCCCAGCAAGCGGGCATCTGTCGCTTGCTGGGCGGCGAGTTTTAGCGCGTCCAGTTGCGTCAGGCGTTGTTGTTGCTGCGCCACATGTTGCAGGTGATCGTGCTGAGCAGCTTGCAAGGCAGCGGCGTCAGTTAGTGATTGGCCGAGAATCTCGCAGGCCTGTTGCCAACGCGCATCACACTCGCCCAAACCCTTCTCGGCCGCAGCGATTTGCGCCTGGGCCTGAGCGATTTGCGTTTCCACCACACCCAGGCGTTTATTCAGCGCCTCGCCCTTGCTGCGCACGGCATCCTGTTCGGTCTGCTTGGCCTGTAACGCCTGAGCCGTTTGCGACGGATTGAGCGCCTGATACTCGGCAATCGCCGGGTGCTCGTGCGAGCCACACAGCGGACAGGCCTCCTCAGGCTGGAGGGCCGCGCGGTAATGTTCCAGCTGTTGAATACGTTGCTCTTGCTCGAGCAACTTTTGCTTATCGGCGATCTGCTGCTTGAGGTCGACAAACCGGCTGCGCAAGGTCTCACGCTGCTGATTGAGCTCAACCTGTTCGGCTTGTTGCGACGTCAGTTGCGATTGCGCCAGAGCGTGCTGATCAAGCCATTGCTGACGCTGTGTCAGCAGCATTTCCAAACGTTCAAGCTGACGCCCGCGCTCGGCGAGTTGCTGCGACTGCTCACGCAACGCGGCGTCATCCTGTCCGGCAAGCAGCGCCTGCCATTGGGCCTGCGCATCGGCGGCAGACTGCTCGGCGTGTTTGAGTTGGCCTTGCGAGGTATTCAGCGCAGTTTGCTGCTGGGTTAATTGCGCCGCGAGTTGAACGAGCTGCGCATCAAGCTGTTGCTGCTTGTCACGCTCAGTTGCCTGCTCCTGCTGGTTAGCCTGCAAAGCCCCGAACTGCTGTTCCCACGCAGAAAGGTGCGCGCCAAGCTGAGCCCGCTGCGGCTGAACCGCCAAACGCTGAGCAACCTCCTCGCTGCGCTGCTGCAAAGCCTGCAAGGCAGCCGACTCAGCCTGCAAGGCTTGCTCGCTAATCTGTTGGCCTTGCCATGCCTGCTGGCAGATTTGCTGCAGCACATTGGCATGCTGATCATGCAACTGCTGCGCCTGCGTCTGGCTGCCCTGCAACTGACGGCTGATGCGTTGCTGCTCACGGAACAACGGCTGTAACTGACTCGCAGGCTCACTCGCTGCCAACTGCTGCAACTGCGGCTGCGCCTGACTCAACGCTGACTGGGCCGCGCCTGCTTGCTGCTGCGCTTGCTGCAACTGCGCCTGCGCCTTGGCTTTGGCCTCACGCCACTGCGCTTGTGTGTTGAGGTCAGCCTGCTCTGCGCCAATGCGCTGCTCATCCAAGGTAACCTGGGCAACCTCGGCACTGAGTTGCTGACGCTGCTCGTCACTGAGCAATTCAAAGCCTTCAGCCTTGGCCCGCAACTGATCAAGGGCGACTTTAACTTCACGGGTTTGCTCGAATACCCGCTGCGAAATCTGCCCGTAAATATCAGTGCCGGTCAGTTCCTCGAGCAACTCGGCACGCTGGTTGGCATTGGCCTCAAGAAAGGCGGCGAAACCGCCCTGAGCCAGCAACATCGACTTGGTGAAGCGCTCAAAATCAAGACCCGTGAGACGCTCGGTTTCACGCAGTTTTTCGTTGATCTTGTCGGTGACAATGCCGCCGTCTGCCATCTGCGCCAGCTCGACCTTCGGCGCCTGCAACGCCCCGTCGGCTTTATCGCGGGCGCGGCGCTGGCTCCAGAAAGCCCGGTAACCCACGCCCTTAACCTCGAACTCAACCTCGGCCAGACATTCGGCGGTGTGGCGCGTCATCAACTCATTACTGCCCGCCGACACCGTACTCATGCGCGGCGTACGGTGGTACAACGCCAGACAGATGGCATCGAGCAACGTGGTTTTACCGGCACCGGTCGGGCCGGTGATCGCGAATAAACCGTTGTCTTTGAATGGCTCGGCAGTGAAGTCGATCGTCCACTCGCCCTTCAGCGAGTTGAGATTCTTGAGGCGCAGGCTGAGGATTTTCATGTAAAGGTCGCAGGCCAGTAGAGCCGCTATTCTGGCATTGTCGGGCGCTGCGTGCAGGGGATAGTTAACGATGAAGCACGCAACTTGTTCCCCCACGCAACTGCAGGTCTGCGAATACGGACTCGGTCCTCGTCGGGACCTTTATTGAATGACTTAGTCTTGTGAATAGAATCGACAACGAGCAGCTTGTTTGATGCCGCTCATCTCCAGAGGCTTGGCGTTAGCACTCGACGCTCCAGCGTTCAGCGCCTGTCGAAGCGCAATGACCCGCGCCAAATCCTGCTGGTCGCGCTGAATAAGGTCACGAATATACTCGCTGTCGTTGCCGAAGTGACCATGCTCGACCTGCTCTTTGTTCCACAGATCCTGTTGCCCGGTCAGGGTGACTGTCTTTCGGTGCATGACCATTGTTGACATAACCCCTTATACTCAATAGCACTTCCCAGTTTGATTATTTGCTACTCCCAACAAGCTTAAATTTCACCCGCGCTCGTTGTGCAATCGTTCAAGCATTTCACGATAAAGCTCTTGCAGCCTCACCTCGTCCACTTTATCCAGCGACTCGGTACTCAACCGCTGCGCGAAGACTTGTTCTGGGCTGAGTTCGTCGAGGGTTTCTTTGGCGTCGCTGAACAAGTTTGTTGTCGCTGCGCCACGCTCGCGCCGGATGCGCAGCACTTCGACCGGCAGCCCTTCGCACAATGCTGCGATGCGCACTTGCAGGTCACTCAGGTAATCATCCGCGCTGACTTGAATCTCCAGCCATACGGGCCGCTGGTCCGTGCCTTGCTGGGCGGCATCGGTGATCAACGCCTGCAGCTCTTTCAGGGTACCCTTGAGTGACAACAGCACTTGCGTGCGCGGCACTGCGAGTGCGCTGACCTGCTGCAATCCGTTTGAGTCGAGATCAACTAGCAAGACTTCTTTTTGCTGGCGGGCTTCATCGAAGCTCAGCGCAATCGGTGAGCCGCAATAGCGAATGTGTTCAAGACCTGCAACTTTCTGCGGCCGGTGGATGTGGCCCAGGGCGATGTAATCGACTGCGGGGAAGGCATTGGTCGGGAATGATTCCAGGGTGCCAACATAGATCTCGCGCACGGACTCGCTGGCGCTGGCGCCAACTGTGGTGAGATGGCCGGTGGCAACTATTGGCAGAGGCAAACCCAACTCAGCGCGCTTGGCCTCGGCCAACTCGAACAGCTGCTGGTAATGTCCGGCGATGGCCTGTTGCAGCTGTAACTGTTTATCAGCACCGCTCTGCCCTGCCTGGCTAAGCAGAACATCACGCGGGCGAATAAACGGAATGGCGCAGAGCACCGCACCGGGCGTGCCATCGCGGTGATCAAGCACCAGCACTTGCTCGGCTAAATCATCGCTCACAGCAGGGATCACCCGCGCGCCAAGTTGCGCGAGCAGGCGCTTGTTTTCACCGAGCATGGCCACTGAGTCATGGTTGCCGCCGAGCACCACCAGCGCGCAGCCGGTTTGGCGCAACTCGACGATGAAGTCGCTGTATTGCTCACGGGCGTAACTCGGCGGCGCGCCGGTGTCGAATATATCGCCGGCGATCAGCACAGCATCGACTTGATGCGCTTGCACTTGCTCGATCAGCCAGGCGCAAAACTGCTGATGCTCGGCGTGCCGGGTCTTGCCCATGAAATGCTGGCCGAGGTGCCAGTCCGAGGTATGCAGAATCCGCAGAGGCTTGCTCACATCAACCAATCCTTGACCATTACATGGGTTTTCACTTTGCGGATGCCGGGAAACTGCTCGATATCACCGCGAATTTCGCCGAGTCGATGCATGCTGGGCGCTTCGATATAGACCAGCATGTCGGTCTCGCCGCTGATGCCGCTGCAGCGGCGGATCTCGGGATACACGCGCATGCGCTCGACGTATTCCTCACAACGTGCGCCGCTGTAGAACAGCTCGAGATAGGCTTTGACTGCCGCTGACGGTTCGGCCATGCGCGCGTGATAGCCGAGTATCGTGCCGCTCTGTTCCAGCTGCCGAATACGCTCGCCCACCGCCGAACGCGACAGGCTTATTTCACGGGCGATCTGGCTCACGCTTATGCGGGCATCGGCACGCAACAGGGCGATGATCTGTTGATCGAATTTATCCACAGGTGTTCTCACGCAAAAAAATCAGAGTGGCGGGCAAATACGTCATTTTGCCGTAAAGTGCCGCCACTTTGCCGGAGCCGCTGCAACGGCTGGCGAATTAATATGACTATTAGTTAAAGCCGTTACAGGCTGTTTATTTTCAATAAGTTGCCATTACTCAGAGCATACATCATGAGCCGCCTCAACCAAGAACTCAGCCTGCTGCAAGGCATCGGCCTGTTAAGCACTTCATTGCTCGGCACCGGCGTTTTTGTGGTGCCCGCACTGGCCGCCACGGCTGCAGGCCCGGCTTCGTTGTGGGCGTGGATGATCTTGATTATTCTGGTGTTGCCGGTGGCGTTCACCTTTGCCCAACTTGGCCGGCACTATCCGCATGCCGGTGGTGCGCCGCACCTGATTGGCCGGGGTTTTGGTCCGCGCATGGAGCGGGTGAGCGCCTTGTTGTTTCTGGCGGTTCTGCCCGTCGGTTTGCCGGCGGCCCTGAATATTGCCAGCGGTTTCTGGATGGCATTGTTCGACCTCAACAGTTATCAACTGCTGATGGTGCAAATCGCCACGCTGGCGGCCATGTTGATACTCGGTCAGCGCCCAGCCAAAGCCTCGGGAATGATTCAGGGCGCAATTGCCATCGCGATTATCGCAACGGTCGCACTTATCTGGTGGCTGGGCGACTTGCCGCACGACAGCCAGCCGCTATTGCCGACCCAAACTCAATGGCAGTTGCTACCGGCAGCGCTCGGGGTGATGTTCTGGTGTTTCGTCGGCATCGAGGCGTTCACCCACATGGGCGAGGAATTCAAGAACCCGCAGCGCGACTTCCCGATTGCCCTGCTCCTCGGTGTGCTGCTCGCCGGCTTCGTGTATTGGGCCTGCTCGGTGGCCGTGCTGAGTTTCGGCACCTATGGCGATGTAAACAGCGACGCCACTTCGTTGCCGCGCATGCTGCATATTGTGCTGGGGCCAAAGGCGGCTTGGTTGAGCGCGATGATTGGTTATCTGGCCTGCTTCGCCTCGATCAATATTTACGTGCAGGGCTTTGCCCGCCTGATCTGGAGCCTGGCCGAAGAAAACAAGCTACCGAGAGCGCTGGCCGAACGTAACGCTCAGGGCATGCCGGCGCGGGCGCTATTGCTGGTGGTGGTTTGCTGCGCCATCTGTGCAACGCTGGCGTGGAGTTGGTCGCTGTCTATCGATCAGCTGATCCGCTACGCCAATGGCAACTTCATTCTGATTTATCTGCTGAGCATGGCCGCCGGCTGGATACTGCTTAAAGGCGTATGGCGCTGGCTGGCAGGATTCAGTACCTTGCTGTGCGCCTGCGTGCTGGTGTTTCTCGGCCAGGACGCGATCTACGCGTTGGCACTGCTGGGCGTGTTGATGCTTATCGACATTGCCAACAGCTGGCGCCTGAAGAAAAACAATCCCACCCTGAAAGAGAAGACTTCATGAGCCGCATCGTTCGTGCCGATTTAAGCCTGCCCGCCCACGCAGACGCCTTGATATTCCTGCTCAATGAATATGCCAAGGATGATATGGGCGGCAAGCAGGAACTGGATGAGGCGGTTAAGCAAAATCTTGCCAGCACCTTGGCCCAGCGGCCGGGCACTCATGTGGTCATGGCGTTTGTCGAGGATGCGCCTGCGGCGCTGTTGATCAGCTTCGAAGGCTTCTCGACCTTTGCCTGCAAGCCACTGCTGAATATTCATGATTTGGTTGTGCTGCAGCAGTTTCGCGGGCGCGGCCTGTCGAAACAGCTGTTGGCTGAAGCCGAGAAAATTGCTCTTGAACAGGGCTGCTGCAAGTTGACGCTGGAAGTACTGCAAGGCAATTACATTGCCCAGGCCGCCTACACCGCATTCGGTTTCAGCGGGTATGAGCTGAGCCCGGAAACCGGCAAAGCCATGAGCTGGCAGAAAGCTATTTAGGCAAGACGTGAAGGCTGTCGCTGCGCGGACATATCGCAGCAGCAGCCTCGCCCTCAATGTCTGCGCATGGCCCTGTCAGTGAGCGATGCGCTTATCAGTAAACATATAATCCTTGAGCTCTTTATTGAGCACTTTATCGCGCCGGCGAATCCACTCAAGCACCATGGCGGCATGCTCTTTTTCTTCGTCGCGGTTGTGGATAAGTATCGCCTTCAACTCCTCATCCTTGCAGGCATCGACCCGTTGGTTGTACCAGTCGACCGCTTCCAGTTCTTCCATCAGTGAAACAATCGCCCGGTGCATATCACGGGTTTCATCACTCAGCTCTTCAATTGGCTCGTGATAGCCTTCATTCGACATACAGTGACCTCCGGAGTCGTTGAACCGCACACCTGCGGATTCCATTACAAATACTAAGCGAATTTGAGTGTAGCCAAGCTTGAATGCTTATCTAGCCCGCAAAGTTAGAGTTCCGGCACAGTGCCGAGTTCTGTGTGCTGCCGGCAAATGGCAAATTAGCCATACCGCTCGCCGCCACTAGACTCTATTCTTAAAGACGGACCCGAGAAAAGGATGCCCCATGCGCCGTGTACTAACCGATCTTAAAATCATGCTGCTGGCCAACCTCTGGATCGTGCCGGTACTCGCAGCATTGATTGGCGCCGTGTTTTATTTTGTCGCCCCGCCGCCGTCGATGTACGCCACCATGGCCACAGGCGCCGAAGGCGGTGCGTACCGCGTGTTTGGCGAAAAACTCAAAGTCGAGTTGGCCAAAGAAGGCTTCGACCTGAAACTACAGCCCACCACGGGCTCGCGCGAAAACCTAGAAAAACTGCTGGAGGATGATCCGCAGGTGCAAATCGGTCTGGTGCAGAGCGGCATGGAGCAGTTGCTCAAGCCGCAGCAGCAGAACAAGTTGCTCAGCCTTGGCGCGGTGTATCACGAGCCGCTCTGGCTGTTTTACCGCAATGAAGTCAGCCTCGATAAAATCACCGATCTGCAGCACATGCGTGTGGCCCTGGGCAGCGCCAACAGCGGCACTATGGCGGTGGCGTCAGCAATTTTGAGCGCCAACGATATTCTGCCGGACAGCTACCCAAGCGAATGGCAAACCATCGGCGGCAGCAAGGCGGCCAATGCGCTGCTGACCGGCGAGGTCGACGCCGCCTTCTTTGTCGGCCCGGCCGAAAGCCCGAGAATTCAACAAATCGCCTCCAACCCCGATATCACTCTGGCCAACTTCCGCCGTGTGGATGCCTACGAGGCGCGCCTGCCATTTCTGAGCGGGATCAAAGTCGGTGAAGGCCTGCTCAATCTTGCGCAGAATGCCCCGGCGCAGAACACCATGACCTTGTCGCCAATGGCCACGCTGGTGATCAACGAAGACTTCAATCCGGGCCTCGCCGCGTTGTTTCTGCAAGCGGCCACCACGGTGATGAAGAACGGCACCCTGCTCGACAAAGCCGGAGCGCTCCCGAGCGCCGACCCACACACGTTCAAGCTCTCCAGCGACGCCGAGCACTTCTACAAGAACGGCCTGCCGCTGCTGCAACGCTACTTGCCGTTCCGCATTGCCTCGCTCGCCGACCGTTACATCATTTTGCTGATTCCGTTGCTGGTGGTGCTGTTTCCGTTGTTCAAAGCTGTCGGCCCGCTGTACCGCTGGCGGATTCAGGCACGTATTTATCGCTGGTACAAATACCTGCGCGAGATCGACCGCCAACTGCACGAAGGTAGCCTGCCCGAGCATCTCGACGCCGAGATCAAACGTCTGGACGCGTTGCAGGACGAGCTGGCGCGGGTGGAAGTGCCACTGTCTTATTCCAACGAGCTGTATGACCTGCACGTGCACCTGCGCTACGTGATCGAACGCCTGAAAACCCTGCAAAAGCGCCGCGCCAAGAACAACGAAGCCAGCGCTTAATCAGGTAAACTAGCGACCATTCTCAGCGGCGCGCTCATCGCGCCGCTGTTCCCTGTTGTAGATTTTCACGAGAGTTCTCATGCCGATCCGTCACTGTATCGTCCACTTGATCGACAAGAAGCCAGACGGCAGCCCAGCCGTATTGCACGCCCGCGATACCGAACTGGAAGCCTCGCAAGCCATCGAAAACATGCTCGCCGACCTCAACGAGAGCTACAACGCCAAGCAAGGCAAGGCGTGGGGTTTCTTTCATGATGAGTCCGGCGCTTACCCTTTCAGTGGCTGGCTGAAACTCTATATGGACGGCGGCAGCGACTTCACCGCGTTCAGTCGCCAGGCGGTTGAACACCTGCAAAAGTTGATGGAAGAATCCAACTTGTCGGTCGGTGGCCACGTGTTGTTTGCCCACTACCAGCAAGGCATGACCGATTATCTGGCCATCGCTCTGCTCCATCACAGCGAAGGCGTAGCCGTCAGCGACAGCCTGGATGTGACGCCAGCCAAGCATCTGGACCTCGGCCAATTGCACCTTGCCGCACGGGTCAATATCTCGGAGTGGCGCAACAACTCCAGCTCCAAGCAGTACATCTCGTTCATCAAGGGCAAGAACGGCAAGAAGGTATCGGAATACTTCCGCGACTTTATCGGTTGCCAGGAAGGCGTCGACTCGCCGAGCGAAACCCGTACCCTGCTCAAGGCATTCAGCGACTTCGTCGAAAGCGAAGACCTGCCCGAAGAGCAGGCCCGCAGCAAGACCGACACGCTGGTCGATTACGCCACCAGCCAGGCCAAAATTGGCGAGCCGATGACGCTTGAGGCGCTGTCTGGTCTGATCGACGAGGAACGTCCCAAAGCGTTTTACGACCACATCCGCAACAAGGATTACGGCCTCTCGCCAGAGATTCCGGCAGATAAGCGCACCCTCAATCAGTTCCGCCGTTTCACCGGTCGCGCCGAAGGCTTGTCGATCAGCTTTGAAGCGCACCTGCTGGGTTCCAAGGTCGAGTACGACGAGGCGCAGGACATCCTGACCATCCGCAACCTGCCGACCCAGCTCACCGATCAGCTGAAGCGCCGCAAAGACTGATCAGACGGCTAAAACTGCGCACATATAAACCCCGAGTCCGGTTGGCTGGCCTCGGGGTTTTGTATTTCAGAGATTAGCGATGGGCAGCGCCATCGCCTGAATGCCGGCAACCTAACTGAGCGGCAAAGACTCGCCCCCAAAACGCCTTCACTGAAATGCAAAACCCGATTTCAGCTGACTGAAATCGGGTTCTTGAGAATGCAGGCAAAAAGCCCGCTATCGCCATGCAACTAACAACGTATCACGCCGGCTTGATCTGAAAACCAAAGCGCGGGAAGTGCACGTTAACCGAACCGGCGCGTGGGTCTTCGCGGCGCAGGATCAGCTCTTCGCTGCCGCTGAACAGCAATTCCCCGGCCACAGGATCAACTCCGTAATCCGTGGCGGCAATAGTGACCTGCTGGCCAGCCTTGAAGCCGTTCGGGTCGCTGAAAGACTCTTCCGGCAAGGCCGCTGCGCTGGCTTCACGGGCAACGCCGATGGCTTCTTCGCCGCTCATTTCGCTCATTGCGCCGTGGCCGAAACCGAGTACCCGATCAAGCCACGCCACCACGTCCGGATAGGCATCAACCAGTGGCGAGGTAACGGGCGTGGCGCGCAGGAACCACAGCGCATGCGCCATCGAGAAATCAGCAACGCTAGGCTCGCCAAACAGGTAATCACCCGACTGAGCGGCCAACTGCGCTTGCAGGCGCTGCATGATGGTTGGCCATTGATGCTTGGCTTGCTCAACACTCAGGCGTTGCGCCGAGCCGCCAGTGAACAGCGCGGTGCGGTCTTTGACAAATGCCTGCAAGAACTCGGGCGGCACCTGGGCAAACCGCACGGCAATCGACTCGGGCTGAAACACCAGGCTCACGGCGTGCTGAAACACTACGGTGTCGACCCATTGGGCGAAACTTGCGACCGCAAACTCCGCTTCAGCCGGGTGCAGCGCCGGTGTGGCTTTTTCTGCATCCAGACGACGGGCGATCAGCGCGGTATCGCAATAGATGTCGGCGCCGACTTGCAGCACCGGGGTTTTGCGGTAACCACCGGTCAGGGCCAGCAGGTCGTCTTTAGGCATGATTGGCGGGATCATTACCGAACGCCATGAAAGCTGTTTGAAGCCGAGCATCAAACGGGTTTTTTCGGCGAACGGTGAGTTCGGGTAGTGGTGCAAAATCAATTCGTGCATGACCAACTCCGCAAGGCTGAATCCAAACCTTGAGCTTACGCGGCACGCTGCCATCGGCCTAGTCGTTTAGGCTGATGGCGCCTCATCAGTCGTGACTATGGCCAAAGCGTCCTCAACCAACGCCTCCTTGGCGGCCTTGCTCAAACGCTTGATTGCCCGCTCGCGGCGTAACGCATCGCCTTTGCTCAGGCAAAGCTCGGTATACACCAAGGCAACGGCCGGGCTTGAGCAAAAGAAACGCGCGCCTTTGCCGCTCTGGTGCTTGATGAAACGCCGCTGCGGGTCATCGCTGATGCCGCAGTAGAGCGCACCATTGGCGGCGCGCACCAAGTACACGAACCAGTCTTTGATGACCGCTGCGGCGGGTTGCTGGATGTCGGTCACTTCTGCCAAATCACTTAGCCCTGCGCGCAGCCTGAAATTGCCCAAGGCCTTTGGCCGCCTGAGCGCGGATGGCCTTCTGCACCGGCGGCAGCCAGCCGATCAGCAGACCTTTGAAACCCAGCGCCTGACGCGCCCAGCCCCAGAGATTGAAGTGATCGTGATGCTCAGCGATCTTGCCCTGCTTGAACACAAAGCGCGCCTCAACGTGATTGACCACGGTGTTGCCGGTTTGGCTGAACAGATAACGGGCGGTCCAGGTGGCGCGGCCTTGCTGATCATCTGCCTGAACATCGGCGAAGGTCACGCTGAAGTTCTGCGCGCGCGACGTCAGCATGCGCCACATATCGGCCGCATTTTCACCGCGCAGATCGGTAAATACCGGGTCGCTGAACTGCACATCGGCGCTGTAACAGCTGGCCATCGTCTCAGCATCCAGCGCTGCAAACGCCCGATAAAAGCGCGTGATCAATTCGGCGTTGGGATGCATGTCGCTGCCAGGCGCGCAAGTCGGGGTCATAGTGTGGAGCGCTCGCAAAAAGTGTCGACGCGGGTAGCGTCCGAGATGGCACGAGTTTACGCGAACCCCGCCGATTTGCGGCCACAAAAAAGGGAGTCTTGCGACTCCCTAGTAGTTACAACTGCCAGTGGATCAATGCAGGATCTGGCTGAGGAACAGTTGCGTGCGCTCGTTTTTCGGATTGGTGAAGAAGGTGTCCGGCTCGGCTTCTTCGACAATCTCGCCAAGCCCTATCCGCACCGGGTGAAATTGTTTCCCCCAGAGGTGCGAGCCCCTAACAAATTTCATCGTCCCGTTGTTTTCGTCGACTTGGTCGATTGGAATCCAGAGAGATACAAAATCTTCTCCGGCAAAATT
>MDTG01017876.1_pt1 | contig 12657 bp, 15 predicted proteins | sample 811421 | NCBI WGS metagenome assembly MDTG01 (sample SAMN05326645, study PRJNA326480) | marine metagenome | isolation source: seawater | place: Pacific Ocean: South East | collected 2011 | reverse complement strand
ATAATATATGATTAATTTCTTTACATTAATTTTATTGGCACTTTTAATTTTATTAAAAATAATACTTGTGACTGCTATATTTAATAATGTTTCATTTAAAGAAGACAATAAAAATTATAAAACAAAAATATTAGTAAGGGATATTTTAGAAGCCTTTTTATTAATTTGCGTTATATATGTTCTTGTTGTTAAGTACTTAGAATTTATAAATGTTCCTAGTAATACTGCTAATACATGGGGAAGTGTTTCAGCTTTTGTGACACTCGTCCTTTATGTATTATTAAATTTAAATTTTTTGAATAAATACTATAAAGAAACATTTCAGTGTGAATCAGTTAGTGAATTACATAGGGATAAAATAGATTACCTAACTGACTCAAAAGTATTTTCTCTTGTTCCATCACAAACAATGATTAAATGTAATGAAAAAAATATTTACAGTCATGAAAATAAGTATCCCTTTTCATTTAGTGATTTAAGCAATACAATAGGTCATAGAAACGAATTAGTCGATTCTGAGAACCAAGTATTCAATGATACCGAAAATAGAAATATGAAATTTTTAGTAGTAGATTTAAATAAATCAGTAAAAGATTTAAAAACAGTAATTTAATTCTATTGATATATTATAATGGTACCTAAGTTAGTAATTATAACTTTATTTGAAATACTTTATGTAGTGTATATGCTAAGATATTTTAAAACAAAATATAGTTTAGCACATCCATTAGTAAAATTTAATAGTGAATACTTAAAACATCCTATAGGATTTTACGAATCACCCCAATCAATGATATGCGTATTTGGTCAGCAAGGTGCTTTTATTATAGCATTCTTGCTTTTATTAAGACTAAAAGCAATTTATGTATTTAATATTAATCCCAAAAATATAGTGTCATTTAATAGATTCGTTCTTTTCATTATTGTAATTCTATCTTTAATGAATTTTAATGCTTTGGTTTATCTTTTGCCATTTTTTGTTTGCGAAATTCTCTTAATTAAAAATCTATATTATTATTAGATATGTTTAAGGTAATTTTAGTATTGGTAGTTTTAGTATTAATTGTTATTTTAAGATATAGGCTCGGTGAGAATTTTGCTAGTTTAAGCAATATAGTTGAGGGTTCAGGTATTGATTCTATAGCTTTACTTGATAACGCTAAAAGTATGTTAAATAATAATGATGTACCAATTGGAAGTGATAGAATGAATGATGAAATTCTTTCGATGCTTGTAAGCAAAACTGTCGTTCATAAAGAGGAAGATGAATCAAATGAGGATTTGTTTCAGTCTGATCCACTTTATGAGGATGTTGAAGAGCCCGAGTTCTATATAAAAATCATGGACCAAAATCATAAGATATTTACAGAGTCATCAAATCAGCGTATGCTTGTTGATAATTTAATAAATGAACTTAGAAAACTTTCTAAAAATAGTGCCCCGGTTTCAGTTTTGGCAAGAAAATATGAGTTTAATAATATAGAGGATCCAGTAAACTCTAATGCTACTAATAGTGTCACTACTAGTGTCAGTAATAATCAAGAATCAAATAATTTTAATCAAGAGGTAAGTAATGAAATAAATAGAGAAGTAAATAGATTATTAGACCCCGAAGAATCTACTCAAGTAGTTAATAATTTGGTAACTTTACCAGTTAATAATAATTTGTAAATTTATATTAAAGATGAAATTTTTTATTTTGTGTTTTATACTATTTATTATTTCAATAATATTAGTTTTATTAAAATTTAATCAAACAGAACATTTTCAAAACTCATTTACTAGTTTAGATTCGTTGAGTGGGGCTGAACTTGACCCAACTATTTCTTTAGCAAGTAATAAATTAAAAAATACCAGCGGTGAATTAGTTAATAAAGGAAAGATAATTAAGGCTTACAAAGTGGGAACTCAATACAAGTTTAAGGTAGACGAAGTAAAAAAATCATTCCCTCACGCAGTTGATGGTACTAAGGTTTCAAATTCTTTTATGGCAGTAATAATTTGGAGATTAGCTAACAAAATGTATAGACAGGTTTCAGAGCAAGAAAATAATATACAGAAATTAGAAAAAAAATTGTCGAAAATTGAAAAAAATCTAAAGGAGGTTAAAAAAAAGGCAGATAAATGCTAATTTATATAGTGTTTTAAAGAATTAAATTATATATATTATAGTATATGCTGTTTGAAAACAAAACGCCGCAGTTTAAAAAACCGGAAGGCTATAAAAATATAAATGTCAGTTCATCAAAAATTATTAAAGATTTTACTAAAAATAAATAGATATTATAATTAGATGAAAAGTCAAAATATTAATCTTTGTCTAGTAAGTTTACTTACAATAATTTTAATTTTTATTATTTCAGTAAAAATGTTTCTTAAAAAGGAATTTTTTATTGATTTTTTAAGTAAAACAGAAACATTACAGTATTTTAAAAACATTTCGGCTCAAAAAATTACCCGACCTAATGATAGCAGTTTTTATGGTTTTACCAAATCAGATAATGCTACATTAGGAATTAAGGATAATAAAAATGAAGATGTATTGCCTATAGTATGGAGTTTATTTGAACATATATTTGAAAAGGTTAATAAAAATGATACTAAAATAAAACATTTACAGGCCGATATTTTTTCAGCTACAAAAGAAACACTTGAGCTTATGGGTAAACTTGAAATAAGGGAATCAAGTCAGATAACTGATGCTTTATAACTCTTAAATTTTTTGAATTGATAGTTCGGTTGAACAATCATAATTGTTATTATTTATTCCAGGAGTCAGATGTTGTGGAATACCTGCTTCTGACGCTGCTTTCTGTTCACAATTTTCTGATACATTAGTAAAAATATTATCAGAATTAGGTTTATTTACAAATTTAATTGAGGAATCTCTTAAATCTTCATTTTTTTGATAAAAAGAACATACTTGTGAGCCTGAGCAAGTACACCAAGGAATTTTCAAATTATCTGATGCTAATTTTTTTTCTATTTCTAGAAGAGTGATATTTTCACCTTTTTCTTTAAGATATGCTTGATACGCTCTTATAGCGGGGTCTTTTATATTATTTCCTTTACGTTTAGCATAATTTAAAGATTTTTTACCGAGTTTACAGCAAGTATGATGAGTACTATCACTAAAACAATGGTTTACTTCGTTATAGTTTTGTGGCAATCCACATTTTTTTAGAAGTTTTTTTCTTTTATCTCTACTACCTCCAGTTTGATAGTGTTCTTTTTTTTTAGTTTTTACTAAACTTAATAAAAGCAGTAAAATTATAGTTGTTAAAACTAAATAAACTAGTAATTTGTATTTTTTATAAATTTTTTTATTTCTGTGTATAGATATATTTGACAGTATAAGAATAGTAACTATTAGAATAGTAAAAAGATAATCCATATATAAATATAAAACAATATTTTTGCGGAATATTTTAATTTCTAATTATATTATAGAGCTATGAAATTAGATTTTTTTAATTTAGTTGCTATATTAGCTATAATAACAGTTATATTACTTATTGTACATAGACTTTACATGATATATTATGAAATTACTCATGAGAATTTTGCTTTCAGCCAATGCGACTTTAAGGCAACAGGAAATAGTCCTATTGATTGTATAAATAGATGTCATTTACCAGGATGTTCGTATTTAAACTGTGAGCGTATTTGTAATAAATGTGTAGAAGATAAAGAAAAATGTCCTTGGGACCCCGATATAGATTTAATTAAAGGTGGTAAAAAACGTAAAAAAGATACATTCAGAGTCAATTCGGCACCATCAGCACCAAAGATAGGTGTTTCAACAACATACGGGAAAGCAAAAATATTTTTTAAACGTCCTGATCCCAAAAAGGCGAATATTAATGGATATGTATATTACTTGTTTAAAACATTTAACAAAAATGAGGGAGTGACTATGGGATTAATGCCTAGTAAAAAGTGTAATACATGTGAAAAGGTATTTGATAAGTTAGATTCAGAAACCGAATATTCAATCAGTGTAAGGGGATTTAATAATAATGGTTTAGGTAAAATGAGTAATATTGTTATGTTTAAACCTATAGATAAATTCGTTGCAAAAGACTATTCTTTAGATCCAGCTATAGATAAATTCACTGAAAATTATGAAATGTGCGAATAATTACTTTTTTTTTATTTATAATATATTAAAGAGATGAACTATAAATATTTAGTGCTAATTTTTATTGTACTTATTTTATTAGTAACTGTTGTTTTATACAATAACCAACAAAGAGAGCTTGATGTTGAATTATTTCAGACAAGTAATGATATTAATGCCGATAACAGAACACAGATAGAGGTTGCCAAGAATATAATTTATCAAAAAAATATGGGAAATGATATTATTTATTCAAATGTAGTTTTAGATGATAAAATACCAGGAAACACTGAAAACTTTTACCTATTTAATAAACCAAATTCGTCTATAAATGTTTCAAATATAAATTCAAAGGTATTGACATTTTCGTTTTACTTTATGACTCTTGTTTCACCGGAACAGTCAAATATAAGACAAGTATTAGCATCTAGTAATTATTGGTATATTGATTTAATAAATAATACATTAAGATTGGTTTTTAACGGAATACCAGTTATCTCAGTAGTAAGCATTACACCATTAGAAGTTTACTGTTGCGTTGTAGTTTTAACTAATACTGGAATAATAATTACAGTAAATGGAAATGAACAAACAAAACAGATAGATATGCCTGAATTAATAACAAAGACCGTAAAATTAGGACTCGACAAAAATAACAAAAATAATTTCATTGGTAAAATGGGTGGTATCTTTATTTCAAGTGAAGCACTTAGTAATGATGAAATATGCGATGTGACAAATTTTTGTAAGTTTGAATCTACACAGTGCGAATTTGTACCATTTGGGCCTAATCTAACAGATTGTATAAAAAGTTGTAGCAATAACTGTAAATCTCAAGATTGTCAAGAAATATGTTTAAGTTGTAATGACCCTGATTCATGCGAATGGGTTGAAAGAACAGCAGAAAATGTTAAATTAGGTTTAGATGCCGATATACCAAATGCCCCTGAAATCAGAGTTATGGCATATGATGAGGAAAAAGTTTTAATTGATTGGAAACAGCCTGTTTCTACTGGTGGTAAAATAAAAAGTTATATAATAATTGTTTACGAATCATTTGATAGAGCTAATGGTATCAGAACAAGTGTATTATCTGACCCCAATTGTACAGTTTGTGAATATTTGGTCACTGGATTAAGAAACCAGGTTTTTTATGATATAGGAGTGCGTGCCGTTAACGATATAGGAATAAGTGAAGTTTCAAATATTGAAACAATAGCACCACAAGGACCAATAAATCCGGTAGACATTTCGGATACACTTGTAGAAACCGATAATCAAATAATGAAAGAATTTTATAAAAAGGTAAAGGTTAATAATAATTCATGTAGAGTTGTCGCTAAACAAAATAAGGAGGGTCATGTACTCGATAATGAAATACCGGATTTTGTAGAAGAAATAAAGGGGTATTACGCTGATAAATTGAAAAATATTACACCCGATAGTTTGGATAATAGTAATCAAGATTAATTAACATTATTTATATTGACAAATCATAGTATATTCAAGAATATCTTTAAAAGATTTTGGAGGATTTTTTCTAATCATTTCCATTAGTTTTTCATTGGCTTGTTTTTTTTTTCTCTTGTTCTTTTCTCTTCTTTTCTTCTTCTAGACGATTTTTTTCCATAAGTTTATTATAATTTCCAAGTACGCGTTCAACGGTTTCAGGTGGACAGTTTGCTAATCCCCAAAACATATTATTTATTGATATTTACTTATATATATTTATTTTTAAATTAACGATATTTATAAATAATATTTTATAGTTAAATTATATATTACTTATAATGGCATCAAATATAATAATAGAAAATGTTACAAAAAATACCCAAATCTATCTAGTTATTTGTTTATTAATAATATTAGTTGTTGTTACTTATAAACATAATATTGAAAATTATCAAGATATAGAGTTAAAACTTCAAGACTTTATTGTACCAAGTGTTAATAAAGATGATGGAGGTGATGGTGATAAGGGAATCCGTGGAAAGCAGGGTTCTGATGGTCCTCAAGGAATTCCAGGAAAACTACCATTAGAAGTGATAAAGGAAGTCGAATCATTAGATTGGCTAAAAAGTTATGAAATAAAAAATGAAGATAACAGGGATGATGTAATAAAAAAATTTGTAGATAAAATTTTCAAAGATGTATTAAAAGAATTACCAAATGAGCATAAAAATTTTATATTAGAATCACAGAATTTAGCTAATAAAATTAATACCTTTACTGTCGATAAACCAACATTATCAGCTGTAATGGATCAGAAAAATTATATTAAAGAATATTTAATAGTTGCTCATTATTCAGGGGATTTTGAAAAAGTTCCTGATGGCTGGCAACTTTGTGACGGTAATAATTTTAGATATTCAAATACAGGAGAAGAACTAACAATTAAAACACCTGATTTACGGGGTAGATTTATTTTAGGTGGAAATTTTAATCAAAGAAATAAAAATAACACTGCTATTTTATATGGTTCTACATATCACAAGTTAGATATGATTGAATTGCCATCACATAGCCATTCGTATTCTAAAGCTCAAATGGGTAGACATTGGGAGTGCAGTTTTGGTAGAGGTAATGTAGGAACTTGGAATCATGGACCATATATAACGGATGGAGATGATTTTAACAAGGACGACTCAACACCAGCTGGAGGTGGACAAAACCATAATAATATGCCACCATTTTATATTTTAAGATACATAGTAAAACAGCCAACTAAGTAAATATAGTCAAAATAGTTATACTATTTCCGGTTATAATTTTTTTAATATTTTTAATATTCGTAATAATTATATTATAATTAATTATAATGGCTTTAAAAAACTTGTTAAATATAACAAAAGATAAGGAGTCTTATTTAATTTTAGCTTTGTTAGTTATTTTAATTTTAGTCATATATAGATGTAGAACCGAAAATTTTTCAGATAGCTTGGTAGATAAATATATAGAAAGAGGACCATTTGGTGCTGATGGTGATCAGGGTGATAAGGGTGAAGATGGTGATAAAGGAAAACCAGGCGACCGGGGTCCTAAAGGTTTTAGTGCATTAAATGAATTAAAAAAAAACGAAAGTCTTGGACTTGAAAATAATAATGATATATATGATGCTGGTGTAATGTTATTAGATTATGTAAAGAGCGAGGTTGATAAAAAATTTACTAATATTGATGACAATATAAGTGATGAAAATTTAACTAAATATATAGAAGACATAAAAAAAAAATACAGTGAGGATAATGAATTAGTAGACAATCAAACCGGAGAAGTTGCCGATGATAATGAAGTTATTTTTGATAGTGAGTTTCCTGATTTTAGCGTATTACCGCATTATGGTGGGTCAACTACTGGCTGGCAACTTTGTGATGGTAGTGAATTAAAACTCGCAGGTCAAAATATAGCTTATAAAGATAGTGATGGAAATTCGGTGTTAACACCCGATTTAAGAGGAAGATTTTTATTAGGTGGGGGTAATGTAAGTGAAACAGATGTGCTAAAGGATAGTTTTCGTGGTAATTTATCGCGAGATGATAAGGTATCGGGAAATCATGGTAGAAAACCAGCTAATTATGTATCTAAGAATTCAATTGTTAATTTAGAAAATGGTCATGCTATTTATGGTTCAGTTTATCATAAACTAACACTAGATCAAATACCAAATCATAGTCATAAGTATAAGGGTACCCCAAAAAAAATGGGGCATTGTCACAGTGCTCGCCAAGAATGGAGTAATGGTCATGGTCGGAATAATATGGATGGATCGTGGACTAGTAGTGAAAAAGGATCAGACACAAAGCATAACAATATGCCTCCTTATGTAAAATTAAATTATATAATCAAACAACCTTCAAAAAATGCTGACTAAAAATAAAAAATATTTTTTGGAATTTAAATTATCTTTTTTATTATTATAATGATTAGTAATATAAAATACTTATCAATATGCGTAATAGCTATTGTAATTATACTTATTATTAAAAAATTTAATCTAACAGAACAATTTCAAGACCAATTGATAAGTAATATAATATCACGGGCGACTGACGGACAAGCTGGAGTAAAAGGTATTACTGGAAACCAAGGGATAACTGGCGATGAAGGCGAAGAAGGGGAACAAGGTAATAGTATTATAAATTTGATTACAAGTGACGATAATAAGGCCGCAAAAGAATTGAGGTATGACTACAGTATAGAAGGCAGTACCGCAGATACTATAGTTGATGGTCTTGTAAAAAAAATAAGAGAGTCTATTTTAGAAGAATTAAAAGCAAGCCCAAGTAAATTTACCGAATTTAATGCATTAATTATGGATAAAGTAGCAGAAGGAATTAATATGACAGGTGAGCAACAACTTTTAAATCTTCAAGAGGAAGCAAATAAAGCAGGGGAAGCCGCTAGAGTCAAGTTTGAAGAAAAATTAGCAGAGAGAAATAAACAATCATTAGCTGATTTAGATAGTAAAATTTTTGCTTTTACAGGTAGTCAACAAGATTTTAATAAATTAAATCAAGATGCTGAAGGCGGTAGGTGGCATATATGTAATGGAACCAATGAGACACCTAATTTAACAGAGCAATTTATTTTAGGAGATGGAGAATTTGGACAGGAAGATGTAGATAAAGAGCTTGAATCACTTAGAGTATTTTATAATATAGCTGCTAGTGAAAATAATCAAGGTACATTTAGTAGAATGGTAGGTAATATACCAAACGGTGAATCATCAGTAGTACTTGGTGAAGGTAATTTACCTAAACATACACATACATTTGCAACCCCTGGCGGAGGTTTATGGTATTGGGGTATAATTGATAGAAGTGGTGGTCAATATGTTAATGGCACGGGAGGCTGGCCCCCCCCTTTGGATGACAGTTTTGACAATAAAGGTGGAAATCTAGACCATAATAATATGCCGCCATTTTATGTCTTAGTCTTTATTATGTTTAAAAAAGATTAAGATAATACATATTAATATTTAATACCGATTATTTTTATATTTAATTATTATAATAATGGTAAATAAGAGTTTTATTATGATAATTTTGACTATTGTTTTATTAGGTATTGTTATATATTATTTAACAAATAATATTGAAAATTACCAAAATAATCAGAACAGTCCATCTGAACAAACAGAAGCAGCTGAACAAACAGAAGCAGCTGAACAAACAACAGCTGCGGGACCAACTAGATCTGTAGTTGACACCACTGATATTTACTATGCAGATTTAGATGATGATGATAAATATGAAACTATTAGTGCTAATATTACTGATTTTAAATTTGACGATAATTATTTGCCAGGATCAAGAATTACTTTATTTAAATTTAATGGAAAAGACGCTTATTTATATTTTTCAGAAATGGACCCCTATGTTAATATTAGTATGCTTATAGATATTAGTACATCTAAATTTACACCACAGACATTAATACACACTAATAAATATACTCTTCAATATACACCTGATATGATCCAGTATATTTATGAAAATAATACACGGACAATTCAAATGCCAATATCAAAAGATTTAAATATATTTGGACTCAAAATTATAATTGTAAATTTTAATAAAAGAAACGGAACAGTGACATTAGGTTTTGGAACTAAAGACGATTTAAAAGTTGTTAGAAGTGAAGATAGAGTAATAACTCCAAATGATAGTGATACAAATTTCGTGTATATTGGTGGCAAACCAGCTCCCAAGGAGGAGCCTTTTTTTAAGGGATATATTGGTAAAATCAAAATAACTGGTCGGGATTTATCGACCGAAAATCCTCAATTAGTAGAAGAAGAAGCTACTGAAGAAGATTTAAGTGAAAATGCTGGCAATAATAATAATTCAGAAGAAGAACTAGTAATACCCGAATTCATAATAAGAAATGGTAATAGTGTTCAATATACAAATAAATTTTTAAAAAAATTTACTAAATCAAGTGAAATTGTGACATTTCCAGTTATCGGTACTCGTGTCACCATGTTTAAATTTAATGAAAATTCAGCCTTTGATATAAATAATGTAAATTCACCTGATTTAACACTATATTTTGCTGTTCAATTTAATCAGCTTGATTACGATGAATCAATTGTTAAGGGACGCAACTTTGAAATATTATTAGAAGATGGAAATTTAGTTCTTGTTGTAAATGATGAAAAACGCATAATAGGTGTTCAGACACGCCGTCTATACTTCCTTGTCTTGTCAATAAACAGTTTAGATTTTACAATAACATTAAGACTTGATATGTATGAAGAAAGTATAAGTTTTAGTGATCCTTCCGATATTGGTTCAATTCATATTGGTGGATATTTAGAAAATAATAATTATTTTACAGGTAGAATAGGTAATTTTGTTTTGATTACAAGAACTTACACTAAAGATGTCATATGTAATGCCTCTAGATTATGTCAAATTATAGAGGAATCATGTAGCGACTATGCTGAACAAAACAAATGTAATAATTCAACTGATTTAGCAGGTAATAAGTGTGAATATAATCTTGTTTGTGTACCAGCAAGCGGAATGACTGGCGTATCTGTACAAAGGTGTGCTCAGCATACAACTACATTAGCTTGCGAAAATGACCAAAATTGTATGGTAGACACTGATAATTCGGGATGTAGAAATCTTGAAGAAGTGCCTGATTATATTGATATTCCAACTACAAGCACTACTCAAGACATATCACGACCTCCACCCAAAAATTGCTCATTTAAACCAGCCGGCATTACAAGAGAAGCTTGTGTTGATCGTTGTGCTAATCAGCATAGATCTTATCAGATAAATGAAGATTGTAATCCTGCTGTTTGTAGATTAATTTGTGATAGATGTGATACTCCTGATTGTAATTGGAAAAATAGTGATAGACTAGCCGATTTTAGAGAACCTAACGTTCCTCTACCTCCGAAGATTAAAGGTTATGCTGGTGATTCCCAAGTTAAACTAGTTTGGGTAGCTCCTTATTCTTTAAGCGATATAACAAAATATACATGTGTTATAGAAGGAGGAAATATGGGTGGTGAAATAAGACTTGATTTTCCTCCTGATATAAACTGTTCTTTATGTGAATACATTATTAACAATTTAATTAATGGTAATATTTACAGTATTTATGTAATATGTTCAAATAAAGAAGGTGATAGTTTACCTTCAAACATTGTTTCTATTATGCCAGCAATTGGTAGAGAATTACCGAGTACTGGTAGTAAAAACGAACTAGAATTGAATCAGATAGATGATTCTCTTCAAGAATATAAACGAGTTATTGAAAAGGGAGATATAGGAGAGCTTCGTAAATTAACTGGTGTTGAAGACAAAAATAAAGACTATTTTGACTTATTGGACCTTTTAGTTACAGAAAAAAAAAATAATTATCTAGTTAGTGATAAAATCAAATTAGAATTAGTTTAATAATTTTGTAGTGTATATATATAAGAATAGTAATGAGTATATTATTATTACTTTTATTTTCATGGATAATTTTATTCTTAATTTTTTATAGATATCATTCAGGTAATTATTACAAGCGTGAAAATTTTCAAACAGCAGATAATTTAATAAAAAAATCAGGCGTACTATCTACAATTGACACTGAAGCTAATGAAAAGGTAAATTCTACAGAACAAGCATTACCACCAATGCCTATTAATGTACAATCTAGTAATGAAGTAAAAAATGACTTTGTTCAACAAAATACAGAAATAAAAAAAGAACCTGATGTTAAAAATTGTCTTTTTGTTCCTAGAGGAGATAATTTACAATCATGTATTGATAGATGCCAATTTATAGAAGACCGTGATTTATGGGGAGGAAAAAACTGTACAAATAATAATTGTACTAAAATTTGTATAGATTGTAAAAATAAAGACCACTGTAAATGGATTAGAAAGGATAGTAGATATGAGGAAGCTACAATACCTAATCCACCTCCTAAACAGGAAATAATTGCAATTCCAGGAAACTCAAGCACTAAAATACTTTGGAATTCTTTGGAAAATGATAATAGTAAGAATACAGCATTTTTGATTAAATATTTTAAAACGTATAAACCTTTTGAAGGTGTACGAGTAGCAAATGTTTTAGTAGAAAGTGAAGGCCAAAAAAACTTTTCTTACACATTGGAAAACTTAGAGAATAACGAGTATTATTCTATAGGAGTATTTGCAATAAATGATACCGATATGGGGCCTTGTTCAAATATAGAACAAATCGTACCAAAAGAAAATAGAAAGATAATATCAAAGTAATTTTTTATAATACATATGTTTTTTTAGTTTTATTTGATAGAGAGTTTTCTATTTTATTTGAAGCTTGAACGCTTATAAGTTTTCCTAATTTATTTAATTTCTTAGTTTTTTTAAGTGATAATTCTTCGGGTTTATACGGCAATTTGATATTACTAGATGGTTTTGGAGTAATTTTTGTTATAAATCCCTTTTTTGGTGAATCAACAATATAGGTTGTATTTTGTAATGTATCGCGTTTTTCAGCCCATTGCTTTATTTTGTTAATATAAATTTTATTTATTTCTGT
>MDTG01294019.1_pt1 | contig 12658 bp, 14 predicted proteins | sample 811421 | NCBI WGS metagenome assembly MDTG01 (sample SAMN05326645, study PRJNA326480) | marine metagenome | isolation source: seawater | place: Pacific Ocean: South East | collected 2011 | reverse complement strand
TAATCTTGGAATTATTATTGTAGATGAAGAACATGATCAATCTTATAAACAAGATGAGGGAGTAATTTACAATGCTAGAGATATGGCAATTTCAAGAGCTAATTTTGAGAATATTCCAATACACTTGGTAACCTCTGTCCCTTCAATAGAAACATATAATAACATTCAAAAGAAAAAATATAGACATGTTAAAATTTTTAAAAGATTTAACAACTATCCTTTGCCCATGGCAAAGATAATTAATTTGAATCTTAATAAGATGAAAAATAAGTTTATTGCACACGAGACAATTGACTTAGTAAAAAAATATTTAGACAAAGGCAATCAAGCACTTTTTTTTATTAATAGAAGAGGTTTTGCGCCTTATTTAATTTGTAAAAAATGTGGTTTTAAGCATATTTGTTCTAATTGCTCATTATATCTAACATTTCATAAAATAAAAGACAAAGCGATTTGTCATTATTGTTCTTTCGAAAAAGAAATTAAAACAAAATGCAAATCTAAAGGAGACTGCGAATTTACTATGTACGGTCCTGGAGTAGAAAAGATATTTGAAGAAATTAAAGAAATATTTCCTAACAAAAAAATTGATATATTTTCAAGTGATTATTTAAAAACAAAAGAGCAGACAAAAAATTTATTTAAAAAGATAAATGATTGTAAAATAGATATTTTAATTGGAACACAAATGATTTCAAAAGGTTTTAATTTTCCAAAGTTAAATTGTATTGTAGTCATCGATGCTGATTTCTCTGGAAGAGGATATGATTTAAGAACAACAGAAAAGAATATTCAATTGTACCATCAGTTAAGTGGAAGAGCAGGAAGATTTAGCAAAGAGTCTTTAATTATTTATCAAACATTAACCCCTAATGACTCTACCTTAAACGAATTAATTAAAAATAAATCAGAAGAACTGCTTAAGAATGAACTATTATTAAGAAAAAAAAATAAATTACCCCCGTTTAAAAGATTAATTGCTATAATTATATCTTCAACAGATCGAAGTCTAAGCTTGCAGGGAGCAAGAGAGATTAAAGTTAAATTTAATCAAATAGAGGATCTTGAGGTTTTAGGACCAGTTGACTCGCCGTTACTAAAAATTAAAAAAAACTTTCGATCTAGGCTACTAATAACGTTTGATAATCAAAATTTTATGCAAAAAAAAATAACAAAAGTACTAAATGGGCTTAAAATCTCACGAAAAATTAAACTTACGGTTGATGTTGATCCCATCAACTTCGCTTAGGTTCAAAATTGGTAACTTGATCAAGTTATTCTCTTATGATACGACCAAACCACTATTTCACAAAAATCTAACAATTGAACATGAGTACAAATAAATCTTTCTCTTCCGAAACATCAGAAAGGTACTCTCGTGCTTTATTTGAAGTAGCTTATGAGAGTAAAGAATTAGATAAAATTGAAAATGATGTAAAAAATTTTAATTCTCTTCTCAATTCAAGTTACGAAATAAAAAATTTTATTCAAAATCCTACTAGAAGCAAAAATACTCAAAATAATGTAATTGATGTGATAGCAAATAAACTGGGTTTTTCTAAAAATTTAAAAAATTTTTTCTTATTACTAATTGAAAAAAGAAGAATTTTCTTTGTTGAAAAAATTTCTATTAGTTTTTTAAAACTATGTTCTAAAAAAAGAGGGGAAGTAAAAGCTTCATTAATTTCATCTAAAGAACTATCATCAACTGAACTTGATAAAATAAGTAGTGAATTATCTAAATCAATGGGATCAACAATAATATTTGATTATAAGTTAGATAAAGAACTGATAGGCGGTTTGAAATTACAAGTAGGTAGTTTTATGATTGATACATCAATAAAAAATAAATTAAAAAAATACGAACAAGCGATGTTAGAAAGCTAAAATGACTATTAATCCATCAGAAGTAACAAAACTATTAAAAGACCAAATTAAAAATTTTGGTGAAAAAGCTGAGGTTTCGGAAATTGGAAAAGTTTTATCAGTGGGAGATGGTATTGCGCGTATATTTGGTCTCGATAATGTTCAGGCAGGCGAAATGGTTGAATTTGAAGACGGATCTAAAGGAATGGCCCTAAATTTAGAAAGTGATAACGTCGGTGTGGTCATTTTTGGTGATGATAGAAAAATTAAAGAAGGTGATACAGTTAAACGAACAAATGCAATTGTTGACGTTCCAGTGGGTAAAGAATTGTTAGGAAGAGTAGTTGATGGATTAGGAAATCCGATAGATGGAAAAGGTGGTCTATCAGCTAAAAACAGAAAACGTGTTGAAGTAAAAGCTCCTGGTATAATTCCAAGACAGTCTGTCAATGAACCGATGCAAACGGGATTAAAATCCATAGACTCCCTTATACCTATTGGAAGAGGACAACGTGAATTGATCATTGGTGACAGACAAACTGGAAAAACAGCAGTAGCTATCGATGCAATAATAAATCAAAAAAAAATAAATGAGTCTTCAGATGAAAAGAAAAAATTATACTGCGTTTATGTTGCTATTGGTCAAAAGCGCTCTACTGTAGCGCAAATAGCAAAAACTTTAGAGGAAGCAGGTGCTTTAAAATATACAACTATAGTCGCAGCTACTGCATCAGATTCAGCCCCATTACAATTCCTTGCACCATATACAGGTTGCACTATAGGTGAATATTTTCGAGATAATGGTATGCATGCTTTGATTGTTTATGACGACTTATCAAAACAAGCAGTTGCTTATAGACAAATGTCATTATTGTTAAGAAGACCGCCAGGAAGAGAAGCATATCCTGGGGATGTATTTTATTTACATAGTAGATTATTAGAACGCGCATCAAAGTTAAACGATAAAAGTGGTGGAGGATCTTTAACAGCTTTACCCATTATTGAGACCCAAGCAGGGGATGTTTCAGCTTATATTCCAACTAATGTTATTTCTATAACCGATGGACAAATATTTTTAGAAACTGAGTTATTTAATCAGGGAATTCGACCAGCTGTTAATGTGGGACTTTCAGTATCGCGAGTAGGTTCAGCAGCTCAAACTAAAGCAATGAAAAAAGTAGCTGGTTCTATCAAATTAGAATTAGCTCAATATAGAGAAATGGCTGCTTTTGCACAATTTGGCTCTGATCTAGATGCGTCTACACAGCAATTATTAAATAGAGGAGCAAAATTAACTGAACTTTTAAAACAAGATCAATACTCACCTATGACAGTAGCAGAACAGGTGATTTCAGTATTTACAGGAGTAAAAGGTTATCTTGATGACATTGAATTAAATAGAATAAGTAAATTTGAAAAAGATATTGTCGAAAAAATTAAATCCGAGAAACCAGAAATAATTGAGTCAATAGAATCATCTGGAAAACTTGATGATAGTACAGAGAAAATCCTTTCCCAAATAATTGAAGAACATAAAAAAGGTAAACAGTAATGCCAACTTTAGATGACCTAAAGAAGAGAATTAAAAGTGTAAAATCTACACAGAAGATTACAAAAGCTATGAAAATGGTGGCTGCAGCTAAGTTAAGGAAAGCACAGGAGAATGCGGAAAATGGACGGCCTTATAGTCAAAAAATGCAAAATATAATTCTTAATTTAACTAAATCAATTAACGACCCTCAAAATGCTCCTAAGCTTTTAGTCGGCACTGGAAGAGATAAGATTTATTTATGTGTAGTTTTAACAGCTGATAGAGGATTATGCGGCGGATTTAACTCTAATATTTGTAGACTGGCAAAGATAAATTTTAAAAAAATTTTAAGTGAAGGAAAAGAACTTAAAATTATTACAGTAGGAACTAAAGGTTTAGACCAAATAAAAAGAGAGTATGGGAAATATTTGATTAAAAAATTTACTTTTAAAAACAAGAAGCAAATCACATTTAGTGAAGCCGAAATAATAGGAAATGAAATAATAGATTTATTTGAACAAAATCAATTTGATAAATGTATATTATTTTATAATAACTTTAAAAATGTAATTACACAAATTCCACAAGCCCAACAAATTATTCCAGCAGAAAATATTTCATCCACAGACAAAGTTGAAAATCAAACCTCATATGAATTTGAACCAGAAGAAGACGAAATTTTAGAAGATTTGTTACCTAAAAATATATCTACTCAAGTTTTTAAAGCTTTCCTAGAAAATGCTGCAAGTGAACAAGGATCTAGAATGACAGCAATGGATAATGCTACGAGAAATGCAGGAGAATTAGTCGATAAACTTACTATTAACTATAATCGAAGCAGACAAGCTTCCATTACTAAAGAGTTAATTGAAATTATATCAGGAGCAGAAAGTTTATAAATATGAACAAAAAAGGAAAAATCACTCAGATAATTGGAGCTGTAGTTGATGTTAATTTTTCTGACGATCTACCAGAAATTTATACAGCGCTCGAGGCTAGTAATTCTGGAAATAAATTAATATTAGAGGTTGCCCAACATTTAGGAGAAAATGATGTAAGAACAATAGCGATGGACGCAACCGAGGGATTAAAGAGGGGAGACGAGGTGGTTAATACAGGTTCTCCAATAAGTGTACCGGTTGGACCAGAAACATTAGGAAGAATTATCAATGTAGTTGGGGATGCAATTGATGAAAAAGGTGAAGTGATTACAAAAGAAAAATGGCCAATACATAGAGCTGCACCAAAGTTTACAGATCAAGCAACAGAGACGGAGCAGCTAGTTACAGGAATAAAAGTAATAGATCTATTAGCTCCATATGCAAAAGGGGGAAAAATAGGATTATTTGGAGGGGCCGGTGTGGGTAAAACAGTTACTATAATGGAATTAATAAATAATATTGCGAAAGCTCATGGAGGGTTTTCAGTTTTTGCAGGTGTTGGAGAAAGAACTAGAGAAGGCAATGATTTGTACCATGAAATGATCGAGTCGGGTGTAATTAAAACTGAGGGAAAAGGGTCTAAGGCTGCACTAGTTTATGGACAAATGAACGAACCTCCAGGAGCGAGGGCAAGAGTTGCACTGACTGGATTAACTGTTGCAGAATATTTTAGAGACAAAGAAGGTCAAGACGTTCTTTTCTTTGTTGATAACATTTTTAGATTCACTCAAGCAGGTTCAGAAGTTTCAGCTTTACTTGGTAGAATTCCATCTGCAGTAGGTTATCAACCAACTTTAGCTACTGATATGGGTAACTTACAAGAAAGAATTACTTCAACTGACAAAGGATCCATTACCTCTGTTCAAGCAATTTATGTTCCCGCTGATGATTTAACTGATCCGGCTCCCGCAACTTCATTTGCACATTTAGATGCAACAACAGTTTTGTCCAGGCAAATTGCTGAAATAGGAATTTACCCAGCAGTAGATCCTTTAGATTCAACTTCAAGAATATTAGACCCTAGAATTGTTGGAGAAGAACACTACAGGGTAGCAAGAGATGTTCAAAGAATATTACAAGCATATAAATCCCTTCAAGATATTATTGCTATTCTTGGTATGGACGAGCTATCTGAAGAAGATAAGCTTACTGTTGCAAGAGCCCGTAAAATTCAAAGATTTTTGTCACAGCCATTTTTTGTGGCAGAAGTGTTTACTGGATCTCCAGGTAAATTAGTTAACTTAGAGTCTACAATAAAAGGATTTGATGCAATTTGCAAAGGTGAACATGATAATTTACCAGAGGCCGCATTTTATATGGTAGGTGGGATCGAAGAAGCTATTGAGAAAGCTGAAAAAATGTCAAAAGATAATAAAAAATAATGTCAGAAAATTTTGCTGTGGAAATCATAAGTCCTAATAAACTCGTGTTAAAAGAGGAGACCGAGGAAGTAACACTTCCATGTTTTGAAGGTGAAATGGGAATTCTTAAAGATCATATATCTTTAATAACATTTTTAAGACCAGGAGTTATAACAATCAAAAAAGAAAATAAAGAAAAAAAGTTTTTTGTTGAAGAAGGAACAGTAGAATTTTCAAATAATAATTTATTAATTTTAACTTCTACAGCAAAAAATCTTACTGAACTTCCTAATGATTTTGTTGAAAGATTAATTAAAAATTCCCAAGAAAAAATTAATCAAAAAGATATTAGCGATAAAGAAAAATATTTATTATCTCATAAAATTGACGTACTTAAACAGGCGAATTAAAAAATTTTTTTAATTCAATCAATAGTTTTTCATAAACACTTTTTTTAAAATCAACAATTACTTTTGTTAGGTCAGTCATTTCTATCCATTTCCACTCAATAAATTCTGGATGTTTAGTTCTTAGATTGATTTCGTCTTCTTTCCCTTTAAATCTAACTATAAACCACCTCTGTTTTTGTCCTCTAAACTTTCCTTTCCAAATAATACCTAAAAGCTCTTTTGGTAATTCGTATATAAAAAAATCATCTATTTCTTTTAGGATTTCGATAGATTTAATACTAGTTTCTTCCTCTAATTCTCTTCTCATTGCTGTCAAATAATCTTCGTTTTTATTTATACCGCCTTGAGGCATTTGCCATTTGTCCACAGGATTGTCTTTTCTTTTGCCTACAAAGATTTTATTTTTATCATTTAAAACAATAGCACCTACTCCAATTCGTAAAGGAAGGTAATTGTTTGTCATTTCTAAGAATTAAAAAGTTTTAAGGCGTAATTTAATTGATTATCTTTTTCTGAATTAATTTTAAAATCGTTTCCTTTTTCTTCGACAATAATATCTGGGGTTACACCTACTTCAGATATTGAGCTACCTGATGGTAGGTAATATTTTGAGATAGTAAGCCTCATACCTCCACCGTTTCGTAATGGAATGACAGATTGAACTGAACCTTTACCATATGAGCTTTCACCCAAAATAATTGCTCTTTTATGATCTTTTAAAGCTCCAGCAAGAATTTCCGAAGCTGAAGCAGAACCATTATTTATCATAACAATTATTGGTTTTCCTTTAACCTCATCACCTGCTCTTGCAAAAAATTTTCTAGTTTCAGAAACTTTTCGTCCTTTTGTTGAAACTATTTGTCCATCATCTAAAAAAAAGTCAGTAATATTAATTGCTTGGTTTAAAAGTCCACCCGGATTATTCCTAAGATCTAAAATGTAACCTTTAATATTTAAATTTTTTTCGTACTTTTTAATTATATTAAGAAATTGTTTATCGCTATTTTCATTGAAAGATTTAAGCCTGATGTAACCTAAATCTTTACCTGTACCTAATATTTTTGAACTTACAGATTTAACTTCAATTATTTTTCTAACAATATTAAACTCTAAAGGTTTTTTTTTATTTTTTCTTCTTACAGTTAAATTTATAGAAGTTCCCACTGGGCCTCTCATTAATTTTACTGCTTCCATCAAAGACTTTCCTTGAACTTGTTCACCGCCTATTTTTACAATGTAATCACCCGCTTTTATACCAGCCTTCGCTGCGGGAGTATCGTCTATGGGAGCGATAACTTTGACTAAGCCGGCTTCCATACCTATTTCGATTCCTAGTCCTCCAAATTCACCACGAGTATCAGTTTGCATTTCTTTAAATAACTCTGGGCTCATATAAGCAGAATAAGGATCTAAAGATTGCAAAACTCCATTTATTGCTGAGTCCATAATTTTTGATTGATTTACATCATCAACATAATCAGTTTTTATTTTTTCCAATACTTCACCAAAAATATCGATTTTATCAAAAAGTTCACTCTTTGAACTCGCACAAACAATAGAAGAATTTAAAAATAAAAAAATAAAAAAAATAATTTTTTTCATAACACTGCCTTCTCTTTAGGAATTTCTTCTGACCACATCTTTTCTAAGTCGTAAAATTCTCTTTTTTCTGGATGAAAAATATGAATTATAATATCATTGGCATCAACTAGCTTCCAGTCATTACTTTCTCGACCTTCAATATTAAATTCTCCTATACCTATTTTTTTAAGTTCACTTACAAGAATTTCGGAAAGAGCTTGTAAATGTCTAGATGAATTACCTGATGCAATAATCATATAATCAGCAATATACGATTTGTTCTTTAAGTTAATAGACTTAATGTTTTCAGCTTTGTTATTATCTAAAATTTTTTCAATATTATTTTTAATATCTACAATATTCATTTAAATTTTTTTTTTATTTTTGATGAGGACGTATTAAACAATTTATTATTTACGTAAATAATGTTTTTTTTATTTAAATATTTTACCACAATAGAATTATTACTCTTTTTATCATATCCTTTTCTAGAAAAAACAACTAATTTTGTCAATTTTACAATTTTTTTCCAACTTTTCCACTTATGGAAATTTAATAAGCTATCTGAACCTATTATTAAGTACAAATTTTTTCGATTCTTCTTGTTTATAAAGTAATTTATTAAGTCAATAGTCCTTGAAGACTTTAATTTTTTATCCAAATATAATACTTCAATTTTCTTGTTTCTTTTTAAAATATCTTGAGATTTAGCAACCCTTTCATCTAAAGAAAAAAATGGTTTTTTTTTAAATGGATTTTGTTTTGTAACAATCCAGTAAATTTTTTTTAAACCAATTTTTTTTAAACTAATTTCTGAAATTTTTAAGTGTCCTTTGTGTGGTGGATCAAAAGTACCTCCAAAAATTCCTAATCCTTTTTTTTTATCTGGCATTATTATCTAAGATCTAGTTATGCCTTTCCCTGAAACTAAATATTTATATGATGTTAATTGATTGATTCCTACTGGCCCTCTAGGAGGAAGTTTATTTGTAGAAATTCCAATTTCACCTCCAAAACCAAATTCTCCGCCATCTGCAAATTGAGTTGAAACATTATGCATAGCAATAGAACTATTAACTCTCTCAAAAAATATTTTTACATTTTTATTGTTATTTGTAATTATACTGTCAGTGTGCATTGTCCCATATTTTAAAATATGATTAACACCTTCGTGTATATTTTTTACAATTTTAACTGAAATTATTGCGTCCAAATACTCAGTTTTCCAATCTTTTTCTTTTGCTAATCTTAGTTTTTTCTTAAATAATTTATTTATCTTATTATCAACTCTTACTTCACACCCAGAACTTAAAAGAGAATTAATAATTTCTTTTGCATGAGATTTAACCGCCTTTTCCTCTATAAGAAGTGTTTCTACTGCTCCACATATACTTGTTCTTCTCATTTTAGAATTTAAGATTATTTTTTTGGCCATATCTAAATTAGCACTTTTATCTACAAAAATGTGACACAAACCTTCAAGGTGACCAATTACATGTATGTTTGAAAATTTTTGAACTTTTGCCACCAAACTTTTTCCTCCTCTAGGTACAATAACATCAATAAACTTGCTCATTTTCGAGAGCATAGTATCTACTATTTTTCTATCTTTTTTTTCTATAAATTGAACACAATTTCTATTAATTTTATTATTTTGGAGTACTTTTCTAAAAATATTAGCTAAAATTTTATTTGAATTAAAAGCCTCGGAGCCCCCTCTTAGAATACAACAGTTTCCAGATTTTAAACTTAAAGCAGCAACATCAGCAGTTACATTTGGCCTACTTTCATAAATAACCCCAATCACACCAATTGGAGTAGAAATTTTTTTTATTTCCAATTTATTAGGTCTTACCCATCTTTCTAATACTCTACCAACAGGGTTTTTAAACTTTGCAATTTCATTAATAGAGTGTCTTATTCCATCAATTCGTTTATCGTCTAAAATAAGTCTATCTATAAAATGTTTACGCTTTATATTTTTTACGTCTTTTTGATTTTCTCTAAGAATACTTCTTTTATTTATTGATATCGCTTTATTATAATCATTTAAAATTTTTTTAATTCTGTCATGCTTAACATTCTTTAGATCTTCAAATGCCTGTCTTGAATTTATTCCAATTTTTTCTAAATACTGCATTTATAGCTTTACCATATCATCTTTGTGTATAATTTCAGATTTACTTAAATATCCTAAAATTTTTTCTATTTGGTTACTTTGTTTACCTTTTATTTTTTCAATTTCTATAGAATTAAAAGAAGCCAATCCTCGTGCTAATTGTTTTTCATTTTCATCAATTATTAAAACATTTTCTCCTTTGTCAAAGGATCCTTTAATTTTTATAATGCCTGCAGCTAGCAAACTTTTTCCGTTAGAAAGTGCTTTTGCTGCACCATTATCTACATAAATTATACCAGATGAATTTAATGATCCTATTATCCATTTTTTCCTGGCATCTAAGCTAGAAATTTTGGGTATAAAATGAGTAAATACTTTTTCCTTAAGCATCTTTTTAAGGGGATTTTCTTTTTTACCATTAGCGATAAACATATGACAACCAGAATTGATACAAATTTTCGCTGCATCTAATTTTGTAGAAATTCCTCCTGATCCATACAAGTTCTTACTGTTATTAACCAATGAATAGATTTTTTCATCAATTTTTTTTACTGTTTTAACTATTTTTTTTGATTTGTTGTAAAGTCCATCAACATCTGAGAAAATTATAAGTGTATCTGCTCCAATAATTTGTGCCACACGTGCTGCAAGTCTATCGTTATCTCCATATTTTATTTCAGTCGTAGCAGTTGTATCATTTTCATTAACAATTGGAATAGCTTTCAATTTGAAAAGGTTTTCAAAAGTACTTCTTACATTTAATGCACGTTTTCTTTGTTCAGTATCATCAGGACTAATCAAAATTTGTCCTGACTTGACTTTATGCTTATCAAAAAGTTTTTGAAACTCACCAGCTAAATGAATTTGACCAACCGCTGCTATAGCTTGACTCATTTCTAACTTAATCTTTTTCTTTCTGATTTTTAAATATTTTTGTCCTAAGGCTATTGCTCCAGAAGAAACAATAACAAAATCTTTACCCTTACCAAATTTTTTAATATCTTTTATCAAAGATTTTACCCATTCTTTTTTAAATTTACCTTTGCCGTCAACAACCGTTGATGAACCTAATTTTATTACAATTTTTTTTGAATTATCTACCAGCATATTTAATCAATACTTTTTTAATTTTTTGAATATCTTTATTTGAAAAAACTGAAACAATATCATATTTAGTCTTAACTTTTTTTTTAAACTCAGCTAATTTATCTTTAATAACCTTTGCATCTAGTAGATCAGATTTATTAAAAAATATAATTTCCTTTTTAGTAATTAAACTTTTATCATAAGAAGCTAGCTCTAATTTTATCTTTTTATAAGTGTTTAATAAGTCATCTTCCGTCAAATCAATTAAATACAATAATACTTTGCATCTTTCTATATGTCGTAAAAATTTATCTCCTAGCCCAACTCCTTTATGAGCTCCCTCCACAAGTCCAGGGATATCAGCTAATGTTACTTCTTTTCCAGAATAATAAGTTACTCCTAAATTCGGGTTAATTGTTGTAAAAGGATAATTTGCAATTTTTGGTTTAGCTCTTGTTAAAGCGGCCAGTAAACTAGATTTACCAGCATTTGGTTTTCCAATTATCCCAATATCTGCAATTACTTTTAGTTGAAACCATATCCAAAATTCTTCTCCAAGTTTTCCATTAGTTTTTTTTTTGGGAGCTCTATTTATAGAACTTTTAAATTTAACATTGCCCAAACCACCTTTTCCTCCTGAAGCAACTAAGTATTTTTCTTTATTAGTGGTAAAATCGTATATTAAAGTATTATTGTCCTCTTCAAAAATTTGAGTTCCTAAAGGAACTTTTAAAATTAAATCTTCACCATTAGCACCAGTTCTATTTCTTTTACTACCAGGTTTTCCATGTTGAGCCTTAAAGTGTTGAGCATATCTAAAATCTATGAGAGTGTTAAGATTTCTATCAGACTGTACAATTATAGATCCACCATCACCACCATCACCTCCGTCTGGTCCGCCATATTCAATAAATTTTTCTCTTCGAAAACTAGCTGATCCTGATCCACCGTTTCCTGCTTTGATATATATTTTAGCTTGATCTAAAAATTTCATTTTGGGTATAATATAAATAACTTAAGTTATTTATATAGAATTAATTGGGGATTACAGAAACAAAAGTTCTGTTTAATTTTGATTTTTTAAATTTAACTTTTCCTTTAACTAAAGAAAAAATTGAGTGATCTTTGCCCATACCTACATTATCGCCAGGATGGATTCTAGTCCCTCTTTGTCTAACTATTATATTGCCAGGTATTACTAATTGATCACCATATCTTTTAACTCCAAGACGTCTACCTTTACTATCTCGGCCGTTTTTTGATGATCCACCTGCTTTTTTTGTTGCCATTTAAATTCTTATTTTTTAACTACTTTTTTTATATTCTTTTTCTCTTCTTTAATAACTTTCTTTTTTTCATCTAATTTAGCCTCGTCAACAACTTTTCCACCTTTAGCTAATATCTTTGTAATCTGAATTTTTGCATGTCTTTGTCTGTGACCATTTTTTTTTCTAGAATGCTTCCTTCTTCTCTTATGAAATATTAATATAGTTCTGTCTTTTACATTATCTAAAAGCTTGGCTTCAACCGTAGCACCTTCAACATTTGGATTACCAATTTCGGTGTTAGTATTGTCATTTAAAAGTAAAACTTTTTCAAATTTTATGATCTCACCAATTTTAGCGTTAAGTTTTTCTATTTCTAATATCTTACTCGCAGAAACTTTGTATTGTTTTCCACCAGTTTCTATTATTGCAAATGACATAAATTTTCTCTTGTTAGATTTAGGGCAATATATCTCGGAAAATTACCAAGTCAAGATT
>MDTG01157988.1_pt1 | contig 12658 bp, 10 predicted proteins | sample 811421 | NCBI WGS metagenome assembly MDTG01 (sample SAMN05326645, study PRJNA326480) | marine metagenome | isolation source: seawater | place: Pacific Ocean: South East | collected 2011 | reverse complement strand
GGTAAGGGTGAAACGGTGTGGTAAGAGCGCACCGGGTTTTTGGTAACAAAAACCGCTAGGTAAACCCCAAATGGAGCAAGGTTAAATAGGGATGACACTGCGTATTAACGCTAAAAACAGTCTTTAGTTCGTCATCCGGGTTAGCTGCTTGAGCATATTCGAGAGATTATGCCTAGATAAATGACATCTTAAATGACAGAACCCGGCTTACAGATTATCTGGCACTCATCTATCTAAATTGAAATGTTCCTTTTTTGTACTTTTAAAGCACAAAACTATTATATTGACTAATATATCAAATCCCATATGATCCCAAATAATCCCAAACTGGAGGATTTATTGATTAAAAAAAAAACAGAAAGAAAATTAGGAAAGTATGTTTTTATCAAGTTACGAAAACAAAATAGACAAAAAAGGGAGGGTATCTGTGCCTGCATCATTTAGATCCTTTTTAACAACCCAAGGTTACAATGGTTTTGTATCTTATCCCTCTTTTAGCAATTCTGCATTAGAATGTTGCACCCAAAAAAGAATTGAAAAACTATCGAATTCAATAGACACATTAAATCCATTTGAAGAAAAAAGAGATTATTTTGCAACTGCTGTTTTGTCTGAAAGTTCAAATCTTATTTTTGATACCGAAGGTAGAGTGCAATTTCCAAACAAGCTTTTAAATTTTGCGAAAATTAAAAGTGATATTTTATTTGTTGGATTAGGTAAAACTTTCCAGGTTTGGAGTCCAAAAAATTTTGAAAAATTTAAAAATTTTGCAAGGAAAAAAGCCTTACAAAGTAGATCAACACTTAAGTGGGATAATAATTAACTAATGATAAAAGGAGGGATTTATGAGTATTAATATTGGAGGGGGAGAATTAAAAGAATTAAAACCAAGAATATTAGTAATGGGAATCGGTGGAGCAGGCGGCAATGCCATAAACTCCATGATTGAATCAGGAATGCAAGGTGTAGAATTTGTAGCAGTTAATACTGATGCACAAGATCTAAGAGTTAATAAAGCAGACTCTAAAATTCAAATTGGAATGAATTTGACAAAAGGTCTAGGCGCAGGTGCAAAGAATGATATTGGTCAAGCTGCAGCTGATGAGTCTTTAAATGAAATTGTGAGCTATATTCAAGGAAGCAATATGATATTTATTACAGCCGGCATGGGTGGAGGTACTGGAACAGGAGCTTCACATGTAATTGCAAGAGCAGCAAAAGAATTAAATATTCTAACTGTTGGAGTAACTACTTTGCCATTTGCCTACGAAGGACCAAAAAGAATGAGAAGAGCAATTGAAGGATTAGAGGAATTAAAAAAACACTTAGATACTGTTATTGTTGTTCCTAATCAAAATCTTTTTAAAATAGCAAATGAGGCCACTACTTTTGAAGAGTCATTCTCATTGTCTAATGATGTTTTAAAACACGGAGTTCAAAGCGTAACAGATCTTATGGTAAGACCAGGCATGATAAATTTAGACTTTGCAGACGTTGAAACCGTGATGAGTGCGATGGGTAAAGCAATGATGGGAACTGGAGAGGCTGAAGGAGAGAACAGAGCCATGGCAGCGACCGAAATGGCTTTAAATAATCCCTTAATTGATGAATATTCTCTTAAAGGAGCTAAAGGTCTTTTAGTTAATATAACAGGAGGAAAAGACATTACTTTATTCGAAGTAGATCAATCCGTTAATAAAATTAGAGCTGAAGTAGATCCTGAAGCTGAATTAATCTTTGGTGCAATTAAAGATGAAAACATGAATGGAAAGATAAGAGTGTCTATAGTCGCTACCTCATTAGATGGTTACAAACCTGAGTCAAAAACTGTTTTGAATATGGTAAATAGAATTCAAAACAGAAACCCAGGATATTCTGACAATATTTTCAAAAATCCTAATGTTGAACAAAACCCTATAAGTTCAATTGAAGGTGCTACAGCATTGAAACTTGATGAACAACTTGAAATTGACACTACACCTACAAGTGTAAGCGACTCATTATTAGGACAAGTCTCATCTGAGAACGAACAAATAAATCAGGACTTGAGTTCTCAAGGAGTTTCAATTGAAAATGCGTCTTATATAGAGAATAACCTGGATATTGAAAATAAATTAGATAACTCTGTTGGCGAAGAAGATTATGCTCCTAAGTTATTTTCTGAAGACACCAATCAGAAGGATAATGAAGAAGATGATCTTCCAAATAAAGGGCTGTTTGATCAAAGCTCTACGGATGATGAGGAGTTTGAAATACCAGCTTTTTTAAGAAAACAAAAATTTTAATGCAAGTTTTAAATTATTCTGATGAAATTACCCCACAAATCACTGGAAGGCAAACACCTTCCAGTGATGATTGATGAGGTTTTAGAAATTTGCAATCCCAAAAATGGCGGCAACTTCATGGATTGCACTTTTGGCGCAGGAGGTTTCTCTAAACAATTTTTAAAATTTCAGGAAACAAAAGTTGTAGCAATAGATAGAGATAATCACGTAATAGAAATAGCTCAAAAATTAAAAAATAAATTTAAGTCGAGATTCGCATTTCACAATAAGAGATTTAGTGAATTAGACTTTGTATCCCCAAAAAAATTTGATGCGGTAGTATTTGATCTTGGATTATCATCTATACAATTGGACGACTTATCTAGGGGTTTTTCTTTTAAATCTAAAAATGATTTAGATATGTCCATGGGTCTGACCGAAAGGTCAGCAAAGAAAATTTTAAATACTTATAATGATCAAGATCTTAAAGATATTATAAAGACTTTTGGCGATGAAAAGGAAGCATCTAAAATTGCTAAAAATGTTGTAAAAGCAAGAAGTATAAATCAGATTAAAACTACCACAGAATTTGTTGAAATTATAAAAAAGTCAAAAAAAAAAGATTACAAAAAAAAAATAAATGAAAGCACAAAAACTTTTCAAGCTATTAGAATTTTTGTGAACCAAGAAATATCGGAGTTGATAGAAGGAATAATTAAAGCAACAAAAATTCTTAAACCAGGGGGAAAACTAGTTGTTATAAGCTTTCACTCAATTGAAGACAAAATTGTAAAATTTTTTTTTAAAAATTTTTCCAAAAATCATTCAAGAACAAACAAATACTTACCTGAAAATGTTAATAACTTATCTTTATTCGATAATTATAAAAATAAGATAATTAAACCAACATCAAAAGAAATTAATATTAATGCAAGATCAAGATCAGCTAAATTACGTTATGCTATTAGAAGTGGTGAAGAATTTATTGATCCTAAGGAATTAAGAAATAAATTTAAATATCTTACAGATTTGGAGAAAAGAATTGCCTAGTATAAAATTATTAATATCTATAACAATTTTTTCATCTCTATTATTTTGTACTTCAATTATTAAAAACAAAACGAGGATTATTGAAAAAAATATAACAATTTATGAAAAAAAAATATCTAATTTAGAAAAGGAATTGCATGAAAGTCAATTAGATTTTCACTATTTAACATCTCCAAAAATTCTACAAGAAAAAATATCTTTTTTAACTCATGACCAGTATCAATTTATGAGCATCTCTAAAATTTATCTTGATTATAACAATTTCATTTTGGATCAAAAGAAAATTACAAAAAAATAAACTATGAAAAAGAATAAAATAAAAAAAAATATACATACTCATCAGCAGAGTTTTTTCTTTGAAGACTATTTAAGTACAAATAAGAAATTAAGAAAAGAAAACTTTTTAATTAGTGAAGACAGAGTGTATATACTTTTCTTTTCTTTTTTTTTTCTTATTTTAATTTTCTCATTAAAAATAATCTTTATTTCTTTTCAAAACTTTAACTATAATGAGACCAAAAATTATAAAATTAATTTCAATCCAATAAGAAATGATATTGTTGATAGAAATGGTGTTTTATTATCAAGGAATATTACAGCATATCATGCTGCAATTAAACCAAATTTAATAAAAGATAAAAAAAAATTTTCAGTCAAAGTAAAACTAGCTTTACCCGATACAGACAGTAAAAATTTGATAAAAAATTTAAATCAAAAAAAATATTTTTATTTGAAAAAAAGACTGACTGATACAGAAAGAGAAAAATTGTGGAAACTTGGTGAAAAAGGTATAATTTTCGAACCCTTCCAAACTAGAGTGTATCCTCATTCAGATCTTTACAGTCACATTATTGGCCAAACAGATTATGATAATTATGGTATTTCCGGAGTAGAAAATTATTTTGATAACTATTTAAGAGATAAAAAAAATATTAATAAACCTTTACAACTTTCGTTAGATACTAACATTCAATATCTTATTAAAAACGAACTTGAAGAGGCACTTAAGATTTTTAAAGCTGAAGGAGCTGCTTCTATATTGATAAATTCCGACAATGGTGAAGTATTGTCTTTAGTTTCACTGCCAGATTTTAATATAAACAAAAGAACAGATTTAACTGATAAAGCTCTTATGAATAAAGTTACCAAAGGTGTTTTTGAGCTTGGATCAATTTTTAAAACATTTACTGTAGCTTTAGCTCTAGAAGAAGGAATAGTAGATACAAAAACAATTATAAATGATATAAAAAAAAATATTAAATGTTCTGTCCACAATATCTCAGATATCAAAAAATTTCCAGAGTCCATGACCGTAGAAGACATACTAATTCAATCCTCCAATATTGGGACAGTAAAAATAGCTAGGGAAATTGGAGAAAAAAAATATCGTAAATTTCTAAAAGAATTAAATCTTTTAAATAGCCCACAATTTGAATTAGATGAAATAGGAAAACCAATCCCTTTTAATTGGAATAAATGCAAACTGGAAACAATTTCATTTGGGCACGGTATCACTACAACACCCCTTCAAGCTGCAGTAGCCTACGCAAGTTTAGTAAATGGTGGAAAGCTTATTTCTCCGACTCTTGAAAAGAATAAAAATAAAAATTTGAATTTTAAAAGAATAATTTCTGAGAAGACTAGTATAAAAATAAAAAATATTTTGAGAAAAGTTGTTACTGATGAAAAAGGAACAGCTAGCTTAGCAAATATTTATGGATATAACGTTTCCGGTAAAACTGGAACTTCGCAATATTACGATGATGAAGGCAAGAATATTAACACCTTCATCTCATTTTTCGTAACATCTAACAAAAACTATATTCTTTTAGTAATGCTAGATGACCCTCAAATTGCAGAAAATCTTATATACAACTATAGAGGTATTAAGATTAAGGGAACTAGAAATGAAGCAGGTTGGAATGCTGTTTATACATCAGGCAAAATTATAGAAAAAATTGGACCTATTTTAGCCATAAATAATAACGAAGTTCTTAATCGTCATGCTGTTAAAAAAACTAATTAAAAATTGTCCAAAAAAACTTTTAAAAACAAAAGTCAAAGGATTATCTTCGGATACTAGAACACTAAAAAAAGGCGATCTTTTTTTTGCTTTAAAAGGTTCACAAAATAATGGTGAAAAATTCATTAATAAAGCATTAAAAAAAGGAGCCTGTGCAATTATAGCTAAAAAAAAAATTAATGAAAATTTAAAAATTATTAAAGTCAATAATGTTAGAGACTGTCTAGGAAAAATTTGTTCTAAATTTTACTTTAACAAACCAAAAAATATTATTGCAGTTACTGGCACTAATGGAAAAAGTTCTGTTGCTGATTTTTTTCATCAGATTTTAACTTTAAATCGCCTATCAGCGGCAACAATCGGTACTTTAGGAATAAAAGCAAAAACTGTAAAAAAAAATAATCTAACTAGTCCTGATGTGATTAGTTTACATAAGGAACTTAATAATTTAAAAAAAAAAAAAATTGACAATGTCTTAATCGAAGCATCTAGCCATGGTTTAGACCAAGGAAGACTAGATGGAGTAAACATAAAGGCAGGAATATTCACAAATTTCAGTCAAGACCACTTGGATTACCATAAATCGATGAAAAAGTATTTGAATGCTAAATTAATCCTTTTTAAAAAAATATTGAAAACTAATAGCTATATAATTACTGATAAAAATATTCCAGAATTTAAAAAGATAAAAAAAATTGCACACAACAAAGGATTAAAAAAGATATTTATTGATTATTTAAAAAATGAATATGACCTAACAAATTTTAAACCAATCGGAAATTTTCAAAAAAAAAAATTTAATTATGGCAATTAAAGCTTGCGAAGTTATTGGTTTAAATAAAAAAAAAATTTCTAGATGTTTAAAAAAGTTAAAAAGCGTTAAAGGTAGATTAGAATTAGTAAAGGAGTATCCTGATCAAACAAAAGTATTTATAGATTTTGCTCATACTCCAGATGCAATTAATACAGTAATAACCTCCTTAAAAAAGCACTACAAAAAAGATATAACAATAGTTTTTGGTTGTGGAGGTGAAAGAGATAAAAATAAAAGAAAAAAGATAGGAAAAATTGTTAATAATCTTTGTAGCAAAGTATTTGTCACGGACGACAATCCTAGAAGAGAAAAACCTGGTACAATTAGAAAAGCAATTATTAGGTTTATTAAAAAAGAAAAAGTAATAGAAATAGGTAATAGAACTTCTGCCATACATTCAGCTATAAAACTCTCAAATTCAAATGAAGTAATTTTAATAGCCGGCAAAGGCCATGAAGATATTCAAGATTATGGAAAAAAGAAATTTAAAATTTCCGACCATAAAATTGTAAGAGACTTTAAAATAAACAAAGGTAAATCAAGTAGAAAAATAAATTTTCAACGAAATAATTTTTTAGTAAATAAGATTATCAAACGTAAATTAAATAAAAGTTTCCTTGGAGTTTCCATAGACTCTAAATCAGTAAAAAAAGGAAATTTATTTTTAGCTATTAAAGGAAAAAATAATGATGGACACAATTATATTAAGGAAGCATTTTTAAAAGGAGCTAGTAATTGTGTAATATCAAAAAAATTAAATAAATTTTCAAAAGATAAAGTTATTAAGGTTACAAATACTTATAATTTTTTAAAAAAATTAGCTATTTTAAAAAGAAATAATACAAGTGGACAAATTATTGCTGTGACTGGTAGTTCGGGCAAAACAACAGTAAAAGATATAATCGGAAATTTACTTAAAAATTATGGTGAAACTTATTTTTCACCTAGATCATTTAATAATTCATATGGGGTCCCACTTAGCATGTGTAACTTTGAACAAGATCACAAATATGGTGTTTTTGAAATAGGAATGAGCAGAAAAGGTGAGATTGATACTCTCTCTAAAATTGTAAAACCTAATATAGCAATTATTACCAACGTAGCTGAGGCGCATATTGAAAATTTTAAAAATCTTGATCAAATAGCCAAAGCAAAAGGAGAGATTATTGACAATATTTCAATTTCAGGAAGCTTAATAATTGACAGAGATAATAAATTTTATAATTATTTTAAATCCAAAGCCGAGAAAAGAAAAATAAAAGTAATTTCTGTGGGTTATAATAATAAATCTGATATTAAAATAATAAGCGAAAAAAACTTTATTAAGTATAAGTTAATAACAATTAAATCATTTAAAAAAGAATATAAACTAAAGGTCAAGGAACAAATTATAAAAAATATAATCTTTGCTGTTGCTGTGTTAGAAGTCTTAAACCTAGATATAAATAAGATAAAAAATAAAATTAAGAATTTAAAAATTCTAGAGGGTAGAGGTAAGATACATAAAATAAAATATAAAAATTTAAACTTTAATTTAATAGATGAAAGTTATAATGCTAATCCATTGTCAATGAAACAGTCTATCATGAATTTATCAAGTATAAAAAATAATAACCATAAATATATCTTGCTAGGGGACATGTTGGAATTAGGAAAAAAATCTCAAATTTTACACAAGAGACTCTCTCCTATTATTAATCATTCAAATATAAATAAATTATTTATACATGGGAATCATATTTTGGATACTTACAAAAATGTGAATAAAAAAAAACGAGGTAATATTCTCCAAGATAAATCTGATTTTAAAGATATTTTACTTCCAATTTTACAAAATAATGATTATCTGATGATTAAGGGTTCTAATGCCACAGGACTAAATACAATTTCTAAGAATTTAACAAAAGGAAAAATTAATGCTATTTAGTTTTTTAACTTCGCTTATTGATCAATATTCTTTTTTAAATGTATTCAAATACCTTACATTTAGAACTGGCTTATCTTTGATGACTTCACTTATAACTGTTTTTTTAATAGGCGGTCCTTTGATTAAATTTTTTTCTAAGATGGATATTACTGGACCTATAAGACAGGACGGACCAATTGATCATATAGTAAAAAAATCAGGCACTCCGACAATGGGTGGAATTATAATTATAATTGGAATGCTAACCAGTACCCTTCTTTGGGCAGATCTTAACAACATATATGTTTGGTCGTTAATATTTATTTCCATTAGTTTAGGAGCCTTAGGATTTACTGACGATTTATTAAAGATTAAGTATAGAAATTCTATTGGATTAAATTCAAAACTTAAATTTATTGGTCAATTTATTATTGGGCTAATTACTTTATTAATAATAATAAATTTTTCTGACCATGAGTATATAAATAATATTTATTTCCCTTTCTTTAAAAATCTAATTTTAGACCTTGGAATTTTTTTTATTCCATTTGGTTTATTTGTGATTATTGGATCTTCAAATGCAGTAAATTTAACTGATGGTTTAGATGGCCTAGCCACAGTTCCTATAATGTTAGTAGCGTTGTCCTTCACATTTATAAGTTATGTTGTTGGAAATGTTATTTTTTCTGAATACTTAAAGATACAATACATTGCCGGAGTTGGCGAAACCGCAATTTTTTGTGGAGCTATAGTAGGATCTTGTTTAGGCTTTCTTTGGTATAACGCTCCCCCTGCGAAAATTTTCATGGGAGACACTGGGTCTTTATCTTTAGGTGGCTCTTTAGCTGCAGTAGCAATAATTGTTAAACATGAAATTGTACTTGCAATAATAGGAGGATTATTTGTTTTAGAAACTGTTTCAGTGATCATACAAGTTATATCTTTTAAACTTACAGGTAAAAGAGTTTTTATGATGGCCCCTATTCATCATCATTTTGAAAAAAAGGGGTGGGCAGAGTCGACCATAGTGATACGATTTTGGATTATAGCTATTATTCTTGCATTAATTGGACTAGCAACACTCAAATTAAGATAATGCGTGAACCATTTAATTTTAAAGATAAAAGTTTCGCTGTTTACGGTTTAGGGTTAACAGGTAAATCAGTAGTCAATTTCTTAAAAAAAAATAAAGCTAATCAAATTTTTACCTGGGATGATTACTTATTTAAATTTAATTTGAAATTTAAAAATAGGTTCAAAGCACATTTAAATTTTGTAGATTATATTATTATAAGTCCAGGAATAAATATTGAAAAGTCAAAGTTTAAAAAATCATTAATGAGAAATAAAGATAAAATTATAACTGATTTGGACTTATTTTTTTTAAAAAATGAAATCAAAAAATCAATTGTAATTACAGGAACAAACGGCAAGTCGACTACATGTTCTTTAATACATCATATTTTAACAAAAAATAAAATTAAAAATAAATTAGCGGGTAATATAGGAAAACCAGTATTGGATTTAAAATTTATAAAAAAAGAAGTTTATATTATTGAAGCGTCATCTTTTCAATTAGAGTATTCACAATTTATAAAGCCGTATTGTGCAGCAATATTAAATATTTCTCCCGATCATCTAGATTGGCATGGTTCATTAAAAAAATATATAAAGTCAAAAACTAAAATTTTTAATAATCAAACAAGAAATGATATTGCTTTTTTAAACGATTTAAATTTAAAAAAGATTTATAGAAGAAATAATTTTTTAGGAAAATTAAAATTTATAAAAAACTTTCCTGAAGAATTAAAAAATAATAAGAATAGATATCTTATGTTAGAGTCCAATATTGATAATGTGAAATTTGCGTATTTTATAACAAAGCTCTTTAACATTAATAAAAAAAATTTTTTAAGTTCTTTAAAAACATTTAAAGGACTACCTCATAGACATGAGGTCTTTTTAAAACTTGGTAACTGCACTTTTATAAATGATTCTAAAGCCACTTCATTTACGTCTACTAAATATGCTTTAAAATCAAACAATAACATTATTTGGATTGCTGGAGGACAACCAAAAAAAAATGATAAAATTAGTATTAATCAATTTAAAAAAAAAATAATAAAAGCTTATATTATAGGTAATTATACAAATTTTTTTATAAAACAAATAAACAAAAAAATTAAATTTGAAGTTACAAAAAATTTAAAGTTGACTTTGAATAAAATCTTTAAATCTTTTAACAAAAAGCAAAAACTTACTATTTTATTTAGTCCATCAAGCGCTTCTTACGATCAATTTAAAAATTTTGGTGAAAGAGGAGAAAAATTTAAAAATCTAGTAAAATATAATGCTAAAAAATTTAATTAATTCTGAAAGACTCAGCGACTATTGGAGAAATATTGATAAAAATATATTATTTAGTTTTTTAGCGTTATTTTTTTTAGGAATATTTTTTTCATTTTCTTCAACCTCATCATTAGCTGGGGAGAGACTTAATAAAGATTTTTACCATTATTTTTCAAGACATTTAATATTTTCAATAACGGCCATTATAGTAATGTTTACTATTTCTTACATAAAAATTTCTTTTCTAAAAAAATTAATTTTGCCAATATTCATAATTTCATTAATATTATTAATTTTGGTTCCTTTTATAGGAGTTGAAATTAAAGGCGCAAAGAGATGGTTGGATTTATTTATTTTCCGTTTACAGCCAATAGAGTTAATTAAACCTTTTTTTGTTTTAGTTACTGCTAGCTTGATAAGTGGAAGCAAAGAAAAAAATTCAAATTATTCATATTTTCTCAGTTTAATTCTTTTATCAGCAATAATAATTTTACTTTTAAATCAACCAGATGTCGGCCAATCAATTTTATTGATAACAACATGGGTATCTATAGTGTTCATTTCAGGAATTAAAATAAGTTATATTTTAGTTGTATTTGGCATATTAATTTTCAGTTTAATTTCTCTTTTAGTTATATTCCCAGAAAAATTTGGTTATATAACTGAAAGATTAAATACTTTTTTTGATCCTACTAAAGGAGATAGTTTTCAAACTGACAAAGCTTTAGCGGCAATAAAACAGGGGGGACTTAAAGGTCAAGGTATGGGCGAGGGTATTTTAAAAGATAGTGTTCCCGAGGCACATACGGATTATATTATAGCTGTAATAACTGAAGAATTCGGCTCATTAATTTCTATAATTGTGATAACTATTTTTTTATATATTTCATATAAGATAATTAAAAATTGCATAAAAACGTCAGATGAAAATTTAAAAATTGCATTATGTGGTTTATCCTCTTTATTAATATTTCAAACCTTCATACACGTAGGGGTAAACACTAGTTTATTACCTACTACAGGCATGACTTTACCTTTTTTAAGTTATGGAGGATCATCTTTGATCGGAAGCTCAATTTTGGCTGGAGTAATTTTAAATTTCACAAAAAATAGATTTGAAAATGAGTAAAAGCAATAAACATATAATTATAGCAACGGGTGGTACTGGAGGACACACTTTCCCAGCAGTCAGTTTGATGAATTATTTGAACAAAAATAGCTTTATAACTACTTTAACAACTGACAAAAGGGGGCTAAAATATATTGATAAAAAATTTGTCCAAAAAACAATTTTAATCAATAGTTCACCGTTAAATAAAAAGAAAAAATTTGTTTCTATTTTTAAAATATTCTTTTCTATTTTAAGTTCTTTAGTTTTGCTTTTTAAAAATAAACCAAAACTTATATTTGGAATGGGCGGCTATGCGTCTTTCCCAGTGTGTTTTGCTGCAATAATTTTAAGAATTCCTTTTATTGTTTATGAAAATAACTTATCAGTTGGAAAAGCAAACAGATATTTAATGCCATTCGCAAAAAAAATATTTGTATCGTATGAAGACGTTGAAGGGATAAATAATAAATATAAGGATAAAATTACTATAACAGGCAATATCTTAAGAGAAAATATTATTAATCATGCAAAAATGAATGAAAAGGAAATAACTAGTAATTTAAATGTACTTGTATTAGGAGGAAGTCAGGCTGCAAAAGTTTTTGCAGAAATATTACCCGACATATTTATTAAGTGTAAAAAAAATAATATTAATTTAAAAATTTACCAACAATGTTTAGAAGAACAAAAATTAGAACTACAAAAAAAATATAATAGCCATGATATAAATTATGAACTATTTAGTTTTACATTTGATATTTTAAGATACTATGAATTAACAAATTTAGTAATTACAAGAGCGGGCTCTTCTGCATTAGCCGAACTTTTAAATTGTAAAATTCCTATTATATCTATACCTCTAATATCATCCTCTGAAAATCATCAATTTAAAAATGCGGAATATTTCAAGAAAAAAGGTTTTGGTTTCATGATTGAGGAAAAAGATATAAAAAATAGGTTATTTGATTTGCTTGAAACCATACATAAGGATAAATCAATGTTAAAATTGATAAAAGCAAATCAGATAAAATATTCTGATAAGAATGTATTTGAAACAATTAAAAAAGAGATAGCAAAACTGTTTTATGAAAATTAGTTTGGGTCAAAAAGAAATTATACATTTTATTGGTATGGGCGGCAT
>MDTG01001068.1_pt1 | contig 12658 bp, 2 predicted proteins | sample 811421 | NCBI WGS metagenome assembly MDTG01 (sample SAMN05326645, study PRJNA326480) | marine metagenome | isolation source: seawater | place: Pacific Ocean: South East | collected 2011 | reverse complement strand
TTTATTCTACTGCTACAGTTGATAACATTGAAATAATAAATTCATTTACTGATCAGAATCTAAAAAAGGGGTCGTAATCAATGGCTGAGCAATTTATTGCATCAAAAACATTACCACATGTTTTACAGTCAACGAAGTTAAAAAACTTTTTTGATTCAACAGTCAATCAGTGGTTTAAGAATGAAGACAGCTCTTTTGAACGTGGGTTTGTTGGACAACGACAAGGTAGATTATTATCTACAACAAAAGATTCGTATTTAGGTGAACCAACAGTTGACAGAATAAACTATCAACTTGAACCAGCAACAGTGGTTAGAAATGCTGATAATCAAACAATTTTTAATCAAACAACTTATGAAGATATTATAAACAAGGTCAGATTTGATGGCGGTAATATTAATAATCAATCAAGAATATTTGAGTCATCTTATTATTCATATGCCCCACCAATTGATATTGACAAGTACTTAAACTATGCGAATTATTATTGGTACCCAATCAATGATAGTTTATCAGCTGAAACTGGTAGTGCTTTTGCAAACTTACCTTCTAAACCAATCGATGGAAGTTCAACAACCAGTATTACATTACCAACAGACATTGTAGGTAAAAAAAGTTATACAGCACCTGACGGAACAGTTTTTACAAACGGATTGCATATTCGTTTTGAAGGATCATACGTTACTGGATCATCGTATCAATACTTTTATACAATTGATTCAATGTCTATTACAACAGCAGGAAGTGGCTATGTTGTTAATGATAATATCAAGATGGGATCAAAAGTAATTGGTAAAGTTACAGCAGTGAACGGAAGTGGAGCAATCACAACAATTGAAATAACTGAAAAGAAATTAGATGATGGCACATATCCTGGATCAGTTACAATTACTACATCAGCAGGAACAAGTGGAGTTATAGACGTTGGCACAACAAGAAAATCAATTACATTTATAATTGAAGGCGTTGGTAGAGAAATAAAATTAGTTGACACGAGAGAATTAAGAAGCATTGGTGAGTCAACTGAAGCAAAAAAAGATTACATCACAATTGAACGTGATGCTAGAGATGGAAATCTTTGGTCAAAATCAAATGGTTGGGTTCACAAAGATACACTTGACAGCTATCCATCAGTATCATCACAATCACAAACTGATCAATTATGGGACGATACATCATGGGACACAACAGCATTTGATGTACAAATTGTTTCATCAACATCAGCATTTCAACGTTCATCAGCCAGACGTGCTTTAAGACCAATTATAGAATTTAAACGTGATATTGAATTATATGATTATGGTACACTACACCTTCGTGATGTTACTGTAGTTGAAAATATTTTATCAAAAACACAAATTGAAGGACAGGCAAATATTAATATTGATGGCCGACCTTTGCAAAATCAAGACACAATTCTTTTTACTAGTGCATCAAGTCAAGATGACTATGTTCAATGGGATGGTAATGGAGTGTTGTGGGATCATGATACAGATAATGATCCAAGCACTGGCGGTGGAGGTGGCACAGGTGGTGACCAAGGTTGGGACATTGCAAACACCACATTTGATGTTGCATCATCAATTTGGAAAGTCTCAGGAGTTGGTTCTAGTATTTCTTTAACTAAAATTGTATCTAATTTAAATACAAATGATAAAGTTTATATCGAAAAAGGTGATGTTTACAAAGGTACTGAATGGTATTACGATGGTATCAGTTGGAATCAAGCACAAAGTAAAACAGCATCAAATCAAACACCATTGTATAACTTATACGATAACAACAAAGTCAAATTAGATGATTCTGGAACCTATGCTTCTTCAGACTTTGTAGGATCAAAAGTTTTTGGATATAAAGTTGGGGCAGGTACTAATGATACAGAATTAGATTTTCCACTGTCATTTTCTTCTGGATCTGATAGAAGTGATATTCAGTTTAGTAATTTTTTATACGACGACACATACACAAATGGCAGTACACCTATCACAGGTTACAAATATTATAAACAGAACATATATCCAGAAACAATTGATAAAATTATTGATTATGAAGTAAATGTTAATCCTAGTGTTAGCAATCAAAAAGTAAACAAATACTACATTAATGATCAAGAAGCACCATCTTTAATATTAATTAGAGGCAACACTTATAATTTTAAATTTAGTTCTCCAGAATCATCAGCAGGTGGTTATTCAGGAAACAATCATCCGTTTTACATTTCAACTAGTGCAAGTTGGTCATCGGGTGCGTACACTGGAGAGTACACTGGTGGAGTTTCAGGTTCAAGAGCATACTATGGTGGAACAGCATCAACATTAAAATTTAAAGTTCCTTCAACTGCTCCAGACAAATTATATTATCATTGTGGCAATCATACTGGTATGGGAGGTTCGTTTGTCATTGTTGATAATACTGTTACCACACTTAACCAAGCTACAGAAACAAATTACGTAAATGAATGGTTAACAAATTCAAATAAAAAATTATCTCAAAAAATGGTTCAAGAACACACTGTAAGTAATAGAAACTTAACCACTCCAGTTGTATTAGAAGTAATTCCAACTTCTATACTTGATGTTGAGATTTACAAAAATGGTAATAGATTAGTTTTTGGTACAGATTACACAACAACTAATAGTGTTATCATTAACTTTACAACTAGTTTAGTTGCTGGTGATTTTATTAAAATGCATTATAAAACCAATGACCCTAGTCCTTTAAAATCAGTTAACTATTATCAAATTCCAAAAAATTTAGAAAACAATGCATCTAATGATGACATCGGTACGAATACCTACAGTGAACTATTTGAACATTTTAGATCAATAGTTCAAAATCAAAAAGGATTCACAGGATCAGTTAATGGTAATAACAATTACAGAGATACAGAAAAAGATATAACTTTAGGTAATGTTATTTTACAACACGATGCTTCATTATTAAAAACAATGGCAATGTCAAACAATAGCAATTTAGATATAGCATTATCACTAAAATATACAAAAGATAGATATCAAGAATTTCAATTAAAGTTTTTAAATGCTGTGAACAATGTCCAAAATACTAATAATAGTTATAACATTGCACAAGCTGTTGACAAGGCTTTAGAAAATATTAATATTAGTAAAACAACAAGTGACCCTTATGCATATTCAAACTTGATTGCAAGTGGCGACAGATATACTGCTGAAACACATACTATCACATCAACAAACAGAACATGGGGAACACAAAGTACTTTCTTAAATCTTAACACTGTGACTCAAGAAGTATTTAATTTACAACCAGGATTAATAATTTCAAGTTCATTTGATCCTGACATTGATTGGGAATCAAAAGCATTGTACATTTATAACAATAACGTACAATTGCTTGTTAACCATGATTATATTGTTGATCAATCATCATTGGGTACAAAAGTAGTTTTCTTAGGAAGACCAAGCGATAAACCAGATGTTGGTGATGTAATTACTATAAGATATTATGAAACCAAACAACCAACATGGATACCAACTACACCAGCATCACTTGGAATTGGAAAAATTTATAAGCCAAGTGAAATTACAGATTCAACAACATATTCAAGCGGTACAAGAAACTTTATACAATGCCATGACGGTACACTAGTTTTAAAATATGGAGACTTACGAGATACAGCATTATTAGAACTAGAAAAAAGAATATACAATACAATGAGTCATGTAACTTCTGATCAAGATAGAATTCCATTGTATGAATCAAATCAAATTATACCAACTAAATTTAATGCAACATCATGGCAAAAGAGTGAAGTAGATAATTTACTTCGTCCAATATTTTCAAGATGGACTAGTGAGAACGCAGTGAACTATCAAGAAAACACTGGCTATACAAATGTAATTAATTTTTCAGGTACCACAGGAACTTTTCAAGTTGGAGAAACTGTACGTGGTGGAACGTCAAGTGCAAGTGGTGTTATCACTAGTGTTGGAACAAACACAATTACAATTAACAAAGTAGTTGACTCATTTCAACTTTCAGAAACTGTAACTGGTGAAACAAGTGGTGCTACAGGAACAATAGCTACAGCTGATGGCGTAGTGGTTGATTGGAAAGTAATGAACTATTCCACAATAAAAGATCAAGATGGAGAAACATTGCCCGGACACTGGAGAGGAATATATCGATACTATTATGGTACTGATAGGCCTCACACCCATCCATGGGAAATGCTAGGATTTTCACAAAAACCAATTTGGTGGGACAAATATTATACATGGACTTCAGCAACAATTAGATCACAATTAATATCAGATATTGAACAAGGTATTATACGTGAAGGAGTTAGAGAAAACTATCTTAACAAATCATATTTAAATGATTCTAACGTTTATAAAAAGCCAGGCTTTTCATCATATGTTCCAGTTGATACATCTGGAAACTTATTAAGTCCATTGCAGGCTGGAATCATAAGTGCCAACCCAGAAGAAATTTATGCACAGAATGATTGGAAATTTGGTGACGGTGCTCCAGTTGAACACGCATTTATAACATCAACAGCATATCCATATGCATTACAACAACTTATGTATCTAACTAATCCAGCATCTTATATTGAAAAATTATGGAATGTTAATAATATATCACAGTCAAAAAGTGATCCAAATCAAACAATTGATTTAGAAACTGGTAGAAGATCTACTAATAAAGATTATTACGTACACACAGAAGTTGATGCAAATGAAAAAAGATATTATAGAGCAGGAGTACAAAATTTTATATCAGATTATGTAATCTATCAAGGAAATTCAGTTGCAACAACGTTTGGCGATGTAATTAGAAACATGCAGGCAAACCTAATGTACAGATGTGCTGGGTTTATTGACTCAACAAAATTACGAATTGAATCAGAAGCATATGACTCAACAAGTAAAAGCACAAACATTATTATTCCACCAGAAGATATTAATTTAACATTATATCAAGGTGCAAGTATTCAAGAATCTGTTTACAGTGCGGCAATTATTGAATTAGTTGATGGCGGATATAGAATATACGGATACGACACTTCAAATCCTTACTTCAACACATTTCCACAAATTAAAACAGGTGCAAGTTATTCTGTAAGAGTAGGTGGCACAGATATTTCGCCAGCTGGGTATAAAACAGGTTCAGTATATCATAGAGATGAAGTTGTAATATATGATAGTTTATATTACCAATGTACAGTTCCACACACAGCATCATCAACTGACATAGCACCTAACTTATCATACTTTAAAAAAATTATTAATCTTCCGCAACAAGGAGGTACAGAAGTTGAAAGTTATACACAATTTGATTACAGCAATGTTGTCAAAGTAGATTACGGCACTGTGTTTAAAACTAGACAAGAAGTGTATGATGTTTTGGCAGGTTACGGTGAATGGTTACAGAGTCAAGGTTGGGTTTTTGATCAGCACAACTCAGACCTAGGTGAAAACATGGATTGGAAATATTCTGCAAAAGAATTTTTATTTTGGAGTTTAGGTAAATGGGAAATTGGCAACTATGTTGCATTAAGTCCGTCGTCAAAAGAATTAAAATTTACTCCTGTAAGTGGAGTTGTACAAAGTTTAACTGAAATTGTTAATGGTACTTACAGTGTATTAAACAAAGAAGGTTTTGGTTTAAATCCTAAAGAAATTAATATTGCTAGAAATGATGACTTTGTTACTGTATCACAAAAACAAGGCATTGGTATCTATGCATTGCGACTTTACGTAAAAGAAACTGAACACTCAATTACACTAAACAACAAAACAGTGTTCAATGATACCATTTACAATACATTGTTAGCACAAAGACAACCAAGAGTAAAATTATCAACTGTTAGGTCAAACAACTGGAAAGGTAAACTTGAAGCAGACGGATTTATTATTGCCAATACTTCTTTAATAAACAACTTTGAAAAATCTGTAAAAGATACATTAGATTTTTATGATGTTGATGCTGAAAAAGTTGATACTGATTTTAGAGATGCGGCAATGCATTTAATTGGATACCAAGAAAGAGATTATTTGACAAACTTAGGAGTTTCAAAAAAGAATCAAGTTAAATTATATCAAGGTATGATTAAGCAAAAAGGTACAACAAATGCTGTAGATAAATTATTACGTTCAACAACAGTAAGTACAGATCAAACGTTTGATACTTACGAAGAATGGGCATTTAAAGTTGGTGATTTTGGATCAACAAACTTTAATCAGCAAATTGAATTAAGAGTAAGAGCTCAAGATATAGTAACGGATCCATTGATGTTTGAATTTGTATTACCAACTGATGGATCAGCAACAGCAGGATATGATTCAACATTAGATGAAATTGTAACTATTGATATCGATGATACTACACGTTGGTTGAAAAAACCAACAGGTGAAAAAACTTTGGCAAACTTATGGCCAACAGTGTCAACAGTTGAATCAAATATTCCAAATGCTGGTTATGTGCATTTTAAAGATTCAACATACCAAGCATATGATTCAACAGCACTTGATAATGTATATGGCTCACAAACAGGTAATGTTGCAATAGGATCAACTGCCTGGGTAGCAAAAGATGTTACTGGTGGTAAAGATTGGAACATATATAAACTATTTGACTTAGGTACAAATACAAAAATTGATAATATAATTTCAAATGGTGATGCCAACACTGCTATGAAAGTTACTGTTAATGGAACAGGAGCAACACTTGGAACAAACAAAAAAATTATATTACATAAAACTTATGACGGTGATGGAAAATTAGTTATTGACCCAACAACTTGGGGGACACACAATTTAACATTAACAACCACAACACCAACAGCACCAACAGTAACTATACCTTTTGCAAATGTGGCTGGTAGTGGAGCATCGTTGGCTGTAGGAAATATTGCTGGCACTGTAGCTTCAGTTACATCAACAGGTGGTACTGGTTTTGCAACAGGAGATGTAATTACGTTCACTGGAACAACAGGCAGTGGTGCAACAGCAACAGTATCTGGAGTATCAGCCGGCGCACCAACAGGATATACTTTAACTAGTGGTGGATCAAATTATTCAGCGGCACCAAATGGATTTAGTGTTAAAAGTTCTACTGGTGTAGCAAAAGTATTAAACACAGATTACACAGCACCATCATTTACATTTACTGGATCTGGTGCAAGTGGAGTGTTTGGTCAAATACAAGACTTTGTAATCACAAATGGCGGAACAAATTATCAGGCACCGACAATAGAAATTAAAAAATCAAATGGTACAACAATTAATATTGCAACAGGGCAAATTACTTTATCGACTGGTACTATAACTGCTATTAATGTTCCAACATATTCTGGATCATTTAACAATCAAGGATTTAGTTCAGGTATTACGTCAACAGCAACAGGTGACATAACTGTTAAAGATTCAAAATCAAATTTCACAATTAATTTAAGCTCTCAACTTTCTAAAGTACATGAGTTTAAAAAATTAACTGCTAACGTAACTACAGCCTGGGATGGAACAGCCCCAACTGTAGTTGTTGAAGCATGGGATGGATCAACTGCAACAACACTCTATACTGTTCCTACTGCTAACTTACAGGTAGTTGCTTCATCGGATATCACAGCAAGTACTAGTGCTGATCCAAACTTTACAAATGCAAATGTTACTGTTAGAGCAAATGTTTCAGTATCATCTGCAACAACAGGTGAGATTTCATTAGCACTAAATTACACTTCAAAAGAATATAGTATTACAAAAGTAGATAATACTCCAGAATTTGTAACTACAGCAGATAATACAACTATTAATGCAAGTGGTATACAATTGTTAGATTGGAAAGATATTAGATTAAACAAATTATTAAATGATTCAAATATAGTTACTACCGGATCAAATCAAAAAAGAGACACATTGCACAATTTCTTAACAGCAACGTCTTTGAATTTAAGTGCATGGTCAGAAGGTGATTTAGTTTGGTTAGATGATGATTCAACTGGCAAATGGGCGGTATATAGATTTACAGCAAACTCATCGATTATATCAAGTTATAACACACTAGTGTCTGGCACTACAGAAAGTGTAGCACTAACACCATCATATGGTGGAACATGGATCTTGCACAGTGGTGTTGATTATGATGACACTACTACAAAAACTACAACATATTTTGAAAACACAAAACGTAGACAAAAAGATAAAGTTATTACTGATCAATTTGAACAAGCAGTACTATATGATGATAGAACAAACAAAGTAGATTTATCACTTGTACCATATGATCCTGCAAAAGGAATATTACCTCCAAGTGCTGATAGAGAAATTGAATACAAATCAGAAATTGATCCAGCAATTTACAACAATCATTCTAATACAAATGAAATCAGTACAAGTAAACCATGGTTAGACAGATACGTTGGTAAAGTTTGGTGGGACTTGTCAACTACAAGATATATTAATTATGAATCACATGATAATGCATATCGTAGAACATACTGGGGTAGATTGTTTCCTGGAGCAACTGTAGACATTTATGAATGGATAAAATCATCTGTAGCACCTGCTAATTATACAGGCAGTGGAACAGTTAAGTCAACAACTGACTATGCAACAAAAGTAGTTACCGATCCAGCGACAGAAAAAACTATAACAACTTATTACTTCTGGGTTAAAAACGTAACCACAGTTCCTTCAATTGAAGGTAGAACAAATGACACTGCTACAGTGGCAAGTATTATTACTTCTCCAATAGCACAAGGATTAAATTATTTTGCTCCTATTTCACAAAATTCAATTGCTATTGCAAACATACTAGATTTTACTACCAAACAAAATACAGTATTACAATTAAATTATAGAAAACGTAATACAAACGATAAATCAAATTCAAAACATGCACAGTGGCTATTGATTAAAGAAGATTATCCAGGAGCACCAATTCAAGATCAAATTTGGAATAAAATGATAGATAGTTTAACTGGATACGACAAATTGAATAGCACAGTACCTGATACATCATTATCAATACATGATAGATATGGAAGCAGTATTAGACCAAGACAAAGTTGGTTTAAAAATTCTAAGAATGCAAGAAAAGTATTACATGAATCTTTAAATTCAATTACTAAAAATATATTACTAGATGCTAATCATTTTGGTTGGGATACTAATTTAACAACTGCAAATTATTACGAAAAAACTAATTGGTATTACAATAGTTTGTATGATGATAATACTGTTATTGACCAAATAGTTGATTACTATTCTGATATTAACACTAGCTTATTATCAAGAGATGAAATTATAAAAGTCAACTTTGGTTACAATTCTAAATGGGAATTATGGCAATATACAGATGCAGATTATCTTGCAGGAACGACAACGTCATATGATTCAGGAAATTTATCATTAGTAAGAGTTGGATTACAAACTGCCACAGCAAAATTAAAAACAAATGTTTATACTGAAGAAGATTCAACTGCAATGGCAACTGAACTTCGTGCTTATATTAACGCACTAAAAGATAATGTGCTTATAGCTCAAAATTTAAAATATCAAAACCAGTTGTTATTTGCTATGATTAGATATGTAAACAGTGAGCAAACTCATGTTGATTGGTTGTTTAAATCAACTTACTTAAATGTTATACAGCAAGACACTGCATTAACACAAAAAGCATCTTTTGAAAAAGATCCATTTGTTGATGTTAGAACATATATTGAAGAAGTAAAACCTTATAGATCAAAAATTAGAAATTTCTTAAGTAGAAAGTCACCTGTAAGAGAAAATGCTAATATGGCAATGAGCGATTTTACTGGTGCTTCGGATTATACATTAGATACTAACACTAATAAAAATATAAATCCAGCACCACAAGTAAAAACCAAAATGGCGTTTGATAGAATTAGTAAATCAATAACACTGGTATCACCACAAGTAAATGTTGCAACTAATTGGGCAACATCTACAAGTTATACTGCTGGTGTTACTGTAAAATACAAAGGTGCTTACTGGCAATGTAACACAACACACACATCAGGAACTTTTGTTACTGACGTACAGGCAGGTAAATGGCAACACACAAATTTTGAACCAACAACTGAAGCCACTGACGTTGCAAAAATTAATGCGGTTAAATCTTCAACACCAACAACCACACATGTTGATAGATTGGCAAAGTATCATTATGCTACTGAACTTGCGGCAGTTGATACTGCTAATGTAGATTCAGTAAGTTCATTTGTTACAACACTTTCAAACAAAATTGGATTCTACAAAGATTTAGATATTCAGCCAATTGGATTCAAAGTTAACAGAGATAGAATTGGACAAGAGCTGACATCATTTGCGTGGGATAGTTTAGATTGGGATGGAGATGCGGCATCATCAAATCCACCAATGGGATATGATTTTGATTCTATACAAAATTGGTATGATTCAAATTTTGCAAAAGCATCTGTTTGGAAAGATTCAGTAGCTTATGTAAAAAATGATTTTGTCAAGCATGAAGATCTTACACACTTAACTGCTTGGTCAACTTCTAACAGCTACACAGTTGGCGATGTTGTAAAACATAACAATAAAATCTATGTTGCAAACGTAACACATAAAAATTTAACAAATGAAACAACATTGCAAACGTCACGTTGGGATTTAATTAACGATAGAATTTATTATACAAATGCTACACACACATCAAGCTCAACATTTAAAACTGATTATGATGCAGGCAAATGGATATTGGTTAAATCACAATTAGACTCAGCTGGATTTGTAAGACCAAACCGTGATCCAAATCCAGAAGAACTTGCACCAGTGAAACCAAAAGAGTCGTTGATGATAACTGTTAAAACTTATGATGGTACTACTGGATCACCTCTTTCAGGCACAGGTGATTTATCACAATACAAAATACACTATACACCATATGGAACTGTTGATTACTTAAGAGATAAATTTGTTGACAACTCTGGCACACCAAGTTCAACTGATGATCATACAACACTTAATGGTGCTATAACAAAATCATCTAACACAATTACACTTACAGATGCAAGTAAAATACCAACACCAAAACAATTAGCAAATGAAATTGACAATACAGTAACTGATAAGCCTGGTGTAATATGGATTGGATCAGAAAGAATTGAATACAGTAGAATTGATGGTAATGTGTTGAGTGATATTATTAGAGGAACACACGGAACATCAGTACAAGATCACAGTAATGCAGTTGAAGTATACAGTGGAGACACATATATTCCAAATGCTAAATCAAAAGGATTCTGGAATGATTCAGCAACATCATTGTTGAACAGTACCGGTGAACAAGCAAATTATCTAACAAATAACGAGAATCTAACAGATTATGTAAGTGGTGACTATGTAACACCTGAGGATTATGTAGAATGATAAATATTAAGGAATAGGTAGAAATTATGGCAATTACAAAAAGATTAGTTAAAGGATCAGCATTAACCCAAGCAGAATTGGATGGTAATTTTACTGATTACGAAACATTTAAAGCACTGTTTGATTCAACCACGTTTACATCTGGTAACAATGGTAAGCTATTGTTTTGGAATAATTCTACATCAAATGTTGAAGTAAAAACAGCATCAACATCAGAAGTAACTGAAGGCACTAATTTATATTACACAGATGCCAGAGCTGACGCTAGAGTTACAGCAGGATTTAGTTCAAAATCAACAGCTGATCTAAGTGAAGGATCAAATCTATATTATACAACAACAAGAGCAAATACAGATATAGATGCTAGAGTAACCAAAGCATTTGTTAATGCTTTGTATGTTGGTGATCCGGCACAAAATAGTTTTGAAATTAAAACATCAGCTTTTAATGGAGAATCTTCAAAAAGATACATGGTTGATACAACCGGTGGAGCAGTTACGGTAACTTTACCAGCTTCACCATCAGCAGGTGATACAATTGAATTTACAAATGGTGCACAAAATTTTGCAACAAACAACTTGATACTTGATAGAAATGGTAATACAATTGACGGGTCAGCATCTAATGTTACAGTCAGTGCAAACCCAACTGGGGGAATGCTATCATTGATATATGATGGTGCAACTTGGAGATCAAGATAATAATTAATATACGTAGTTAATATAATACATAAATATAGTATAAGTTAATATGGATATGGAAAACACAATGGACAAACAAGACGATAAACAACAAGAACAGCATGTAGATGAAGGTGCCAGAGTAAAAATGGAAGGGCATCTGCTAATCCGTGACGCTGAAACTGGTGAAGAGATAGTAAACAAACGTAACGCAATTCACTTTGGTAACATGGCTTTTGTGATTGCAAACGCACTTTCATATTGGAAAAATCAAGACAATGGTATATATCATATGGCATTTGGTAATGGTGGTTCAGATGTATTAAACACTGGTGCTATCAATTATAAAACTACAAACACAGGAACAATTAGAGATGATTCAGCAGGTTTGTACAATAGAACTTATGAAAAGTTAATTGGGCAAGATGCAACTACGGACAGTAAAAATAACGTTAGTATTGTTACTAGTTCAGGATCATACACAGATTTACAAATAACATGTACGTTAGATTTTGGTGAGCCAGCAAGTCAAACCACTTCTGACACAGCAACATCAGATTCATCAACAGATTTTATATTTGA
>MDTG01174198.1_pt1 | contig 12659 bp, 10 predicted proteins | sample 811421 | NCBI WGS metagenome assembly MDTG01 (sample SAMN05326645, study PRJNA326480) | marine metagenome | isolation source: seawater | place: Pacific Ocean: South East | collected 2011 | reverse complement strand
TGATGGCTGTCGTAGAGGAATGACTGTCCTCGACAGAACCCGGCTTACAGATCGACTCTCCACCTTTATTCCCGCTGTATCGCAAAACTACATTTCCCGCCTTTCTAATACCTAAAAAATCTTACTCTTAATAAATCACTTTAACTTTGAAGTTCATTTCGCTGTGCCTGTTCGTTTTTAACTTTTCGAATGTTGCGCAGCTCACTCCATATCCCTCCTTATTTCCGTAAATCACCGTTCTATAAGGCTTTTTCCCTCGAGGAGTGCCTTGACGGTGGGGGGGTGGCGTTCCTATAGTGTGCGCAAGTGGTAAGAAGTGGCACGAAGTGGGTTTTTTTGGGCATGGAAAGCTAATAAAAGGGGATGTGCAACCGTGTTTCGCGGAGCTAACGCCATTAATCTCGACGCCAAAGGGCGGCTCGCGATGCCAAGTCGGTATCGGGATGAGCTCGTCTCGCGTTGTTCTGGCCAGCTCATCGTAACAATCGACGCCATTGACCCTTGTTTGTGCATCTATCCGCTCGCCGAGTGGGAAATCATTGAACAGAAATTGCGCGCGTTGGCTTCCTTCCGTGAAGAGAACCGTCGCTTGCAGCGTCTGTTGATTGGTAATGCCGTTGACCTTGAGCTTGATGCCAGTGGTCGTTTCCTGGTTCCGCCGCGCTTGCGCGAATACGCAAAGCTGGACAAGCGCGCAATGCTGGTTGGCCAACTCGATAAATTTCAATTGTGGGATGAAGAAACCTGGAATGGCGTGGCAGAAGCTGATTTGGCCGCTATCAAACTACCGGGTGCTTTAACCGACGATCTACGTGACTTGATCCTGTGACTATGAATAGCAACTTCAGCCATATTACCGTGTTACTGGACGAAGCCGTCGAAGGCCTCGCCGTACGCGCTGACGGCTGCTATATCGATGGCACATTCGGGCGCGGCGGGCATAGCCGCCTGATACTCCAAACGCTCGGTGCAGAGGGGCGGTTGCTAGGGTTCGACAAAGACCCACTGGCAATCGCCACGGGAAATGCACTAGCGGCCGATGACGGCCGCTTTGTCGTTGTACAACGCAGTTTTGCGGAACTTGCCGAAGAAGCTGCTGTCCGCGGAATCGACGGCAAGATCAGCGGCATTCTGCTCGACCTCGGTGTCTCTTCGCCGCAGCTGGACGATGCCGAGCGCGGTTTCAGCTTCCTTAATGACGGCCCGCTGGACATGCGCATGGACCCGGACCGCGGCGTGAGCGCAGCCCAGTTCATTGCCACCGCCAGCGAAGAAGAAATCGCCCGCGTATTCAAGGAATACGGCGAAGAACGTTTTGCCAAGCGCATGGCGCGCGCCGTTGTGCAGCGCCGCAGCGTGCAGGCGTTTGAGCGCACCGCAGATTTGGCGCAAGTGCTGACCGTGGCTAATCCCGCCTGGGAAAAAGGCAAGAATCCGGCAACCCGCGCCTTTCAGGGGCTGCGTATCTACATCAATAACGAGCTGGGCGACCTTGAACGTGGCCTGGATGCAGCGCTGGAATCCCTCGAAGTGGGCGGTCGACTGGTGGTGATCAGCTTCCATTCGCTGGAAGACCGTATCGTCAAACAGTTCATGCGCAAGCACGCCAAGGGCGAGGCCGACAAGTTGCCGCGTGACCTGCCAATTATCCCCAAGGCATTCGAACCACGCCTGAAGCTGATTGGCAAACCAGTATTTGCCTCGGAAGCCGAACTCAAAGCCAACCCCCGTTCGCGTAGCGCCGTAATGCGCATCGCCGAGAAAGTCAGATGAGCATGCAGTCGCTGAAGACACTGCCGCGCGGCACGCTGCTGATGCTGCTGCTGTTCATCGCCGTCATTATGTCGGCGTTGGCTGTGTCTTACTGCGCGCACTGGAATCGCCAGTTGCTCAACAACCTGTACTCCGAACTCAGCGTGCGCGACAAAGCCCAGGCTGAGTGGGGCCGCCTGATCCTTGAGCAGAGCACCTGGACAGCGCATAACCGTATCGAAACACTGGCCCACGATCAGCTTGGCATGCGCATTCCCGATGCCGGCGAAGTACGGATGGTGGCGCCATGATCAGACTCGAAGGCGCACTTTATCCGTGGCGTTTCAGGGTTGTGCTGTTCCTGTTGGCGCTGATGGTGGCCGCTATTGTCTGGCGCATCATTGATCTGCAGATTTTCGATCACGACTTCCTGCAGGCTCACGGCGATGCGCGCAGCGTGCGCCACATCCCGATCCCTGCACATCGCGGTCTGGTAACAGACCGTAATGGCGAGCCGCTGGCGGTCAGTACGCCGGTCACCACTTTGTGGGGCAATGGCAAAGAACTGCAGCAAGCCAAGGCGCAGTGGCCGGTACTGGCTAAAGCGTTGGGCCAGAATCAGGAAGATTTTGCCAAGCGCCTGCAGGCCAACGCCGAGCGTGAATTCCTGTATCTGGTGCGCGGGCTGACGCCTGAGCAGGGCCAGCGCATTCTTGACCTGAAAATCCCCGGGGTTTATTCCAGCGAGGAATTCCGCCGTTTCTATCCGGCGGGCGAAGTGACCGCGCACGTGGTCGGCTTCACCGACATTGATGACCGTGGCCGTGAAGGCATGGAATTGGCGTTTGATGATTGGCTGGCCGGTGTGCCGGGCAAGCGTCAGGTGCTGAAGGATCGTCGCGGCCGTCTGATTAAAGACGTGCAGGTCACGCAGAACGCCAAGCCGGGTAAAACCCTGGCCTTGTCGATCGACCTGCGCCTGCAATATCTGGCTCACCGCGAACTGCGCAATGCGCTGGTCGAGTTCGGCGCCAAAGCCGGCAGTCTGGTGATGGTCGACGTCAAGACAGGTGAAGTGTTGGCGATGGTCAATCAGCCGACCTACAACCCAAACAATCGCCGCACCTTGCAACCGGCCGCCATGCGTAACCGCGCCATGACTGACCTGTTTGAACCGGGCTCGACTGTTAAGCCGTTCTCGATCAGCGCCGCGCTGGAAACTGGCCGCTGGAAGCCGACCGACACCGTTAATGTCGCGCCGGGCTGGCTGCGTATTGGCCGTTACACCATCCGCGACGTATCGCGTAACAGCGGTGTACTTGATCTCACCGGTATTTTGATCAAGTCGAGTAACGTCGGCGTGAGCAAGGTGGCCTTTGATATCGGCGCCGAGTCGATTTACAGCGTGATGCAGCAAGTCGGTTTTGGTCAGGATACCGGCCTCAGCTTCCCGGGCGAGCGCGTCGGCAATCTGCCGAACCATCGCAAGTGGGGCCAGGCTGAAACGGCCACATTGGCCTACGGCTACGGCCTCTCGGTGACCGCCGTGCAGTTGGCTCATGCCTACGCTGCGCTGGCCAATGACGGCCGCACCGTGCCGTTGTCGATGATTCGCGTTGATAAGACGCCAGACAGCGTACAAGTGATTCCCGAAGATGTTGCGCAGACTGTGCACGGCATGTTGCAGCAAGTGATTGAAGCGCCAGGCGGCGTTTACCGCGCACAGGTGCCTGGCTACCACGTAGCGGGCAAGAGCGGCACGGCACGTAAGGTCAGTGTCGGGACTAAAGGTTATCGCGAGAATGCCTATCGCTCGCTGTTTGCAGGTTTCGCACCGGTCAACAACCCGCGCATTGCGCTTGCCGTCGTTATCGATGAGCCAAGTCAGGGCGGTTACTACGGTGGTCTGGTTTCTGCTCCGGTGTTCAGTCGCGTCATGGCAGGCGGTTTGCGCCTGATGAACGTGACTCCGGATAACTTGCCAAAGGACGAAGCTGTGCAGACCGTAGATGCTGCGTCGACTAAAGGAGGGCGCGGCTAATGCCAATGCCACTTAGCCAACTCATTCCTAAAGCGCAGTCGAGCACCTTGATTCGCGAATTGACTCTGGACAGCCGCAAAGTGCGTCCAGGCGACTTGTTTCTGGCAGTGCCGGGGCTGGCTCAGGATGGGCGCGAGCACATTGCCGACGCATTGGAGCGCGGCGCTGCTGCTGTTGCTTATGAAGCCGAAGGCGCATTCGACATGAGCGTCGATAATGCCGAACTGGTTGCGATCAAAGGCCTGGCTGGTCAACTGTCGGCTATCGCCGGTCGTTTCTACGGTGAGCCGAGCCGCGCCCTGCATATGGTCGGCATCACCGGCACCAACGGTAAAACCAGCGTCAGCCAATTGCTGGCGCAGGCATTGGACATGCTCGGCGAGCCATGCGGCATCGTTGGCACGTTAGGCAATGGCTTCTACAACGCGCTGACTCAGGGCAAGCACACCACGCCGGACCCGATTGGGGTGCAGGCTGTGCTGGCCGACCTGAAAAAATCCCATGCGCGTGCTGTGGCGATGGAAGTCTCGTCCCATGGTCTCGATCAGGGCCGGGTGGCAGCGCTGGCATTTGATGTTGCCGTGCTGACCAATCTTTCCCGTGATCACCTCGATTATCACGGTTCGATGGAAGCCTACGCGGCCGCCAAAGCCAAGCTGTTCGCGTGGCCGGGCCTGCGTTGCCGCGTACTTAATCTGGATGACGGCTTCGGTCAGCAACTGGCGCAAGAGCAGCACGACTCGCGTCTGATCACTTACAGCCTGATCGACAGCAGTGCTTATCTGTTCTGCGACGCGCTGCAGTTCGATGATCACGGCGTTCGCGCCAAGCTGGTAACCCCGCGTGGTGAAGGCATTCTGCGCAGCACATTGCTGGGCCGCTTCAACCTGAGCAACCTGCTGGCCGTGGTTGGCGCTCTGCTGGCGCTGGATTACGCGCTGGATGAAATTCTCAAGGTGCTGCCAAACTTGCAAGGCCCGGTTGGTCGCATGCAGCGTTTGGGCGGCGGCGAGAAGCCATTGGTTGTGGTCGATTACGCCCACACTCCGGATGCGCTGGAAAAAGTACTTGAAGCACTGCGCCCACATGCTCAGGGGCGTCTGACCTGTGTGTTTGGCTGTGGTGGTGATCGCGACCGCGGTAAGCGTCCGCTGATGGCCGAAGTGGTCGAACGTCTGGCCGATGCTGTGATAGTTACCGATGACAACCCGCGCAGCGAAGCGCCCGAGCAAATCTTTGCTGATATCCGTCAGGGCTTTGTTACGCCCGACGCTGTCGAGTTCATCGCCGGACGCGGTCTGGCCATCGCCAAGGTCGTTGCGGCGGCGCAGGCCAGCGATATCGTCGTACTGGCCGGCAAGGGGCACGAGGATTATCAGGAAATCAACGGCGTGCGCCAGCCGTTCTCCGATCTCGTCGAAGCGGCTAATGCACTCGCAGTCTGGGAGAATGCTCATGCTTAAGGCACTGCGTTTTTCTGAGTTGTTGAGCGCACTTGATGCGCAGCTTATCGGTGCAGACGGCGAGTTCGATGCAGTCAATACCGACAGCCGCAGCATCAAGCCGGGTCAGTTGTTTATTGCCCTGACCGGTCCGCGCTTCGATGGTCACGATTATTTGAATGAAGTCGCTGGCAAGGGCGCTGTCGCCGCTCTGGTCGAACGCCACATTGCCGATTCAACCTTGCCGCAGCTAATTGTCAAAGATTGCCGCGTGGCACTCGGTCAACTGGCTGCGATGAACCGCAAAGCCTACCGTGGCCCACTGGCTGCGGTTACCGGCTCAAGCGGCAAAACCACAGTCAAAGAGATGCTGGCCAGCATCATGCGTGAAGCCAATGCAGGGGAGGCCTCGGCCGTTCTGGCGACACGCGGCAACCTGAACAATGATTTGGGCGCACCGCTGACCTTGCTCGAGCTGAGCCCCGAGCATAAAGCAGCGGTAATCGAGCTGGGCGCATCGCGCGTTGGCGAAATTGCCTACACCGTTAGCCTGGCCAAGCCGCAGGTGGCGATGATTACCAACGCCGGTACTGCGCATGTTGGCGAGTTTGGCGGCCCGGAAAAAATCGTAGAAGCCAAGGGCGAAATCATTGCCAGCCTGAGCGAGCATCACATTGCGGTGCTGAACAAGGACGACGCGGCGTTTGCCATCTGGAGCGAGCGCGCAAAGCCAGCGTCTGTTCTGAGTTTTGCCAAGGTCGACAGCAGCGCCGATTTTCACGCCAGCGATTGCAGCCGTGACCCGCGTGGTTGCGCCAACTTCACCCTCAATTGCAGTGAAGGCATGGCGAGAATTCAGCTCAACTTGCTGGGCGAACACAACATCAGCAATGCGCTGGCTGCTGCGGCCGCGGCACATGCACTGAGCGTACCGCTCATCGATATCAAGGCCGGACTCGAGGCGCTGCAACCGGTCAAAGGCCGTGCAGTAGCGCAGTTGGCGCCCAATGGCATGCGCGTAATCGATGACACCTACAACGCAAATCCCGCGTCGATTTGCGCGGCGATTGATATACTCGCCGGCTTTTCCGGCCGCACTGTTCTGGTGCTCGGAGATATGGGCGAATTGGGGGAATGGGCTGAGCAAAGTCACCGTGCTGTTGGCGAGTACGCCAAGGGCAAAGTTGATGCGCTGTATGCTGTCGGACCGCTGATGAGTTTTGCTGTAGAAGAATTCGCAACAAATGGCCGGCATTTCGCCGATCAAGCCAGCCTGATCGAAGCGCTTCGCCTCGAGTCGGGTGACACCACTGTACTTATTAAAGGTTCACGCAGCGCCGCGATGGAGAAAATCGTCGCGGCTCTTTGTGGCACGTCTGGGGAGATTCACTAAATGCTGCTGCTGCTGGCCGAGTACCTGCAACAGTTCCACACTGGTTTCGCTGTATTCCAGTACCTGACACTGCGCGGAATTCTCGGTGTGCTCACTGCACTGGTTATCGCGCTGTGCCTCGGCCCGTGGATGATCCGTACCTTGCAAACCCGTCAAATCGGCCAATCGGTGCGTAATGACGGTCCGCAATCGCACCTGTCGAAGAAAGGCACGCCGACCATGGGTGGCGCGCTGATCCTCTCTGCCATTACCGTCAGCACCCTGTTGTGGGCAGACCTGAGCAACCGTTACGTCTGGGTGGTTCTGGCTGTAACCCTGCTGTTCGGCGCTGTGGGCTGGGTGGATGACTACCGCAAGGTGATCGAGAAGAATTCGCGCGGCCTGCCGAGCCGCTGGAAGTATTTCTGGCAGTCGGTATTTGGCTTAAGCGCTGCCGTGTTCCTTTATATGACGGCGCAAACACCGGTTGAAACCACGCTGATCCTGCCGCTGCTGAAAGATGTCAGCATTCCGCTGGGCGCAGGCTTCGTCGTACTGACCTATCTGGTAATCGTGGGCTCAAGCAACGCGGTCAACCTGACTGACGGCCTTGATGGTCTGGCCATTCTCCCGACCGTGATGGTTGGTGGTGCGCTGGGAATCTTCTGCTACCTGTCGGGCAACGTGAAATTCGCTGATTACCTGCTGATTCCTTACGTGCCAGGCGCGGGTGAGCTGATCGTGTTTTGCTCGGCGCTGGTGGGTGCCGGTCTCGGTTTCCTCTGGTTCAACACCTATCCGGCTCAGGTCTTCATGGGTGACGTTGGCGCGCTGGCGCTGGGCGCTGCACTGGGCACCATCGCCGTCATCGTGCGCCAGGAAGTGGTGCTGTTCATCATGGGCGGCGTGTTCGTGATGGAAACCCTGTCGGTCATTATCCAGGTCGCTTCATTCAAGCTGACCGGCAAGCGCGTGTTCCGCATGGCGCCGATTCATCACCACTTCGAATTGAAGGGCTGGCCGGAGCCGCGGGTGATTGTACGTTTCTGGATCATCACCGTGATTTTGGTGTTGATCGGTCTTTCCACTTTGAAATTGCGTTGAGGACACGATGAGCCTGATCGCTACAGACAACTTCCGCATTATTGTCGGCCTCGGCAAAAGTGGCATGTCGCTGGTGCGCTTCCTCGCGCGTCAGGGCGCCCGCTTTGCCGTGGCAGACACACGTGCGAATCCTCCGGAGCTGGCCACCTTGCGTGAACAGTTCCCCGAGGTCGAAGTGCGCTGTGGCGAGCTGGATGTCGAGTTCCTCTGCCGCGCCAGCGAGTTGCTGGTGAGCCCGGGCCTGGCCATTGCCACGCCGCAGTTGCAGGAAGCGGCCAAGCGCGGAGTCAAGTTGTCGGGCGATATCGACCTGTTTGCCCGTCACGCCAAAGCACCGATTGTGGCCATCACCGGTTCCAACGCGAAAAGCACAGTAACCACACTGGTTGCCGAAATGGCCGCAGCAGCGGGCAAGAAGGTCGCCGCAGGCGGTAACCTGGGCACGCCAGCGCTGGATTTGTTGTCCGATGATGTCGAGCTTTATGTGCTTGAGCTGTCGAGCTTCCAGCTGGAAACCACCGAGCAGCTGAACGCCGAAGTGGCAACGTGCCTGAACATCAGCGAAGACCACATGGATCGCTACGCTGATCTGCCGGCTTATCATCTGGCCAAGCACCGCATTTTCCGTGGCGCACGTCAGGTTGTGGTGAATCGCGACGATCCATTGTCGCGGCCGCTGATTGCCGATCAGGTGCCTTGCTGGAGCTACGGCTTGGGTAAGCCGGACTTCCAGCGTTTCGGTCTGATCGACGAAAACGGCGAGAAATGCCTCGGCTTCAAGTTCGATGCCTTGATGCCGGTTAGCGAGCTGAAAATTCGCGGCGCGCATAACCAGTCGAATGCCTTGGCCGCTTTAGCGCTGGGCCATGCAGTCGGCCTGCCGATGGCGGCCATGCTGGAAACGCTCAAGCAGTTCACCGGCCTTGCCCATCGTTGTCAGTGGGTTCGCGAGCTGCGCGGTGTGAATTATTACGATGACTCCAAAGCCACAAACGTCGGCGCCGCACTGGCTGCTATCGAAGGCTTGGGTGCGGATATCAGCGGCAAGCTGGTGTTGATCGCCGGTGGCGATGGCAAGGGCGCAGATTTTTCGGCGCTGGCCAAACCAGTGGCACGTTTCTGCCGTGCGGTTGTTTTGCTGGGTCGCGATGCGCCGTTGCTGGCCGCAACGCTGGCTGACAGCGCACCGCTGGTGCATGTGAGCACGCTGCAAGAAGCGGTTGCCCGTTGCGCCGAGTTGGCCGAAGCGGGTGATGCCGTGTTGTTGTCGCCGGCATGCGCGAGCCTGGACATGTTCAAGAACTTCGAAGAGCGCGGTCGCCTCTTTGCACAAGCGGCGGAGGCGTTGAACTGATGTTCGAATTCCTGCGCCCTTATCCGTCACCGCTATTCGGCCCACGCGGCATGAGCATGGACTTCCCGCTGCTGGCAGGTTGCCTGGCACTGCTGGGGATTGGTCTGGTGATGATCGCCTCGGCGTCTACCGAAGTGGCTGCGGTGAATACCGGCAGCCCGCTGTATTACATGATCCGCCACCTGATCTATCTGCTTATTGGTCTGGGCGCGGCCGGCATTGTGCTGATGATTCCGATTGCGACATGGCAGCGTTACGGCTGGATGCTGCTGCTCGTGGCATTTGCCCTGTTGCTGATGGTGCTGATTCCGGGGGTTGGCCGTGAGGTAAACGGCTCTATGCGCTGGATCGGCTTCGGGGCATTCAACGTGCAGCCTTCAGAAATCGCCAAAGTCTTTGTGGTGTTGTTCCTGGCCGGTTATCTGGTTCGTCGTCAGGAGCAGGTCCGCGAAAGCTGGGCCGGTTTCATCAAACCTTTCGCCGTGCTGATGCCGATGGCGCTGTTGTTGCTGCTTGAACCTGACTTCGGTGCAACGGTGGTGATGTTCGGTGCCGCGGCTGCCATGTTGTTCCTTGGTGGTGTTGGCCTGTTCCGCTTCGGGGTCATGGTGTTGCTCGCTGTGGGCGCTGTGGTCTGGCTGGTACAAGACCCGTATCGCTGGGCGCGTATGACCAACTTCGCCGACCCGTGGGCGGATCAGTTCGGTGCGGGCTACCAGTTGAGTCAGGCCCTGATCGCATTCGGTCGTGGCGAGTGGATTGGCGTTGGCCTCGGCAACAGTATCCAGAAGCAGTTCTACCTGCCAGAAGCGCACACCGACTTCGTGTTCTCGGTACTCGCTGAAGAACTCGGCATGGTTGGCGCACTGACCACCGTGGCGCTGTTCGTGTTCGTCAGCGTTCGCGCTCTGTACATCGGTTTGTGGGCCGAGAAGGCCAAGCAGTTCTTCGCCGCTTACGTGGCCTACGGTCTGGCATTTCTGTGGATCGGCCAGATCCTGATCAACATCGGCGTAAACGTCGGCCTGCTGCCAACCAAAGGTCTTCCCCTGCCGTTCCTCAGTTACGGCGGCAGCTCGCTGGTTATTTGCTGCGTCAGTCTGGCGCTGTTGCTGCGCATCGAGTGGGAGCGTCGGACCTCGCTTGGCAGTGAAGATGTCGATTTCACCGAGTCGGATTTTGCCGATCTGGCGACTGCACCTGTAAAGGAGGTCGCTCGTGGCCGGTAATGTTCTGATCATGGCAGGCGGTACTGGCGGGCACGTGTTCCCGGCGCTGGCCTGTGCAAGCGAATTCAAAGCGCGCGGATACAGCGTGCATTGGCTGGGCACTCCGCGTGGCATCGAAAACGAACTGGTGCCGGCTGCCGGTTTGCCGCTGCACCTGATCGATGTCAGTGGCTTGCGTGGCAAGGGCAAGCTGTCGCTGCTCAAGGCGCCGTTCCAGCTGCTTAAAGCGCTGTATCAAGCGCGCAAAGTCATGCGCCAGTTGCAGCCAGTCTGCGTGCTCGGCATGGGCGGTTATGTGACCGGGCCAGGCGGCTTGGCGGCACGCCTGTGCGGCGCACCTTTGATTATTCATGAGCAAAACGCAGTGGCCGGTACGGCTAACCGCAGCCTGGCGCCATTCGCCGCTCGCGTGTGTGAAGCCTTCCCAAACACCTTCAGCGCATCCGACAAGCGCCGTACCACCGGCAACCCGGTGCGTGAAGAACTGTTCCTGGAAACCCCGCGTCAACCGCTGGCCAATCGCAAGCCGCGCTTGCTGGTATTGGGCGGCAGTCTGGGCGCTGAACCACTGAATAAATTGCTGCCTGAAGCGCTGTCGTTGATTGACCCTGAAGTGCGCCCCGAGGTGTTTCATCAGGCGGGCAAGCAACACAGTGAAATTACTGGCGAACGATATCGCAATGTAGGCGTCGAAGCGCAAGTCGCCCCATTTATCAAGGACATGGCGCAGGCCTATGGTTGGGCAGACATGGTTATTTGTCGTGCGGGTGCGCTAACGGTCAGTGAATTGGCGGCAGCGGGTTTGCCAGCATTCTTGCTGCCATTGCCCCATGCGATTGACGACCACCAGACACGCAACGCCGAATTTCTCGCGAACGAGGGTGCCGCCGTGCTCCTCCCGCAACGCTCCACTGACGCGGCAATGCTGGCCGCGCAGCTGAACGAGGTTTTGATGCAGCCACAAAAACTAACAACCATGGCCACTACTGCCCGTAGCCTGGCCAAACCTGACGCCACACGCAGCGTCGTTGAGATTTGCCTGGAGGTGGCCCGTGGTTGAGTCGCAGAAAGCCGCACCGCAACCCGAAATGCGCCGTATCCGTAATATCCACTTCGTCGGTATCGGCGGCGCGGGCATGTGCGGCATCGCCGAAGTACTGCTGAATCTGGGCTATCAGGTCTCCGGCTCCGACCTCAAGGCATCGGCCGTGACTGATCGTCTGGAAAAGTTCGGCGCAAAAATCTTTATCGGTCACCAGGCTGATAACTCGGCCCACGCCGACGTGCTGGTGGTTTCGAGCGCAGTCAATACTGCCAACCCGGAAGTCGCCAGTGCACTGGAACGTCGCGTTCCGGTAGTGCCGCGTGCCGAGATGCTCGCCGAGCTGATGCGCTACCGCCACGGTGTTGCCGTTGCCGGTACACACGGCAAAACCACGACCACCAGTCTGTTGGCTTCGGTATTTGCTGCGGGCGGCCTTGATCCGACATTCGTCATCGGTGGCCGTCTGAATGCCGCGGGCACCAATGCCCAGCTTGGCACCAGCCGTTACCTGATTGCCGAAGCTGACGAAAGTGATGCCAGCTTCCTGCACCTGCAGCCAATGGTTGCCGTGGTCACCAACATCGACATGGACCACATGAGCACCTATGAAGGTGACTTCAACAAGTTGAAGAAAACCTTCATCGAATTCCTGCACAACCTGCCGTTCTACGGGCTGGCCGTGATGTGTGTGGATGATCCGGTGGTCTGCGAAATTCTGCCGCACGTGGCGCGCCCGACCGTGACCTATGGTTTTGCCGAAGGTGCCGACGTGCGTGCGATCAATGTTCGCCAGGAAGGAATGCGCACCTTCTTCACCGTATTGCGCCCGGATCGCGAGCCGCTGGATGTCTCGGTGAATATGCCGGGCAACCACAACGTGCTCAACTCGCTGGCCACAATCGCCATCGCCACCGATGAAGGCATCTCTGATGAAGCCATCGTTCAGGGCCTTTCCGGCTTCCAGGGCGTGGGTCGTCGTTTCCAGGTGTATGGCGAGCTGCCGGTTGAAGGCGGCGAAGTGATGCTGGTTGATGACTACGGCCATCACCCGCGCGAAGTGGCTGCGGTAATCAAGGCTGTTCGCGGTGGCTGGCCTGATCGTCGTCTGGTCATGGTTTACCAGCCGCACCGTTTCAGCCGTACCCGCGATCTGTATGACGATTTCGTTCAGGTTCTCGGCGAGACCAACGTGCTGCTGTTGATGGAAGTTTATCCGGCAGGCGAGGAGCCGATCCCGGGCGCCGACAGCCGTCAGCTGTGCCACAGCATCCGTCAGCGCGGCCAGTTGGACCCTATTTATATCGAGCGTGGCGTCGATCT
>MDTG01068727.1_pt1 | contig 12659 bp, 15 predicted proteins | sample 811421 | NCBI WGS metagenome assembly MDTG01 (sample SAMN05326645, study PRJNA326480) | marine metagenome | isolation source: seawater | place: Pacific Ocean: South East | collected 2011 | reverse complement strand
GGTTGGGGTTGGACGGCTAATATCCCGGGTTTTGGCCTTTTAGCAGACCAGTTCCCCGAACCAGCACTGCACATTTGGAAATATGATATTGGGTCTATGGCACCTGCTTTGTATGGACCTGGTGGCAAAGTCCCACTCAAACCTTTTGTTGGAACAATTGGCTTGGCGCTAAAAAAAATGGGAAACCACTCCGTAGTACCACCGAGGCGAGTTGGAGGTAACCTTGATATTCGCGACAATTCGATTGGAACCACTCTTTATCTTCCTGTTGAAGTGGATGGTGGCCTGTTATCCCTGGGTGATACTCATGCTGCTCAAGGAGATGGAGAGGTCTGTGGTACGGCAATCGAGAGTCCAATGTCTGTATCAATTAAAATAGAATTGGTAAAAGATTCGCAAATTTCATTTCCAAGATTTGAAACAGCCGGACCCGTAACCCGTCACTTGGATACACAGGGGTACAAGGCTACGACTGGCATAGGTGAAGATTTAATGCAGGCAGCCCGCGATGCTGTTAAAGGTATGATTGATTGGATTTCAAAAACAACAGGAATGAGTTCATTAGACGCTTACCTGCTGTGTTCGGTTTGTGGTGACCTACGGATCAGTGAAATTGTCGATATGCCAAATTGGACGGTGTCTTTCTACTTTCCAAAAACCGTTTTAGATTGATTTTGATGAATTATTCAACGTTAGATTTGCGGTCAACGGTAACATTAGCTATTTTTACTTTTTGTTATATTATCGAACCGGATATCGCAAACCCAGAATCTTTTATAGAAAATCAGTATCAGTTTTGTTGGATTTTGGTTTCCTTTGCGTAAATAAATATTGATTAGTAGACGAACGTTCTAAGATTCGTATTACGTAACCGAGGACAGTTGTAAATCTGGGTGCTTGCATGGAATTTGATTATTGGGAAAATTCAATTGAACTGGACCGATTGGCAGAGCTTTCAATCAAGACTGGGGTGGCATTAAGTAACGGCCAAGACCTTTTGATAACGGCACCACTTGAGGCTGCTCCCTTGGTGCAACGACTTGCTTTTCATGCTTACAAGCAAGGTGCGGGTATTGTGACCCCACTATACACTGATCCAGCTGTCACTCTCATGCGTTACAAACATGCCAATGAAGAATCTTTTGATAAGGCTACAGATTGGTTATTCAATGGAATGGGTTTAGCATTCGATAATAATACCGCACGCCTTGCAGTGGTTGGTGAAGACCCATTGCTATTATCGGGGCAGAACCCGGACCTTGTTGGAAGAGCTAATCAGGCGGTATCAAAAGCATCTTCTCCAGTGCGCGAGAAAATTACACGCTTTGACGTGAATTGGAACATTATCGCTTGGCCTGGTTCTGAATGGGCTAAAAGGGTTTTTCCCGAATTGGCAGGTGAGACCGCGCAAAAAGAACTGGCAAAAGCGATATTTAAGGCTTCGAGAGTAGATCATGGAGACCCGGTAAATGCTTGGTCTGCTCATAACAAAAACTTACGTACTCGAACAAATTGGTTAAATGAGAAAAAATTCAAAGCACTCCACTTTTATGGCGATGGAACGGATTTGACAGTAGGACTAGCTGATGGACACGAGTGGATGGGAGGAGCGTCAGTGGCTCGAAATGGCATTACCTGCAATCCTAACATTCCTTCTGAAGAAGTCTTTACCACTCCGCATGCTTTAAAGGTAAATGGGCACGTCAAATCCACCAAACCTTTATCACATCAAGGTTCGTTGATCCAAGATATAGCGGTAAATTTTGAAGGAGGTCAGATTACTCGTGCTACTGCTTCGAAAGGACAAGAAGTATTTTTAAAGCTGTTGGATACAGATGATGGAGCACGCCGTTTGGGCGAAGTAGCGTTGGTACCCCACAGTTCACCTATTTCGCAAAGTAATATTTTGTTTTTCAATACTCTTTTTGATGAAAATGCTGCTTGCCATATTGCTTTAGGACAATGTTATTCAAAATGCTTTCGAGATGGTGATAGTCTTTCGAAACAAGATGTAATAAGTCGTGGCGGAAATACCAGCATGATCCACGTTGACTGGATGATTGGATCGGAAAAAATCAGTATTGACGGATTAGACGATAACGGTGAAAAAACACCTGTATTTCGTAACGGGGAATGGGCATAGATCTACTCAACGGTTTGTAATCGATACGGCTTGCTTTTTGTTTAGCTGGGTTAGTTCAAAACCCGCTTAAAGATTGAGAAAAAATTATTTGACGTTTAAATTTCAAAGCAAAGTCAAATCTGAGTGGATCGATTACAACGGTCATATGCAGGACGCCTACTATGGGCTTGTATTTAGTTATGCTGTTGATGCTTTCCAGGATGAGATAGGTTTTGACTGGGCGTATCGCGAGCAAACGGGTTGCACAATTTATCTAGTTGAAGAACACAAATATTTTCTTAGGGAAATAAAAGAAAACGATCTTGTAGAGGTGAAAATTGAGGTATTGGAAGTGACAGAAAAGTTATTCCACCTCCACTGCACCATGTGTAAACATGAGACTGCTGTTGCTATATCTGAACTTCTGGAAATGCATGTTAAGCAAAAACCTACTCCCCATAGCGTACCAATTCCAGGAGCTATACTCAATAGATTAAGATCGCTTTCGCTGAGCCAAGAAAGTAAGGAAAAGATTTCGAACAGATCACGAATTATTTCGATCAATAGAAAATCTTGAAACATGCACATAAATCGGTTCAGGTGCGAGAAATGTAATTTGATTAAATCGCTTTTAAACTGTTTTAATAAATATGCTCAAATCAAATCGAGGTATCATACTAGCACTGACAGGTGCTCTACTATTAACGCCTGACAGCTTGTTTATGCGGTGGTCTGCCTTGGATGGTGGCCCGATGTTAGCTTGGCGGGCTACCCTAGCCGGAACTGTTTTTATTTTATTAGGTGTCATTCGATTGCTCCGGGAGAATGTGAGGCCTTCCGTCAATGTTTTTAAATTTAACTTTTGGGCATTAGTTTTCATACAGATATCGAACGCATCATTTTTTGCATTTGCTATAGCGATAGCACCAGTCGCCGTTGTTCTTATTGCTGTAGCAACAGTACCAATAATTTCTGTGATACTTGGGTACTTGTTGCTTGGAGAATATGCTACTCGAAAAATTTACGTAACTATTTGCATGGTTTTTTTTGGTATTACTCTGTCAGTTTTTGGAGATATCAACACAGACCAGTTCTTCAATTTTTCGACCCTTTTAGGAGTTTTTTTTGGCTTGGCAGTCGCACTGAGTCTTGCACTAAATTTCACTATTATCCGAAAAGATGAATCACTTCCCTTTGAAATTGCTCTTGGTACAGGAGGGTTAATTGCAGGCTTAAGTTCTTTCGTAATTTTTCCTCAAGCAATTAATGTGAGTTTCTCAAGTGCATTTTATATTTCAGTTACAGGTGTATTTATCTTGCCAGTTTCTTTCTTTTTATTATCAGCAGCTTCAAGGTTCACTAGCGCAGCTAATGTTAGTATTATCATGCTTCTTGAAACAGTTTTGGGACCGTTTTGGGTTTGGCTGGGCGTGAATGAAACGCCTAGCTATTTTGCCTTGGTGGGAGGAGCCATTGTAGTCACAGCTTTGGCCTACTTTCTCTTGGGAAAAAAAGATCCTCACGAATTGTAAAACGAGATTAATTATCTATTACAACCGCTTAATTATTGTAATTTTTATCTTTAACGACTTAAAAATAGAAATCGGCCGGTGATAAGGTATCCTAGGCCAAGCTTCGCGCCAATGAAGATTGAAATAATTGTAATTGGGGCGTTCAGAGACAGCACAGACATAGCTGATAGGCCTTGGCCTACTGAACATCCCAGAGCAAATATTGCTCCAAAACCCATCATGATTGCGCCGAGGATTTGACGCTGCAACTCTCTAGGGTCTTCGCAACCTTCTAACCGAAAATTGCCCCTTATCAAGCTTCCGATTAGGGCTCCGCCCCACACACCCAGTACCGAGCCAATTGCAAAATTGAGGCCTCCACCAAGTGATGTCATAGTATACAGAATTACTGTTCCTAATGGCGCTGTAAAGCTATGCGAGACCGGCCTCACATCCTCAAACCCAAATTGTGCGATCAAGTGCATTCCGACCCAGCCGCTTGAAATTGCAAGTCCCACCATAATCCCCCAATATACATGGTTACCGCTGCATCGGAATTTGTGATCCCACAAGGAAATCCAAATAAGAGCAACACCTATTAGGGAGCTTAGACTTGTGTAAGAAATCTTGATAGACTTACTTACAATATCTAAAAGGCTGGGTGTCGTTTCGGAAATAATCAATATCCCTCTAAGCCAAATGGTCAGCGGTGAAAATAATCCCGAAGAGACCGTATAAGCAGTAATGCCCATGACCAAAACAATGACAAATGATTTAAGGTCACCACCCCCAAGTCGTGATAATGCTCCAAAACCACAGTTTCCGGAAAAAGCCATGCCAACGCCAAACAAAAGCCCACCGATTATGGTGAGTATGGGAGAAAAAGGCATTGTTCCATATAAGCTGCTCTCAATAATAACCCATCCTGGAAGTGTTGCTAAGCCGACTACTAAAATTGCACATCCGATTGCAATTACCCACATACGAATAAGTTTGAAATCGTGGGCGTAGAGCGCATCTTCGATAGCGCCTAAGGTGCAAAAACGGCTTAATCTTGCAGCAAGGCCAAGGACGATACCTCCTACTGCACCTAATAAAGTTACGATCACTGTTTCAGGCAAAAAATTAAGGAACGCCATAATACTACGGACTTTTCAAATCTGTCGTTTCAATTGTGTTTATTATTGCAAAATATGTCATAAACCACATCCAATATGCGAGTAGCGCGTTTATCTGCTAACCTATAAAAGATTGTTTTTCCATCTCGGCGAGCTTCCACCAAACTGTCGGACCTCAGCCTAGCAAGTTGTTGCGATACTGCAGCCTGACGGGACGATAAAAAGTTTTCTATATCCGTTACAGATTTTTCACCAGACGCTAGATAGCAGAGTGTCATAAGGCGACCCTCATGACTGATTGCTTTGAGGAAACGCGATGCTGTGAGCGCACTTTCCATCATGTCATCAATTTCTTTTTGACTTATGTCTTCGGATATTACTGGAAGTACCAAGATCTGTCCTTACATTGCGATGTCATTTTGTATTTCACAAATGCGTTCAGGTGGAAATTGTTTATCCAAGCCTTCAGGAATGTCCGGTGTTCCTATGCCTGCTAGGAGACTTTCGTGCTTATCAAATAATGTTAGGCCTGCTTGAAGAAGCATAACCTGTAATAGATGACGTAAAACTACGATGTCAGCTCCTGGTCGGATAACTTCAATCAATTCGGCATTATACTGCTTGGAGGATACGGCAATATAGGCTTTGGCTTTTATGTTTTTAAAACATTGTGTTCCAGTAAAGCGTTTTATGACGATTAGATCGATTCGTGTTCTTTCTTTTTGGCGTTGTTTTAGGGCAGCGTGAAGCTTTGTATTGCGAAATTCTAGTTTTACCGTTTTACGTCCCGCAAGCGCATCATTTGCTTCGAAAGCTAGCGAATTAAACAAATTGGAGGCGAAAAGTAGTTTTTTCAATTTTCTGGTTTCATGTATTCTGTGTTATTACTGAGCGCCTCTTCTAACAAGGCCCAAAAAAAATCTTCTCCAGGATATCCTTCTATACGAGCAATTTCCTGGTTTTTTTCGATTAGAATGAAGGTCGGTGTAAAGATTATACGGTTGGCTATCCTATTTTCATTTTTGCTGTCTGCCAGATCAATTTTTGAAAGTGGGGCAAATTTTCCCTCAGCTGTTTTTGAATAAATTGGACCGATTTCTTCTTCCCATGCTTCGCACCAAAAACAAGCTTCTTCATGTACCATCAACAGTTCAGCCGAAAAAGCAGAGATCGGTAGCAAACTCGCCCACAGAGTAATAAACCCTTTAAGCATAGAACTTTTCCATTGACGAAAACACTACATATTTCATAAACTGAATATGTATTTTTGGCAAGGTTATAGCGATGTTTGATGTAACCCTACTGGGCGCGCTGTTTGCCGGCCTTTTGTCATTCGTGTCACCATGCGTCTTGCCAATAGTTCCGTTTTATCTGAGCTACATGGCCGGCACCGCCTTGTCGGATTTACAGTCTGATGGCGATATCATCCCAAAAATTAGGCGAAGAGCATTGACCAATGCGTTGTTATTTTCATTTGGTATGATTGTTGTTTTTGTTGGTATGGGTGCAACTGCGACCGCCTTTGGCAGTGCCTTGCGAGACTGGTTTGGCTTATTAAGGTGGATTGCAGCGGGATTAATTTTTCTAATGGGCCTGCACTTTTTAGGAATTTTCAAAATCAGCGCACTCAACCGTCAGTTTACCCTGAATCGGGCTAGAACTGATAATCTCACATATGGGATGGCTTTTCTTTTAGGATTAGCTTTCGCTTTTGGTTGGACGCCTTGTGTGGGACCCATTCTAGCGGCAATCTTATTTACGGCAGCCGGAAGTGATTCCGTCGCACAAGGAATTCTACTTTTGACCATTTACGGCGCTGGAATGACCGCTCCATTTATTTTGGCGGCTGCTTTTATTGGCCCATTTTTGAGATGGGTTGCTGGTTTTCGAAAACACCTTGGTGTGGTCGAGAAAACTACAGGCGGATTACTTGTTGGGTTTGCATTTTTGATTGCAACTAATTCAGTAAATGAGATCGCCGGCTGGATGCTTAAGCTGGCTCCAAATTTTTGGAATTTTGGATAGGAGAATAGAATGAAACGAACGCTGTCTTTATTATTTTTTTTGACTTTTGCATCGGGCTTAAACGCTACAGAGATGGGTGATGATGGTCTTCATAAAGCAGCATGGATGCGTGATACGTTTAAAGATCTGAGCGAGGATCTCGAAGAAGCAAATCAAGAAGGTAAACGTCTTGCGGTGATTATCGAACAACAAAACTGTATGTATTGCAGAAAAATGCATCAGAAGGTTTTCTCGGATCCAGTTGTGAATTCATATCTGATGGAAAATTTTTTTGTCGTTCAAATAAATCTTTTTGGTAATATTGAAGTCAAAGATTTCGACGGCGAAATACTCGAAGAGCATGAAATGATGTCCAAATGGGGTGTGCTTTTCACACCTACAATGTTGTTTTTCCCAGAAAAGCTAATCGATAAGAAATCTGCAAATTTGATTGCTGTGGCTTCAATGCCTGGAGCTTTTTCAAAGGGAACTACCAAAGATTTGCTCGTTTGGGTATATGAAAAAATGTACGAAGACTCAAGTGCAAGCTTTCAGAGATATCACGCCGAACAATACAAAAAGAGAAAAGCAGCTTCTAGTGATCAATAAATTCAATTAATAGAATTTAAGGTTGCGATTAAAATGTTTTTCTCTAGATTGAAATAAAAAATATAGGTGAGAGTTATGAGGGTATTACTAAAAGCTTCATGCTGCCTAGCAGTATTTTTCCTAATTAGCTCGCTGACGTTGGCCGGCGAAGTAGCGCCGGATGATGTTGAGTTCGTTGATGGAGCGGTTCTTGTAAGCCTCACTGGTGTATCCGGGGATCCTTCCAATGGGCGTAAAGTATTTATGAATAGAAAATTGGGTAATTGTTTAGCATGTCATGCAAATTCAGAGATGTTGGAGCAAACGTTTCACGGCGAAGTCGGGCCACTGCTGGATGGGGTCGCTCAGCGATGGGAAGAACATGAGTTGCGTGGGATGCTAGTGAATTCAAAAATGATGTTTGAGGGTACGATTATGCCAGCGTTCTATCGTGAGAGTGGATTTGAACGGAACCTCAAAAAATTCCAGGGAAAAACTATACTTAGCGCTCAGCAAGTTGAGGACGTTCTAGCCTATATTTTGACACTTAATGGGGAATAAGAGGGATAACCTTAATGTACTTGTCTAGACGAGAATTTGTTGCAACTGCGAGCTTCGGAATATTATTCGCTGGCGCATCTCTAACGCCAGCTAATGCTTCAATTGTCGATGAGCATATAGCAGCGTTCACTGGTGGAGCCGATGTAATGTCAGGCGGAATAGAGCTTGACGCTCCTGAGATCGCTGAAAATGGCAATACCGTACCAATAAATGTTACAGCGCCAGGCGCGGCTAGTATAATGCTTTTGGCATCGGCTAACCCAGTGCCTTCAGTGGCAACCTTCAATTTTGGGCCGCTTAGTGGCTCGCGCAGTGGGTCAACGCGAATAAGGTTGATCAAAACGCAGGATGTTTTGGCTATAGCTAAAATGGAAGACGGATCTTTTAAATCTACAAAAGCGACTGTCAAAGTGACAATCGGCGGCTGTGGCGGATAAACGAGGAGACTTGCTATGGCAAAAGGTGTTAAGCCCCGTGTAAAGGTGCCAAAATCGGCTGCTGCCGGTGATACAATTACTATCAAGACTTTAATAAGCCACAAAATGGAATCTGGGCAGCGCAAGGATAAGGACGGAAATAAAATTCCTAGGTCGATTATAAACCGTTTCACTTGCGACTTTAACGGCCAAAACGTTATCGATGTGCAATTGGAGCCTGCAATTTCCACAAACCCTTATTTCCAGTTTGAAGCCGTGGTGCCTGAAGAAGGTGAATTCAAATTTACCTGGTATGACGATGACGGTTCAGTCTATGAGAAAGCTAAAAGTATCGCAATGGCATAAGCCAGATTGAGCAGGGAGCGAATTGTGAAAATAAAAAAAATAGTTGCAGCGGCGTTCGTTGTTTTTTCGGCTTCACTATGCATAGCAGGCGAGGATTCGGAACTCTCAATTGATGGAAAAATTATACCAGTACGCGCAGATCCACCTTCTCACATGGAGGACGTTGATGTTTTGCGTTCTGGATGGACATTTCGCAGAGACGAAACCCAAGAGCTTCAAATGGATGATTTTGACAACCCAGCCTTTGTGTTTGTTGATCAAGGCATCGATTTGTTTAATAAAATAGATGGATCTTCTGGTAAAGCTTGCGCTAGCTGTCACAGAGAAATGCAGAAGTTTGCTGGACTCCGGGCCTCAATGCCGCTTGTGCGTCATGGAGCGGTTGTGAGTATGGAAGAGCTCGTAAATGGATGTAGGACGGAACGTATGGGTGCAGAGCCCTGGAAGTGGTCTTCTACCTCTATGACAGCTGTTACAGCTTTAATTGGGCTGCAATCTCGCGGTATGCCAATCAATGTTAAAATAGATGGTGATGCTGCCGCATATTGGGAGGCAGGTAAGAAAATATACTATACCCGGGTTGGGCAGCTTGATATGTCTTGCGCAAATTGTCACGAAGAGAATTATGGTAATATGATACGTGCAGACCATCTGTCTCAAGGTCAAATTAACGGATTTCCGACCTACCGTTTGAAAAATGCCAAGTTAAATTCTATCCATGCACGCTTCAAAGGTTGTATGAAAAATATTCGTGCTACGCCGTACAAGGAAGGTAGCGATGAGTTTAAGGCGCTGGAGCTCTATTTAGCTTCCCGTGCTAATGGTTTATCAGTCGAAACGCCATCTGTACGTAATTAGTATGCCCCTTCATATAAGCCGGCTACAGGCCGGCTTTCTTTTTCAAGGAAATATTCAAAAATATGCATGTAAATAACTAATGATAGCACGTCGTGACTTTCTACAAATGGCTATGGCCACTTCGGCCATTTATGGAGCGCCTAGTTTTGGAAACTGGGGGCATCTAGCTGCGCAACAGAGCATAACACAGGACAAGATTTTAGAGTTTGAAACTTTTGGGAATGTATCACTCATTCACCTAACCGACATTCATGCCCAATTAAAGCCAGTCTATTTTCGAGAGCCAGAAATAAATATTGGGGTTGGAATCAATAAGGGGCATGTACCACACATTACAGGTGCAGAGTTTCGGAAAGCTTACGGAATAGAGCAGGGCAGCCGCTCTGCATATGCGCTCTCCCACGAAGATTTTGTTTCTCTCGCCAAAGAATACGGTCGGGTAGGTGGGCTTGATCGCGTGGCCACAGTTGTTAAGTCCATTCGCTCAGCGCGTCCTGATGCACTTTTACTTGACGGAGGTGATACATGGCACGGAAGTTACACATGTTATCACAGTAAAGGTCAGGATATGGTGAATACCATGAAACTGTTAAAGCCGGATGCTATGACGTTTCACTGGGAGTTTACGCTTGGATCTGAGCGGATTACCGAAATACTAGAGGGGCTTCCGTTTGCGGCTCTTGGTCAGAATATCTTTGACGCTGAATGGGACGAACCTGCTGAGATATTTCCTCCTTATAGCTTTTTTGAAAGGGGAGGAGTAAAAATTGCGGTTGTTGGACAAGCATTTCCCTACATGCCGATCGCAAATCCTGGCTGGATGTTTCCGGAATACACTTTCGGTATTCGAGATGAGCGCATGCAGGACATGGTGGATGAAGTGCGTCAGCAAGGTGCAGAACTAGTGGTTTGTCTCAGCCATAATGGATTTGATGTCGATAAGCAGATGGCATCACGGGTTGAAGGGTTGGATGTTATTTTGTCTGGTCACACTCACGATGCTCTACCTGAGCCTTACGTTGTTGGCAGAACACTAATTGTAGCATCTGGATCAAACGGGAAGTTCGTGTCACGAGTTGATTTGGATGTTCGAAACGGTCAAGTTTTGGGATTCCGTCACAAACTGATTCCGATTTTTGCAGATGTGATAAAACCCGATGAAGAAATGACTGCCGCGATTGATGCCGAACGTGCACCCTACATTGAGCATATGTCGGAAGTTATTGGTCAAACTGCCGATAGTCAGGTTCTATACCGACGGGGGAATTTTAATGGAACTTGGGATGATCTCATCTGCGATGCTTTAATTAGTGAGCGAGATGCGGACATTGCCTTGTCACCCGGTGTCCGTTGGGGGCCGTCTATTCTTCCTGGACAAAATATCACGCGTGAAGATATTTGGAATGTTACCTCGATGACTTACCCGCAAGCCTACCGCACAGAAATGACGGGTGAATTTTTGCATGTGGTTCTTGAAGATGTTGCTGACAACCTCTTTAATCCGGATCCATATTATCAGCAAGGAGGAGATATGGTGAGGGTGGGAGGACTTGGTTACCATATAAATATCGGGAAACCACAAGGTCAAAGAATTACTGAGATGACTTTACTTAAAACGGGCGAAAAAATCGATCCGAGTAAATCGTACTTAGTAGCAGGTTGGGCGAGCGTCAATCAGGGCGTTCAAGGTCCCCCAATTTGGGAAGTCGTTGAAAGCCACATCCGAGAACTTGGTTCTATAACACTACCCAAAAATACCAGTGTTCAAATTCAAGGTACTTAGACAGTTCACCAATAAAAGGAAATGTTTTGTTATGTCAGATACCAAAAACGAAACATCTTCGTCTCGCCGTGCTTTTTTGCAGGGGGCTGCAGCATCTGGCGCAGGATCGCTAGTGGCAGTGAGTGCAGCGGCGAGCACAAAACCCGATAAATTAATAACAGAAATCCAGCCTTGGGCACAGGAGCTAGGGGATGGTGTTGATGTTGTTCCTTACGGTTTACCAATCGAGCACGAAGCTGATGTCATCCGCCGAAACGTACCCTGGCTGACAGCGGACACTATAAGCTCAGTGAATTTTACACCTATTCACGCATTAGATGGGACTATCACGCCTCAAGGATGCGCTTTTGAGCGTCACCACTCTGGGGCTATTGATCTCAAAAAAGTAGATTACCGTCTTATGATCAATGGCTTAGTAGATACCCCTTTAGTTTTTACTTACTATGACCTGGAGCGCTTTCCGCGGGAAAATCATGTCTATTTTTGCGAGTGTGCAGCCAACACGGGAATGGAATGGGCTGGTGCCCAACTTAATGGGGCTCAATTTACACATGGTATGGTTCACAATATGGAATATTCGGGTGTTCCGTTACGGATATTGCTGGATGAGGCAGGTCTTATGAAGGCAGGTGATTTGAAAGATAAGTGGGTCTTCGTGGAAGGTGCAGATGCGTCCTCCAATGGGCGCTCTATTCCTATGAAAAAAGCGCTTGATGATGTTATGGTCGCGTTTAAAGCTAATGGTGAGGCGTTGCGAAAGGAACACGGTTACCCAGTTCGACTCGTAGTTCCCGGTTGGGAAGGGAATATGTGGGTAAAATGGATTCGTCGTATTGAGGTGATGGATCAAGCGGTCGAGTCCAGAGAAGAGACTAGCAAATATACAGATACTCTTGAAAACGGAGTAAGCCGTAAGTGGACATGGGCTATGGACGCAAAATCTGTCATTACGAGCCCAAGCCCTCAGGTACCAGTTAAATTTGGCAAAGGTCCGATGGTCATAACTGGTCTCGCATGGTCGGGTCGTGGAGCGATTACAAGAGTTGACGTTTCGAAAGACGGTGGAGAATCTTGGGAAACGGCCCGTCTTGGAAGGCCTGGTGAAACAAAAGCTTTAAGTCGTTTCTATTTAGATACCTATTGGAATGGCGAGGAGATGCTTTTGCAGTCTCGCGCAATCGATGACACTGGCTATATCCAACCGACAAAGGCCATGCTCCGGAATGTTCGTGGACTAAACTCTATTTACCATAATAATGGTATTCAAACTTGGCATGTTGCTCAAAATGGTGAGGTTGAGAATGTGGAAGTTTCTTAGACTCGGTATGATAG
>MDTG01398561.1_pt1 | contig 12660 bp, 10 predicted proteins | sample 811421 | NCBI WGS metagenome assembly MDTG01 (sample SAMN05326645, study PRJNA326480) | marine metagenome | isolation source: seawater | place: Pacific Ocean: South East | collected 2011 | reverse complement strand
AATTACAATCATAACCTCTTATACACCTTCTCACTGCATCAGTTTTTTTTGTTGTTGAACTAATTTCTTTTTTTGTTGGGAAGCCACAAAGACACTTTTTTGGAAAAATAAATTTTTTACTACTTTTGGTTCTTTTTGAAATATTTACTGATAAGACTTGGGGTATTACATCTCCTGCTCTTTGTATATTTACTACATCCCCAACTCTAATATCTTTCCTGTTTATTTCATCCTCATTGTGTAATGTTGCATTAGAAACCACAACGCCACCAACAGTAACAGGATCTATTTTTGCAACCGGGGTAATAGCTCCGGTTCTTCCTACTTGAATTATTATTTCTTTAATTTTAGACGATGCTTTAACAGATGAAAATTTATAAGCTATTGCCCATCTTGGTGAGTGAGATGTTGAGCCCAACCTTTTTTGGAAATTAAAATCGTTTACCTTGTAAACAATTCCATCAACATCATAGTCTAAACTCGAGCGTATATTTTCAATTTCCGAGTGATTACTTTCTATTTCTTGAATTGATTTAACTATTTTGCAATGAGTATTTGTTACAAAACCCCATAATTTTAGTTTCTCGAGTAAATTTTTTTGTGTTTTGAAAATTTGAGGCCTTATCTCTCCAACACCATATGCAAAAAATTTAAGTGGAATTTTTTTTGTTTCATTTGAGTCTTTTTGTCTTAAAGAACCTCCTGCTGCATTTCTAGGGTTTGCAAATTTATCTTTGATGCTATGAAAATCTTTTTTTCCAATGTAAACTTCGCCTCTTATCTCAATAACTTTTGGTGCACTAATTATTTTTTTAGGTATTTCGCTTATAGTTAATAAATTTTCAGTTATATTTTCTCCAAATATTCCATCCCCTCTTGATAAACCATAAATAAGCTTGCCATCCTCATATCTTAAAGATGCTGAAATTCCATCTATTTTTGGTTCAGATGATAATTCAATTTCAGATGAAGTATTTAAAAAATTTTTTATTTTTTTTTTAAAATCTATCATATCTTCTTTGTTGAAAGCATTTCCTAAAGAAAGCATTTGTTTTGAATGTTTAACTTTCTCAAATTTTGTTGAGGGTTTAGATCCCACCATGTTATTTATGCTTGTATTTAATTTTAGAAATGGATGAGTTTTCTCTAGCTCTATTAATTCTCTTTTGAGCTCATCAAATTCATGATCTGATATTAAGGGCTTATCCATGTCAAAATAAGCTTTGTTAAATTTTTTTATTTTTTTTAATTTTTCTTGATAAATTTTTGATATTTGATTCTTATTAATCATCTATTAGCAGCATTTTTTTAACAGTTCTTTTAATTAGACTATCATTTTTATTTTTTTTATTTTTAACAGACACATCATAATTTTTATTCAAAACTTTATAAGATCTTTTATACCATTCGCTAGAATTATAATTATATCCTAATAGAGCGGCTGCGGCTTTTGCTTCTCCCTCCAAGCCTATTTTATAGTAAATTTCAACAAGACGGAATAAAGCCTCTTCAATAAAAATTGTATTTTCATAATTTTCTACTACAACCTTAAGTCTATTGATCGCAGCAATCCATTTTTCATTTTTTATGTAATAACGGGCAATTGAAATTTCCTTTGCTGCCAATTGATTGATCACTAAATCGAGTTTGTATCTCAAGTCAATTGCATAGTCAGTATCCGGATATTTCTCTAAATAGAATTCTATTTTTTCTTTTGATTTAATAAGAGGCTCTATATCTTTTTCTTCACTAAGTATCTGCTCATAATAGCTGATTGCAATAAGATAGTTTGCATAATCCAAATTTTTACTTGCAGGGTAAGTTTTCACAAATCTTTCCAAATTTGAAATTGCATCATCATAAAAATTTATTGAGTAAAAACAATATCCTACCATGAGTGCAGATTTCGATGCCCATTCAGATTGGGGCAATAATATTTCTGCTTCACTAAACTTTTTTGAAGCAAAAAAATAATCAGACTTTTCAATTGCGTCTAACCCTTCTTTGTAGACAGCTATAGCTCTCTCTTCAACAGGCAGGGAATTTTTAACAATTTTTTTTTCTGATGAACCGCAACTTAATAGAAAAACAAAAAAAAATATTGAAGATATAAATTTGAACATACCCGAATTAATAACAAAAAAAGCTGTCTGGGTAAATTTAAGTTTTAATTAGGCGTTTACTGCCAATCTTTTGTTTAAAGGAAGTATTTTTCTAACATTTGTAGCGGAAGATTCGCTATCTACAACGTCGTAATTAGACTTGTCAGAAAAAATCTTTTTCAAGAATTCATTTGTTAGAGCGTGTCCACCATGTATGCATTCTACCATTCCAACTACTCTTACTCCTGACAACATAAAATCCCCGGCTAAATCGAGTATCTTATGATTTACAAATTCTTTTTTTGATCTTAATCCTTCTTGGTTAAGAATTTTACTACCCTTAACTACGATTGCGTTATCCAATGAACCACCTTTTGCTAATCCTATAGATTTAATTTCTTCTATATCTTCATACAAACAAAATGTTCTTGCATTATAAATGTCTTTTAAATTTTTTTCATGGAAATTTACTTTATTTGTTTGAGTCTTTATTAAAGGATTGTCATTATAGTTTAATGTAAACTTTACTTCAAACTTGTCTGTTGTCGGGACTATGCTTATCAATTTTCCTTCTTCACTTTTTAATTCTATTTTCTGTTTAATTTTTACGTATTTTCTTTTACTTCCTAAAGTCTTTAGACCACAATTTTTGATAATTTTTACAAAATCTTTTGCTGAACCATCCATGATTGGGACCTCTGGACCATTTAAATTAACAATAAGATTATCAATTCCGCATATGTAAAATGCTGCCATTAAATGTTCTATGGTTGAAACACTTGCTCCAAATTTATTTTCAATCTTTGTACAAAGTTTTGCTGAAGAAACGTTTTTAAAATTCGCTTCAATTTCATTATTTTTATCTAAATCTGTTCTTTTAAAAACAATTCCTGAATTTGAATTAGCTGGGACTAGATTTACATCAACATTAACCCCGGAGTGTAATCCAATTCCAGAGAAACTTATTTCGCTTTTTGTTGTTGTTTGATATTTATCTTGCATATATATCTTATACAAAAATAGGAATTCAATCTTAAAACAACTAATGTTACAGAAAACTACGGCTTTGTTTATTTAAAAATTCGGGAAAAAACCCCTGCAAATATTGATTTTTTCTCTTGAACATAGGGAATTGCTTCTGCATGCCAACCTTTGAAAGTTAGCTCTGCAGCACCCAGCAATGAAAGATCATCTAGTGTAATTGCTCTTAAAGCGGTCTTCTCTGAATTAAATTTCAAGTGTTTTTTAAATATTTGGAAAAGATTTTCTTTAAAAATCTTATTTTCAAAAACAAAATGAATATGTGAAAATTTATTCTTAAAATAATTTAGATTTAGGTTTTTATTAAATAAATAATTCATCATTTCATTAATTCTTGATTCAATAATATCCTCTAGATGTGAGACTCTTAATTTTGTAAAGTTTGACTCCTTAAAAAATTTGGAGTCAATATATTTTGAATTATTTTCTATCTTTCCGTTAAAATTTATTTCACTAATTATTGATCTTGCTTCATAATCTTTAATTGAACAAAGTTGAGAAATATCCCTAAAAATAAGATTGGTTCCAAATGGAAATGTTTTAAAAAAAACTAAAGCAGAATTTTCATATGCAGAAATTGTACTTAATTCATCGTCAATATTGATCAATAAAAAATTTTTAAGACTGTTATTTTCATTTAATAAATTTATTCCTGTCGTTAAAGGTCGACATAATAATCTGTCTACCTGTAAGTCATTATTTTCAAATAAAGCTTTAATATTTTTAATATTATTTTTTGGCAATGTAATAAAAGTCATTTGTAAACCTAAATGATCTCCAAAAATATTTAATGGAATTTTGTCACGTCTTTTTTTATCTAAATAAAAATTAGAGTTTAAGATGTGAAGTATCGAATTTTTTTGCTCATTTTTTGAAATAGAAATTTTGCCTTCATTAAGAATATAATCTAAATCTCTTTTCTCTACTTTGGCGCCATTAAGTTTTTTAAATGACGTAATATTTGTCGATGACATTTCTCTTTGATTGATGATTAAATTTATGCCGCTAAAGACTTTATTTAATTTCTTTTCAATATCTTTAATATCTTCAGCAATTTTTTGAGATGCAATATTTTGATTAACCACTAAACCAGATTTGATTCCGCTATTATTTGAATTTTTTTTGATAACAAAATTATAATTCGAATTATTTTTTAATTCAAAGACTGCATATCTAATATGTTGATCATTAATTTCAGCAAATAATTTATCTTTTTGGTTTTCCATTATTTCATTATAAGTTCGTTTTTAATCCTAAAGTCAAATACTTTAAATTTTTTAAAATTACTCTTTTCATAAATTTCTAAAAATTTTGCAACTGACTCTTCGTAATTTTCTGGGGGTAACTTTATTAATTTTCCATTTTCTATTAAAAGATCCCACCTATTAATATCATAATAACTAAATTGTTTAACAATATTTAAATCTAAATTTGTTTGCTCTAGGCTGGAATAGAATTCTGAAAATTTTTCTAAAGCACCACCGCCAACAACTTTTGGTAAATTTTCAAATTTTTTTTCATTATTATAAATAACTTTTCTATTTTCTAATAATGTATATTTTTCTCCATTATTATTTAAATAAATACCAATTGGTTTATTTTCAAATACCTTCAATAAAATTTTATCAGGATAAATTTTCTTAATTTTAATTGACTCAACAAAATCAATATTTTTTTCAAAATCTTGAAAATCGTTTTTTTTAAGAAAAATAATATTTTTGCCTCTAATTTTTTTTAATAAAATAAATATCTCATTTTTATCAGCATTATTTATTCCCTGAATTTCGATTTTCTTGATTAAGAAAAAATCCAAAATCTTAACTTTGTTACCGCTATAATTGTATGTGCTGAGAAAAATAAATAAAAAGATCCAAAAAAGAAATTTTTTATTCATCTGTTCAGACTTGCATCATCCATCATCCATTTAACTAGTTTTATAAATGGTATTTTATTAAATTTTGCAATTTCTGGAACTAAAGAAAGATTTGTCATACCGGGCTGAGTATTAAGCTCCAATATATAAAAAGTTCCCTTATGAAATCTAAAATCACATCTAGCTATCCCTTTGCATCCGAGAATACGATTTGCGACTTCAGATATTTTAAGAACTTCTTTATATTTTTTTTGAGGAATCTCTGCGGGCATAATATGCGCGGTTAGTGAGGATTTTTTATATTTTGCTTTATAATCATAAAATTTTCTTTTTGGTCTCAATTCTATTGCTCCAATTGCTTTGCCACCCATTAAAGCTACCTGGATTTCTTTACCAGGAATAAAACTTTCAACTATTAGATTCTTATATTTTTTTTTTCAAATAGCTGAATTCTTTTTTTAAATTTTTTGAGTTTTTGCAAATTCTAACACCTATACTAGAACCTTCATCATTGGGCTTGATAACTAATGGAAATTTCAATTTGTTTTTTTTAATTTCTTTATCTAAATTGATATTTGATAAATTTTTTTCATCAATATAAAAATATTTAGGTGTTTTAATTTTATTTCTTAAAAATATTTTTTTCGATAAATACTTATTCATTGCGATCATAGATGAAATTACCCCAGAATGGGTATAGGGTTTTTTAAAATATTCAAAGTAGCTTTGAATTTTACCATCCTCTCCTTCTTTTCCATGAAGAGCGTTAAAAATTAAATCAGAATTTATTTTTTTTATATCAAAAATAGATGAAAATTTGGGATCAAATTTTATAACTTTAAAACCAATTTTTTTTATAGCTTTGATACATGATCGCGCGGTCTGTAAGCTGATTTCTCTCTCGCGAGATGTTCCTCCTTGAACTACTACAACCTTTTTTTTCTTCATTTTACTTATTTCCAATTATTTTTATTTCTAAGTCTAATTCTGTTCCAGTTTTCTTAAAAACTTTATCTTTAACCATTTTAATTAATTTCTCTATATCCGAGGAACTTGCATTCCCATTGTTTATAAAAAAATTATTGTGTTTTTCGGAAATACTTGCGCCTCCGACTTTTAAGCCTATACATTCCGATGATTTAATTAATTCCCACGCTTTCTTATTTTCACCGGGATTCTTGAAAGTGCTACCGCAGGTTTTGACCCTAGTTGGTTGGCTTTCTTTTTTCTTATTAATTAGATCTTTCTGTTTTTGTAAAATTTTTCTTTTATCAGATACATTGCCTTTAAAAATTGCACTTAATATTATTAATTCTTTTTCCAAATTATTTCCTCTATAAAAAAAATTAATTTGGTCTTTTTTAAATGATACTATTTCTCCTTCAAAAGTAATTGCCGTAAGAGATAAAAATATTTTTGAGATATCTTCTCCATAACACCCGCTATTCATACAAATAGATCCCCCAACACTACCTGGTATACACGATAAAAACTCAAATCCTGATAATGAATTTTGTCCTGCAAAATCTGAAAGTTTAACGTCTAATGTTGCCGCTCCGACTTCTATTTCGTCTTCCTTTATCATTTTTGTGTAAGAGAAATTATTTCCTAATTTTATAACGGCTCCATCGTAGCCTTTGTCTCTAAAAAGAGTGTTAGAACCTGCTCCCAAAATATGAATATTATATTTATTTTTCTTTAAGAATTCTTTTAATTCTTGAGTGGATTGTGTTTTAAAAAATATCTTTGCAGGACCGCCAAGGTTAAACCAATTATATTTAGATAATTTTTCATTTTCATACAATTTCATTTTATAAATTTAACTCCCTCATCCATTTTGTAATAGAGCCTGCGCCCATACCAATTACAAGTTCATTTTCTAATAAATTTTTTTTAAAAAATTTATTTAATTCTTCTTGTCCATTAATAAGAATAACTTGAACACACGAATTTTTTGATATAAGTTTCGCAAACTTTTCGGGATCATAATTTTTGTTTATCTTTTCCCCGGCAGAATAAACAGGACATAAAACTAATTTATCAGATGATTTAAAAGAAAAAGAAAACTCCTTTTTAAGTAATTGTATTCTTGAATATCTATGTGGTTGAAAAACAGATATTATTTTTCTATAAGGATTTGTTTTTTTTAAACTATCTAAAACAGACTTGATTTCGGTAGGATGATGGGCATAATCATCGAAAAAATCATTTCCATTTATTTTTAAAACTTTAGTCATTCTTCTTTGAATTCCAGCAAATTCTCTTAAGGATTTTTTAATAATTTTAAGACTAACGCCTATATATGATGATAAAGCCACAGACACTGCTGCATTCAATATATTGTGTGAGCCTATTAAGTTTACTTTTATGCCTTTTATAATTTTTTTTCTTATAGACGGTATTGAAACTTTTAAATCAAAAACTGAATAGTTTTTATCATAATATGTATTAAGTATTTGGAAATTTGCATTTTTATTAAATCCGTAAGTTAAAATATTTCTATTTTTTATTTTGGATATAATTTTTTCTAATTCCACATCATCTGAACAAACAAAACTTTTTCCAAAAGTTGGGGTTTTATTAATAAATTTTTCAAATGATTTCTTAAGATTTTCAAAATTTCTGTAAAAATCCAAATGTTCTTTGTCGACATTAGTTACTACTGAATAATTAAAAGGTAAATTTAAAAAACTTCCATCAGACTCGTCTGCTTCGAGAACTGTCCATTCACTCTTTCCTAATTTAGCACTCCCTCCTAAAGAATTTACTACTCCTCCATTTACAATAGTAGGATCAAGATTTCCTTCGGAAAGAATTTTAGCTATCAGAGATGTTGAGGTAGTTTTTCCATGAGATCCTGTAACAACTATATTTTTTTTTAATGAAACAACGTGGCCTAACATTTCTGCTCTTTTAAAAATTTTAATTTTCCTTTTTTTGGCAGCAATAATTTCTGGGTTATTATTTTTTATTGCTGAAGATCTAACGACTATAGTTGTATTTTTTAAATTCACTTTACTATGTTTTGAAAAAACTTTAATTTTTATTTTTTTACATCTTTCGACATTTTTACTATTTGATAAATCGCTTCCTTGAACATTGAAACCCATTCTGTGCATTACTTGTGCTAAACCGCTCATGCCTATTCCTCCAATTCCAACAAAGTGGATTTTTTCTTTTGATCCGATTCTAATTTTTTTCATTTAAAAATTTCTCAATAAATTTACTAACTTTAGAAAGTGAGTCTTTATCAGAGTGTTCCTTCATTTTGTTTTTTAATTCAAGTAATTTTTCTCTTTTTTTATTTAAATCATTTAAAATTTCAAATAATTTTGGATAAATGAATTTTTCTTCTATTAAAAAGCAATAACCTTTTTTTTGAAAATTGTTTGCGTTTTTTAATTGATGATTATCGGCTGAAGATGGAAGAGGAATGGCAATAAATGGGATTCTCAAATTTATGAGCTCGGCTATAGAGGATGCGCCAGATCTTGTAATTGCTAAATCTGCAATTTTATAATGATCAGATAATTTTTCAGCAAAAGAAAATAATTTAAAATTTATTTTGTTATCACTATAAATCTTTTTAATTTCATCCATTTGTTCTTCTAGACATTGTTGGTGAATTTTAAATTTTATATTTTTTTTATTACATTGAACAATTGTATCTGTAACTTTTTCTCCAAATATTTTTGCCGACTGGCTTCCTCCAAATATTAAAATTGATAACTGATCGTTATTTCCAGTGTTATTTATGTTTTCTAATTCAAAAATTTCGTCTCTCAGTAAGTAACCTGAAATTAATATTTTCTTTTCATATTTTTTTTTTATTCCAGAGATATTGTTTGTTGAAAGGAGTATTTTACTTACAAATGGTAAAAGCACTTTATTTGCTCTTCCTATAACCAAATTGTTTTCATAAATTATAATAGGAACTTTTAATAAATATGATGCAAGACATGCCGGGAAAGACGAGTATCCCCCCATACCAAAAACTATATCAGGTTTATTTTTTTTAAAATAAAAAAAACAAGAGATAACTGAAAAAAATATTTTATTTAAATTAATGATTGTTTTAAATAAATTTTTATTAAAAATTGAACCAGCTTTAATTACTTTTACATTTTCTGTATTTTTAAAATATTTCAATCCTCTTTTGTCTGAAAATATTTCTATTTCATAATTGTTTTTTAAATAATTGCTTAAACTAAGAGCTGGAAGTACGTGGCCTCCGGTTCCTCCTGTTGCGATAACAATTTTTTTTCTTTTTTCGATCATTTAATCCTTTAAGCTAAATGAGGTATAATTTAAAATTATACCAGCAATTATACCGCTTGAAAGAAGAGATGAACCACCATAGCTAAGAAACGGTAGTGTCATTCCAGTTGTCGGTAAAATGTTTGCATTAACACCTACATGTATAAATGTTTGAAAAATTAATAAGGATATCAAGCCACTTAACGCGAGTTTATTAAAATTATTTTTTAAATTTATTATTCTCTTAACTACTCTAAAGGCAATAAACAAAAAAATTGAAATTATTAATATAGAAATTATTGATCCAAACTCCTCACTAATTACTGCTATGACATAATCTGTATGAGCTTCAGGTACACTATCCTTAAGCACACCTTCGCCGACTCCTTGACCTTTTAAACTTCCTTCTCTTATGGCATCTGTAGCTTTAGAGGCTTGAAAGTTTGTGCTTTTATCAGCGTCAAAGAAAGATGTAATTCGATTGGTTATATATTCAAATTTTTCAGGTAACAAATATATTAACCCAGACAAAATTAAAGTAATAAACGTGAATAATAAAAAAAGAAAATAAATATTAAATCCAGAAATAAAAATTATTGAAACCCATGTGCCTATTAATAAAACAGATTGTCCAATATCAGGTTGTAGTACTAACAAAAAAACTATAGTTGAAAGTATAATAAAAGATAAAAGATAAGAAAATTTTAAATTTTTAATCCAAAATAGACTAATAATTTGAGCAATGACTAAAACAAAAAAAGGCTTCATAAACTCTATTGGTTGAAATCTAAATATATAAAAATTTAGCCATCTTTTTGCACCTTTTACCTCAATTCCAATAAAAGGAACCAAAATCATTGTAAAAAGAAAAACTAAAAAAACAGGGAGCAAAACTTTATTAAGCGAATTAGTATCAAGCATAGATATAGCAAACATTAATAAAAAAGATACAAAAGCGTATAAAAAATGTTTTTGAAAAAAGAAATAGTAATCTTTGTTTAGTCTTTCATCAGCTATAAACGAAGTAGACGAAAAAGAAAAAAATAAACCCAAAATAAATAAAAAAATAAAACTAAAAAAAATTTGTTTATCCAAATTTCTCCAATAGTTTTTAGTTTTAAAAATCTTAATTTTTGTATTTTTAAAGATATTTCCCTGCATAAGTTTTTATAAGTTTTTTAAATTCATTTCCTCTTTCCTCAAAATTTTCATATTGATCATAAGACGCGCTTGCGGGACTCAATAATACCGTAATATCTTTATGATTAAATTTTTTTATATCTTTAAAAATTAAAAATATTGCATTTTTTAACGATCTGCATAATTCATAGTTTACTTTTCCACCTAATAGATTTTTAAATTTATTTAAATTTTTTCCTATAATATAAGATTTGATAATATTTTTTTTTAGTTTAACTAAGTTAAATTTATCACCTATTTTTGGTTTTCCTCCAACTATCCAAAATATATTTTTATTACTCTCTAGTGCAAATTTGGATGCCTGAAAACTAGTAGCTTTTGAGTCATTTATGAATATTTTATTATTTTTTTTCAAAAAGATCTCATGTCTATGCGACAGTCCTTTAAAAGACTCTAGTGATTGAATAAGCGATTTTTCTTTTATTTTAAGTAATTTTGATAGTGCAAAAACAAAGCTCATATTTTCATCATTTGCCTTGGAATTTAAATAACTGTTTTTTATTTGATTTTTAATTTTACTATAATTTTTTGAATTTATAAAAATTAATTTGCCTAAATATTTTTTTCTTTTATATTTTTTTATTAAAGATTGATTATTAATTAATGCATAATTTTTTTTCTTTTGAAGAGAGAAAATTTTAAATTTTGAATTAATGTAATTATTCATTGATTTGTGCCAATCTAAATGATCATTACTAATATTAAGTATTATTGCAAAGTTTGGTTTAACGAATTTTGAGTAAGCTAATTGAAATGAGGATGCTTCGATTATAACATAAGAATTTTCTTTAAAATTCAAACTTAAAATTGGTTTTCCTATATTGCCTCCTAAAATTGAATTAATTTTATTTTTTTTTAATACATGGTGTATAATCTTACACGTTGTCGATTTCCCATTTGTTCCTGTTACAACAATAGATTTCATTGAAGAATTGAACATGTAAAACAAATCAAGGTCGGAAATAATTTTAGACTTGTTTGCTAATATTTCTTTTCTAAATTGTGCATTATTTAAGTTTATTCCTGGACTTAACACTATATAATCTACATATTTAAGTGATTTAATAAAACTTTCTTTTTTCAACTTATCTAAATTCCATTTTTTTTTTAATTTTTTGCTGTCGTCCCAGATTGTATAATTATTAAAATTAATTTTCTTAAAATAATTTATTACGGAAAGTCCTGTAGAACCAAGGCCATAAATTGCAAAATTTTTTTTGCTAAGATTCAAAAATTTTTTCATTTTTTTGTTTAACGTAATTTTAATGTAGCCAATCCAACTAAAGCTAATATTATTGCAATTATCCAGAATCTAATTACAACTGTTGACTCCGCCCAACCTTTTTTCTCAAAATGATGATGTATTGGTGCCATCATAAAAACTCTTTTGCCGGTAAGTTTAAATGAAATAACTTGAATGATTACAGAGACAGTTTCTAAAACAAATAGTCCGCCAATAATAGCTAGTACGATTTCATGTTTGGCAATGATCGCGACTGATGCAATTGAACCTCCTAGGGATAATGAGCCTGTATCGCCCATAAATATTTTTGCTGGTGGGGCATTATACCAAAGGAAACCCAGGCATGAGCCTACTATTGAACCACAAAAAATTGATAACTCACCTACATCTGGAATATATTGTATCTGAAGATAATCAGAAAATATTGTATTCCCAACAACATAACAAATTAAAGAAAAAGAAAGCGCAACCAACATTACTGGTACTGTTGCGAGTCCGTCTAATCCATCTGTCAAATTTACAGCATTGGATGAACCTATAATAACGAAAATCGCGAAAGGAATAAAAAATAATCCCATTTGCCAAACTATATTTTTAAAAAAAGGGAAATATAAATTTGAAATAACCTCGTGATCAGTAAAATAAACTAAAGCTAGTATTGCGGTTAAAGAAATTAATAGTTGCCAAAAAAATTTTAATTTTGCATTAATTCCTAAAGAATTTCTAAATTTTATTTTCAAATAATCGTCTATAAAACCAAGTAATCCAAAACTGGTACAAACAAAAAGAACTATCCAAATATAAATATTTTCTAAATCAGCCCACATAAGTGTACTGATAATAATTCCAATTAAAATCATTAGTCCACCCATCGTAGGAGTACCGGTTTTCTTTACTATATGATCGATCGGACCGTCATGTCTAATTGGACCTGTAATCTGTTT
>MDTG01334698.1_pt1 | contig 12661 bp, 10 predicted proteins | sample 811421 | NCBI WGS metagenome assembly MDTG01 (sample SAMN05326645, study PRJNA326480) | marine metagenome | isolation source: seawater | place: Pacific Ocean: South East | collected 2011 | reverse complement strand
TATTATTTGCGTCACTTTTATTTGGTGCTCAAAGTTATTTTATGATCCGTATATTTGAACAACGATGATTTACAGAATTCGAATTATTTTAGACGTAGAAGAGGATGTGTTTCGAGATATTGAAATAGAATCCAGTGCTACATTAGAAGATTTACACCATTACATTTCTCAATCTTTTGGATTTTTAGGTAATGAGATGGCTTCATTTTATAAATCTGATGAAAATTGGCTTCAAGGAGAGGAACTTCCTTTAGAATCTATGGATCAAGGACCTGTTATGAGAAATCAACATCTTAATTCCATTTTTTCTCCTTCAATGAACCATCTAATTTATATTTATGATTTTCTAAAACTTTGGACTTTTTTTGTGGAGCTTAAAGAAGTGGGTGAAGTTATCTCTGGAACTATTTATCCCAATTTGATTCATAGCAAAGGAGAAGTTCCTGAACAACCCCCAGAAAAAATTTTTGAGGGAGAAAATAGTGAAACCCATGATGAAGAAAAAGGTGAAGAAGATTTTGATTCTGACTATGAAGACAATGCTTTTTATTAAAAAAAGTCGTGCATATTTACCTTTTCATAGTTAAAACGAACAAAGTTAAGTGCAGCCCTCATTACATCTCCCATAGATTTGCTTTCTAAAAAAGCCTTGTCTTTAGTGAATTTATAAATTTCCATTTGGAGTTGTTTTAGATTTTTTTTGTGAGAAATGACATCAACTTGCATTATTTTTATCAACATATTTAAACGATTTCCAGAACTTATAATACGCCTTGCCACAATTGATCTCTCTTCAATTTTATATTGATTTATGGAATCACGTGTTAGCTTAGATCGAACTATTTCCATGATTGGAACGTTTTCTTTAAAAAATTGAGGCCTGTAGACTGAGAGTTTTCCTTCAAAAGACTGTTGGTCAAAATCTATGGCCCGAATTTTATAGACAACATGATCGAAATCATGAGTGGGTACCACTACATAGTTATATGATCGCATATCACCTAACAAACGAATCATACTTCGTTCATTAAATTTGACATATTCCTTTGCTATTTGTGCTTTTTCTGAATCATTGCAAGCAGGTAAAAACTCTTTTATAAAAGTATCACCAGGAATTCCAACTACATGCTCCTCAATAAGAGTATTATCATTCACCAAAAAATTCAGATTATAGGGCGAAAGCATATGTTCATATTCTAAACCATAAATTCGTGAGGCATCAGTCTGCTTAATGTAATAGTAAGTGAAATTATCATTTAAAATATTTCGAATCTTTATTCTAAATGGTTTAGAATTTCCAAAAGTACAATAATCTATAGAGTCTACATTAAGGTATTGTATTCCTGATTCATTTCCGTCAGAATGAAGAAGAGTATATATTTTTTTAAGGTTGTAATCAATTTCACGACGCTCAATCTCAGAAAAATATACACTTACCCATAAGGTATCTTTATCATTTTTATCATAAACTACAACTGAACCTGAAAAACGTAACAAGTCACTATAATAAATTGGGGTATCTACCCAGCGATCATAAGACTTTAAAAAATCTGATAGATCAGAAGAAATTGGATAAAATGGTTTTTTTTGTGATATTAATTTTTCTTCCATATTGAGTTTCTTCAAATGTAATTATCTTTTTATATAAAAAATTTACCAGATCTATTCGAAGATGGCTAAACTCAGTCAAGAATATTAAGTTCAACTGAATATTCATATTTATTATCGACTAATTTAATTTATTTATTAGGGACGCACAATTTATTTTAGTGAGAAAATTTTGTTTTATATCTTTAAATAAGTTACACATCTCTATCATTACTATTTTATAAATTTGTGGCTTGTTAAATATGAAATGGCATTTCAACTAGTTTCTGAATTTCAACCTACGGGGGATCAACCACAAGCGATAAAGGAGATAGTTTCCCAGTTTCAAAATAAGGACCCTTACGTAACCTTGCAAGGTGTTACTGGTTCAGGAAAAACCTTTACTATGGCAAATGCTATTGAACAATTGCAACGTCCTACATTAGTTTTAGCACATAATAAGACACTTGCAGCACAACTCTATTCAGAATTTAAACAATTTTTTCCAAAAAATGCTGTAGAGTATTTCGTTTCCTACTATGATTATTATCAACCCGAAGCATATATTCCCACAACAGGAACTTATATTGAAAAAGACTTATCGATAAATGAAGAAATTGAAAAACTTCGCTTAAGCACTACATCTTCTCTTCTCTCCGGTAGAAGAGATATATTGGTTGTTGCTTCTGTTTCTTGCTTATATGGAATTGGAAATCCTCAGGAATTTAAAAGAAACGTTGTTGAACTGAAACGGAATCAGGTAATTTCTCGAACCAGATTAATGCACCATTTGGTTCAAAGTTTATATTCTCGAACGACTTCAGGGTTTAATAGAGGAAACTTTAGAGTTCTAGGAGACATCATCGATATTTTTCCTAGCTACGCAGATATTGCTTTTAAAGTACATTTCTTTGGGGATGAAATAGAGTTAATCGAAGCCTTTGATCCAATCAACAATAAAAAAATTGAGCAATTTGATAATGTAAACATATATCCTGCAAACATCTTTGTGACCTCACCAGATATTCTTCAAAATGCCATCATAAAAATCCAAGATGATCTAGTCAAACAAGTAGATTATTTTAAAGAGATAGGAAAATTTCTAGAAGCCAAACGCCTAGAAGAACGTACTGAGTTTGATCTAGAAATGATGCGTGAATTAGGTTACTGTTCTGGAATCGAAAACTATTCTCGATATTTAGATGGAAGGTCTCCAGGAACAAGACCATTTTGTTTGTTGGATTATTTCCCAAAAGATTTTTTAATGGTTGTTGATGAAAGTCATGTAAGTATTTCTCAGGTACATGCAATGTACGGTGGGGATCGAAGTAGAAAAGAAAACTTGGTGGAATATGGATTTCGACTTCCAGCAGCTATGGATAATAGACCTTTAAAATTTGAAGAATTTGAGGCACTTCAAAATCAAGTATTGTATGTAAGTGCCACCCCGGCTGATTATGAATTGAAAAAAACTGAAGGTGCTTTTGTGGAGCAGATTATTCGTCCCACAGGTTTACTTGACCCTATTATTGAAGTTCGTCCTAGTCAGAATCAAATTGACGACCTAATCGAAGAAATCCAAAGGTGTACCGAAAAAAATGAACGAACCCTAGTCACCACATTGACAAAACGTATGGCAGAGGAATTGTCCCAATACCTAATTAAAGTAGAAATTCGGTGTCGCTATATTCATAGTGATGTGGAAACATTGGAAAGGGTAGAGATAATGCAAGACTTGAGAAAAGGACTTTTTGATGTCTTGATTGGTGTTAACTTGCTTCGGGAGGGATTGGATCTTCCCGAAGTTTCATTAGTTGCTATCCTAGATGCTGATAAAGAAGGTTTTTTACGTTCTAATCGTTCACTCACCCAAACAGTAGGGCGTGCTGCAAGAAATGTTAATGGAAAAGCAATTATGTACGCTGATAAAACTACCCAGAGTATGCAAAAAACTATTGATGATACCAATTATCGTCGAGATAAACAAATAGCCTATAACAAAAAACACAAAATTAAACCAAAAGCATTGAATAAATCTCTTGACAGTGCATTGGCAAAAAATTCGGTCTCAACTCATGCCCTAAAAATAAATGATCGCAAAGTTGCCGAAGCTAAAAATCGTTATCTAACCAAACCAGAAATAGAAAAAAAAATACGACAAGTAAGAAAAGCTATGGAAGAAGCTGCAAAATCTCTTGATTTTATCGAAGCTGCTAGATATAGAGATGAAATTAAACTTTTGCAAGAGCAACTTTAAATTAAATCTAATTAATAGTAATGAAAAAATATTTTTTGTTTTTTTTAATAGGGTTTTTTTTAATTAATGCTATTTATCTTTCTGCGCAGGAACTTAAGGGAAAAGTTCTAGATAGCCTAACTAAGGAATCAATTCCCTTCGCGAGTATTTACGTTAAGTCTGGAATGGGAGTAGTTTCTAACGAAGAAGGATTTTTTCGTCTTCAATATGATAGTTTAGATAAATCAGATACCCTTTTTATTTCTTGCATGGGTTATAAATCATTACGCTTTCCTTTATCCCAAGTCAGAGATAGTATATTTTTACTGAGTCCAAAAGCCATTGAACTCAATTCTATAATCTTAAGCAATAAAAAGATTGACGTAAAAGATATTATTAAAGAAATTCAAAAAAATATTCCTATGAAGTATGAGTTAGGAATTACAAAAAAAAGAGTTTTTTTTAGGGAAACTGGATCTCAAAAATTCAAATCACTTAGTGTAAATATCAAAAAGACTTCTATACCTGAATTTAATCAGGTTTTTTGGGATAGTACCTTACAAAAAATTCCTAAAAAAAATTCATGGTATTTTGAATTTTTGGGGAGTCTTAATGGAGATTATAGCAAGGAAAATCAAAAACTAGAATTACTTCGTGCATTAGAGCTTGAGGATAAAGAAAAAACTGCAATTTTTGAAAATGTTGAGAAACTATTTGATACCATTTTAAAGGAAAATATTAAAACTAATTCCTTTTTCAAAGTACGTTCAGGAATAATTGGAGGAAAATTAGAAGCTGATGAAATTAACTCTAATAAAAAAGACACACTTACTAAAGAACAAAAATCTCAAGAGAAAAAAAATAATTTTTTAAAATGGCGAAAAGGAGTCCTAAGTAATCTTATCACAAGCCTTTTTGATGAAGAAAAATTAGATTTGACAATTATAAAAAAAGCTTCAAAATATAATTTTAAACAAATAGACTTCACATATCTAGGAGATACTCCAGTTTATATTTTAGATTTTACACCTGAAGGAAATGCTGATTATAAAGGAAAACTTTATGTAGATGCAGATAAATTAACACTAATTCGCATAGAGTACAATAACATTAAAATTATTCGAGACATAAGTCTTTTCGGAATTTCCTTCAAAGAGGATTTTAAAGAGGTGATCATTCAATTTAAAAAAATGCCTTCAGGCAAATATGGATTAGAATATCTAGACTTTAATTCAAGTTTTGAAGGTGGTTTTAATAGACCACTTGTTATTACAGAAAAAAATAAAATTGTCAAGGGAAGAAATAAACAAAACCAACTCAAAATGGATATAAATGTATCAAATCGAAATTTTCAAAGATTTCAATTGGTAGTTTTTGAAACTGAAACCATGGAGCTAGATTTATTTAATTCTATCGAAGAAAAAGCAGAAATTCTTCCCATAAATAAAACGACCTACGACCCAAACTTTTGGAAAGGTTATACTATCATTGAACCTAATACAGCGATTAAAGAGTTTCGAACTGAGAAATGATAGAAAAGCTTTTCTAAAATACTTCCTCAAAAAAATTTATATTTTAGTAAAAATCTATTGAATGAAAACTTACTTTCTCACCTCTTTGGCTTTTATTTTATTAATACAATGTCAAATACCAAAAAAGAATTATCCTGATATAAAGTTTATTATAAATAATTTTGATATTGCTAATAATCAAATGAAGGTGTCTTTTGAGTTGACTAATAATACAAAAAATACTTGGCAGGGTGGAAAGTGGTCTTTACATTGGAATCAGTTTAGTGGTTCTCTTCAGCAGTCAACTTTACCAAAAGGCATCAAAATAATTCCTACCAAGAACAGCCAGTATTGGCAGCTAAACTTTGATTCATCATTCACATTAAAACCCGGAGCTTCACTCAAATTCTCAGCAATACAAAAAGGAATTATGAGACGACTTGTAATGGGTCCTGTAGGTTTTTTTATTCATGACTCTAATCATAACCAATTACATGATCTTAGTAGTGATATTCATTGGGAAAATGCTAAAGGAATAGAGACATTAAATATACCCTCTGCTGCAGAGCGCTACCTTTCCTATGAGGGTATTACATCCTTACCTAAAAATCGTCTACACTGGGTTCTTCCTTCTCCCCAAAACATTCAATTACAAAATGTCTACATTGATTTTCCTAATAGTTTAAGTATTGATTTTGGAGAGTTTAATTCGAATACTGATTTTTTAATTAGTTTTTTACAAAAAGGACTAATGCTCTCTATTATAGAGGGAGAAAAAGGGTTTGGAATAAAAGTTGAGAAGAATAAAAAGCTTGGGAAAGAATCCTACCAACTTGATATTAGTAAGGAATCCATTTCTATAAAAGTTTCAGACTCTAAAGGCCTTTTTTATGGATTAGTTTCACTACATCAAATCCTTTATACTTCTCAAAAAGAAGAAAATGGTATCCCATTACTTAAAATTAAGGACTCACCTCGCTTTGATCACAGAGGCTTTATGTTAGACCTATCTAGAAACTTTTTCCCAAAAGAAAAAATCCTTCAAATTTTAGAATTCATGGCTTATTATAAGTTAAATACCCTTGATTTAAGACTTTTTGATGATGAAGGTTGGCGGTTAGAAATTCCTGGATTGCAAGAGTTAACACAAATTGGCAGTAAACGCGGTTTTACAATAGATGAAAAAGATCAGCTTTTTCCAATGTATGGATCTGGTTCTGGGAAAAAAATGAGCTATGGAAATGGCTTTCTCTCACGTAAAGACTTCGTAGAAATTCTTAAAGCTGCTTCAAAAAGAAATATTCGAGTAATTCCTCAAATTAGTTTTCCCTCTCATGCAAGATCTGCTGTAATTTCTATGAAAGCTCGATATGAAAATTTTTTAGAGCAAGGAAATATTAAAGCTGCTAATGAATTTCGATTGCATGATCCTAATGATATTAGTGAATATACTTCAGCTCAGCTATTTAAAGATAATACTATCTGCATTTGTCAGCCTAGTGCATTTCGCTTTTTTGACAAGATATTTTCAGAAATAAAGGCCATGTATTCAGAAGTAAATTTACCTATGAAAACTTTTAATATTGGAGCAGATGAATTACCATTTGGAGTATGGACAAAATCTCCACTATGTAATGAACTTCTAGAAAAATCAAAAGAAATAAATTCTTTTCAAGACCTTTATAATTACAGCGTTAAAAGACTAAATCAAACTATTTCAGCTTCTGGGTCTAGAATGGCAGGATGGGAGGATGTACTTTTAAAACATAGTGCAAAAAGTCAATCAGAAATCGAAGTGAATAAAGACTTAATCAATTTAGATTTTATCCCTTGTGTATGGAATAATACCTGGGGTGATGGTCGTGAAGATATGATATATAAACTTGTAAATTTAGGTTTTCAGTCAATTATGAGTAATTCTTCTGCTTTTTATTTTGATATGACTGATGACAAAGACATGGAAAACCCTGGTTTAAACTGGTCGGGTTATGTTGGATATAAAGATAGCTGGGGTACTGAACCATTAAATGTTTTTGCCAATAAAGTAAAGCTAAGAAGTTTAGGTATAAAGGAAGTGGATCTTAAAAATAAAGTTTCTCTTAATGAAAATTCACATTCAAATTTCTTAGGTATTCAATCACAACTTTGGACAGAGACGGCTACAAGTGAAAATAATTTTGACCGTATGTTGATGCCCAATATGATCGTTTTTTCAGAACGTGCATGGAGCTCAAGAGAAGAATGGTTAGATGAAACTTCAGCGATAAAGCAAGAACCCTTGTTAAATATTTCATGGAATGTGTTTGTAAATACTGTTGGGCAACGCCACATGCCAATGCTATCAAATATTTATAACCGACTTCTTTTCGATTTACCCAAAGCTGGAGGAATAGTTGAAAAAGGAATACTTCAAATTCGTCAACAATTTCCAGGGTTACAAGTTAGATATACCCTAGATGGTAGTGAACCAGAAAAAAAAGACCTCTTATACATAAAGCCAATTAAGGTTAATTATTCAGACCAGATTGTTATCCGTGTTTTTGATAATAATGGTAGAGGGGGTAATTCAATAAAAATAAAATAATATGATAGTCACTGAAAACAAACGCTTACGCTCCCTTGATATCTTAAGAGGATTAACAATTATATTTATGGTAATTGTTAATACACCCGGCTCTTGGAGTCATGTATATGCTCCTTTACTTCATGCTGAATGGAATGGTATTACTCCTACAGATTATATTTTCCCTACTTTTTTATTTATTGTAGGGGTGTCAATAGTACTTTCATTTAATAAGCAAACAGAACTTGGGAAAAGTCGGGCTGAAATGACAAAAAAAGTTTTGATTCGGGCCTTCAAAATATATGCCGTAGGAATTTTTCTATGGCTTTGGCCGAGCTTTAATTTTGATAGTATTAGATGGGTTGGCGTTTTACACAGAATATCCTTTGTTTTCTTAGCATGCGCACTTCTTTTTTTGTACACTTCAAAAAAAATTCAAATATACTTTGGAATAGCCCTTTTATTTTTTTACTGGATTATCATGGTATATGTCCCTATTCCAGGAATTGGTTTTCCTGATTTAAATATTCCAGAAAAAAATTGGGCCCATTATATTGATTCACTCCTTTTACCAGGGAAATTGTGGGAAGATACTTGGGATCCAGAAGGTATATTAAGTACCCTTCCATCAATTGCGACAGGTATTATGGGGATGATTTCAGGATATATATTGCTAAAAAAAGAAGAACTGGATAAAAAAATTAACCAAATATTCTTTTTTGGATTCACCCTACTCCTCTTGGGAGACTTAATGCAATGGTTTTTCCCTTTGAATAAAAATTTATGGAGTTCATCTTTTAGTTTACTTATGGGGGGAATTAGTGCTATAGCACTAGCAGGGTCGCTATTTATTTTTGATCTAAATCAAAGTCAAAATCAATTTAAATTTGCTCAAGTCTTTGGAGTAAACTCAATTTTTGCATACTCACTTTCCAGTTTATTAACAGTTGTTTTTTATAGTCCAAAATGGTGGGGAATAGCTTTCAATGAGGAGTTTATGAAGCTTTGCGAAAGTATTGGTTTCCCTCTAAAGCTAGGATCTTTAATATATGCCTTATTTTACGTTATAATGATTTGGATACCAACTTTTTATCTATTTAGAAAGAAAATCTATATTAAATTATAAAAAAATCGGTCTTTATTAAAGACCGATTTAAACAAGAATAAATAATTAATCTACCTAGCTAATTTTGATAAGCTTTTTTGGTTGCGGTAGAGCTTCTTTATGTTTTGGCAAATTTACATTAAGAACACCCTCGGAGCATTGAGCATTGATTTTAGAAGAATCAACTGTGTCAGGAATATTAAAAGTTCTTTTAAAACTGCTAAAATCAAATTCATGAAGAGTAAATCTTTCATTTTCAATATTTTGATCTTTATCTATAGTAGAGATTGAAAGTATACCATTATCAACTTCAATCTCAAAATCATTTTTCTTCTTACCTGGAACTGCAAGTGATATTTCAAATTTTGTTTCTAGATCTTTTATATTTACCGCAGGTTGGTATGTTGAAGCATGACGATTGTTTATTATTTCTTCTTTGATAAATCCATCAATTAAAGATGGAAAAAAAGGTATTCGTTTAGTTATTAAATTCATAATTTTAAATTTAAGGTTAACAATTTTTATATGCCAACTCTAAAGCAAAATCAAGACCAAACTAATATATTGACAATATGGCGGTTTATTTAATAAAAAAGGTGACTTTATGTCACTTATTGATGGCTTCTTGAACTTTATCAGCTGCTTCTTGAAAAGCAGTGGCAGAAAGAACATTCAATCCAGAAGAATCGATTAGTTCTTTAGCGATATCAGAATTTGTGCCTTGTAAACGGACTATAATAGGCACTTTTATTGCGTCTCCCATATTTTTGTATGCATCTACAATTCCTTGAGCAACACGATCACACCTAACTATACCTCCAAAAATATTAACAAGAATTGCTTTAACATTGGGGTCATTTAAAATCAAACGAAAAGCTACCTCTACTCTTGAAGCATCTGCCGTGCCGCCTACATCTAGAAAGTTTGCGGGTTCACCTCCGGCTTGTTTTATTAAATCCATAGTCGCCATTGCAAGACCTGCGCCATTTACCATACAGCCAACGTTTCCGTCGAGGTCGACATAATTTAATCCTACCTCGCGTGCTTCTACCTCAAGTGGATTCTCTTCACTAAGATCTCGCATCGCTTCAAAGTCAGCATGTCGAAAAAGACTATTATCATCCAAAGTTACTTTTGCATCTACAGCTATAATCCGATTATCAGAAGTTTTTAAGACTGGGTTTATCTCAAACAAAGAAGCGTCAGAACCAATATAGGCTTTGTATAAAGAACCAACGAATTTAGTCATATCTTTAAACGCAGCACCTGATAGACCAAGATTAAATGCAATTTTTCTCATTTGAAACCCTTGAAGCCCTAGAGCAGGGTCAACTTCTTCTGTAAAAATTAAATGAGGGGTTTTTTCCGCTACCGTCTCAATATCCATTCCTCCTTCAGTAGAATACATAATCATGTTTTTACCAGTAGAACGATTAAGTAAAACAGACATATAAAATTCGCTTGGCTCTGAATCTCCTGGATAATAAACATCTTCTGCAATCAAAACTTGATTAACTTTTTTCCCCTCTGGCGGTGTTTGTGGAGTAATAAGTTTCATTCCGATAATGTTATCAGAAATAAGCTCCAATTCTTTAACATTTTTTGCCAATTTTACTCCACCTCCTTTTCCACGACCTCCAGCATGTATCTGTGCCTTTACAACATACCAAGATGTCCCTGTAGTTTTTGTCAACTCTTTTCCTGCTTTTAGAGCTTCTGCAGTTGTTTTAGCGACAATCCCACGCTGAATGGAAACCCCAAAACCAGCTAAAAGTTCTTTCCCTTGGTATTCGTGTAAATTCATAAATACAATGTATGATATACAAAAATAGACAAACCTCTGCTTAAATCAGACTAGAGTTGCTTAAATATTTTGTTATATATATAACATATTCTTAAAATTTGATAGAGATTGATTAGTTATTTTGACTGATAAAAATTAACTAATTACTTTTGAGTCAATTAAAATTCAATGGAAGGAAATATCTTAAAAACGATAGCTTTAAAACAGAAAGGACCTGTTTATGTATATGATGGAGCTAAAATCCAACAACAGTATCAGCGTCTAATCAATGCTTTTAATGGTGTGGAAAGTTTACGAATCAATTATGCTTGCAAAGCTTTGTCAAATATTTCTATCCTTGGTCTAATGCAATCAATGGGATCAGGGCTAGATACGGTTTCTATTCAAGAGGTAAAGCTAGGGATCAAAGCAGGGTTTGATGCAGAAAATATTATTTTCACACCCAATGGAGTTTCAGTTGAAGAAATTGAGAAGGTGGCTTCTTTAGGGGTTCAAATAAATATTGACAACCTTTCTATCCTGGAGCAGTTTGGTGCTAAACACCCAGATATTCCTGTTTGCATAAGAATAAATCCTCACGTAATGGCGGGAGGAAATAGTAATATCTCTGTTGGACATATTGATTCTAAATTTGGGATTTCCATTCACCAAATCCCCCATGTATTAAGGATTGTTGAAAATACTCAAATGCAAATCAACGGAGTGCATATGCATACAGGGAGTGATATACTTGACATCGAAGTCTTTTTACATGCAGCAGAAATTTTATTTGACACCGCTTTAAAATTTAAAAACTTAGCTTTTCTAGACTTTGGAAGTGGCTTTAAAGTTCCTTATCATAAAGGAGATGTAGAGACAAACATTGAAGAACTAGGAGAAAAACTCACAGAACGTTTTCATCTTTTTTGCAAAACATATGGAAAAAATTTAGAATTGGCTTTTGAACCAGGAAAGTTCTTAGTTAGTGAGGCTGGATATTTTTTAGCTAAAGTAAATGCTATTAAACAAACTACTTCCACAGTCTTTGCTCAAGTAGATTCAGGTTTTAATCACTTGATTCGCCCTATGCTATATGGTTCTCATCATGAAATTTTAAACGTTACAAATCCTAAAGGCAATGAGCGCTTTTATACTGTTGTAGGATATATTTGTGAGACAGACACTTTTGGCAGCAACCGAAAAATCGCTGAAATTTCTGAAGGTGATATCCTTGTGTTTAAAAATGCAGGAGCCTATTGTTTTACTATGGCTAGTAATTACAATTCTCGATATCGCCCTGCAGAAATTCTTTGGCATAATGGAAAGTCTCATCTGATCAGAAAAGAAGAAACGTTTGAAGATATCGTTCAGAATCAAATACTAATCAACTTCAAAGAAAATGTTTCCATCAATTGATTCTTCTCAGTCTATCTAAACCATTATTATAAGCTCTTATAAATTGTTTAATAATATTTACTGCTGGGATAATTGAATCAATTTGAGCAGATACTTGACCGATTTCTAACTCCCCATCAACCAAATCGCCCTCAAACATTCCTTTTTTGGCTCTTCCTCGTCCCAATGCTTCCTCGAGCTCTTTAATACTGGCTCCTTTTTCATAAAGAGCATTAATTTTTTTATAAAAGGGATTTTTCATCATCCGAACTGGTGTAAGTTCTTTAAGTGTAAGTATAGTCGATCCTTGTTCTGCTTTAAGCACCTCTTGCTTAAAGTGTTCGTGAGAGGACGCCTCAGGAGTTGCAACAAAACGAGAGCCTACCTGTACCGCATCTGCTCCTAAAGCCATAGCGGCTAGCATTGCCTCTCCAGAACCAATTCCACCAGCTGCGATTAAGGGTATTTGAATAAATTTTTT
>MDTG01392319.1_pt1 | contig 12662 bp, 12 predicted proteins | sample 811421 | NCBI WGS metagenome assembly MDTG01 (sample SAMN05326645, study PRJNA326480) | marine metagenome | isolation source: seawater | place: Pacific Ocean: South East | collected 2011 | reverse complement strand
TGATAGGTGTGTTGTGATAAAACATAATCCACCAGGTTTGAGCTTTGAAGAAGCTTTTTTAAATAAACTTAGCGGATCGACTGATCTTTCAATTGCTTCAAACATTAATATTATATCTTTCTGGCTATCATCGTACTTACCATATTTCAATACGGAAGATAATTGAGGTGTATCTTCATTGAAATTTGGCTGGATCATTTCATATTCAATTTTTGGATAAATATCTTTAAATAATTCAAAAAATCCCCAGTGATTAGGAGAAAATTCTGACAGTACGAGGTGTTCTCTATCAAGAAAAAATTGATCTATAAATCTTTTTATCCATTGTATATATTTTGAAATTATTTTTTCATTTCTGATACTTTGGGTTTTTGGCCATAACTCAGAAAACCAAAATTGTCGGGCCTTAGATTTTTTATAAAAACTATCTAAAGAATCTGATTTTGGTCTCGGGTTTAAGAAAATGTTTTGATAGGTTTTTGTTATTGAATAATTCATTTTTAGAGCAAGAAAAGATTCAATGAAGTCGTCATCGGGTTTAGCTGGGCACATAAAACCAATTAATTCATCTTTAGGAAAGAATATTGGAATTTCCTCTTTTAATATTTCCTTATATTTCTTGAGCAATTGTTTAGGTTGAAGATCTTCTTTTGTTATGTTTGAGTGTATAATTGCTCTTTCCATTAATCTCCTCCTTGCTTATAAAGATCAAATCCGCTATTTAGATAGCATTTATTTACTAGATCCATAGCATTTAAAGCATCATTGGAGTTGCTCTCATCGACCTCTAAATCGTTTAAGATATAATTTGTAAATTTTTCTAGCTCTATCTCCCAGGATAAATCTTTATCAAAATAGATTATTTCTTCTGATGGGTTTCCTACTGCATCTGACTCGTCTTCAAATTGTCGATTGCCAATTGTGAGCTTTTCTCTACCGTAGCTACCACTCTTTGAAAGCAGTCCTTCATGTTTCAAGTATCCATTTTCTAAAATAACATTCAACTCAAAAGTATGCTTCCAAAAAGTAGCAGAAGAATGAAGAGAGGCAAGTTGATTTTTTTCATTTCTAAAAATAACCATGGCATTATCTTCCACATCTAGATTCCAATGATCATTGCTTAAAAAGGCTTTTGCTGAGGAAAATGATCCGATAAAAAGATTAAATAGATCTAACATATGAATACCTTGATCCAATAAAATCCCTCCACCAGAAATACTATACTCATTTCTCCAAGAATCCTTAAAATTCACACCACCGGATTTTCCATACAAGCCTCTTAAAGCTACAACATTCCCAAATTGCCTTGAATCAATAATTGACTTTGCTTTCATTATTCCTGGATGATATCTATGATTAAATCCGAACATTAATTTTCTATCCGGGTTCTTTTTTTCATATTTACGCATTCGTAAAATATCGGAAAGGTTTCTGCCTGGAGGTTTTTCAGCAAAGACATGCTTACCATTATCTAAAAAGCTTGAAACTAATTTTGGAATAAGATGATTGGGAGTGCAAATAAATACAGCATCTATTTCAGCTGAAATAATTTCTTTCCAATCTTCTACTATTTCATAAGAACCTTTTGGGATGTCAGATGATTTATTTAAATCACAGATTATACTTAACTCAGTATTTAGATTTTGATTTATAGTTTTATGGCGAATTTGACCCATATACCCATAACCAATGATTGCACACTTAATCAAAATTATTTTCTTTCTTTTTTTATTTTGCTAATATAGTTATCAAAATTGTCCAAAATTATATTTTGCTCAAAATTATTGAAAATTGCATCGTCTAAAAATGCGTCAACATTTTTCTTATGATAGCCTAGATAATTTTTGTCCTTGAATTTTTTCCTTAAGGCATTTTCTAATTTATCATAAGAATCAACATTTAAACATGCATTATAATCAGCATAAATCATTCTTCCACTGTGCCAATATGAAGGATAAATATAGGTCTTTCCCTGAATCAATGCCTCAATCATTATGCTTGAAAATAAGACTAAAACAACATCTGCCCATTTAACCAAATTAACTGAATTTTCATTATTTGCTATATAAGCATTGCCAACGTTTACATCAGTCATGAGCATATTTGATCTTGTTTGGGGCTTAATTATAAAATTTACAAAATCTAGGTCTAAAATTTTTTTAATTGATTCATTCACTATTTCTATATTGGCATCATGACAACCACCCATTTCCATGTAAACTAGATTTAATTTTTTGTTATTTTTATATTTTAACAAGGATTGATCTTCTGGTGTTATTTTATTTATTATACGAACCCAATCTAAACAAAATCTTGGGCTACCTAAAATTGGCAGATTTTCAGGAGACATTCCAGAATCTAAAAGTTCGTCCTTCCACCATTTATGATGAAGAACGCTGTGATTTTTCCTGTAACTAACTAAATTTTTTTTAGATTTATCCCATTGCTTCGGATGTTTGACAAACAAGGGTATTCCATGCGGTATATCAATAGTTGGGATTTTGATTTTCGCAGCATATTCTGTAAGAAAAGGAACGTTATAAATACCCGGATGCGAAGCATGATCAAAAATGAAAATTTCTGGTTTAGTATCTTCAAAAGCTTCTTCAATCCAATCTAGATCGTACATTTGTCTAATTTTTCGGTTTATATCAACTTTCAGAAAGCGATATAGAAATATTCTAACAACTTTTGATATGATCCATCTAAGAAATGCATACGTTTTGCTAACAGAATCATATTTATAAGAGATAGGAGAATAATTTGAAATTAGATTTCCAAAGATATTTAAAAAAAAAGAATTTTTATTTAGCGTATATAAGAAATCAATTTTTACATTTGGATTCTCAAGAAGATACTGGATTCTGAAATCGCTAAAGATATCATTGTGCGGATTAAGCGAAAGAACGCTTACTCTTTCGCGCTGAGCGACCTTCCATATTACTGGAGCCATATGGTCAATATCATTAAATCTATTAATAAAAAAATATATCAACTTAATTTTTTAGCGATTGAAACAAACTTTTTTAATTTACTACTTTCATCAAAATATGAAGGTTTATGTCTCTTATAAAAGTATTCCACATTCAAAGAATTATTTTTATGTAGATAATCTAATATTTTAAAAGCGTCGCCAGAACCATATTTTCCATCTTTATAAATTTCATTGCCAATTATAATATCATCAAACATAATCCAACCATTTTTTTTACATAAGTGATAAGAATTACAAATATCCCAAGCTATTGTTGGTAATAAATGATCGCCATCGACCCAAATCAAGTCGAACTTACTTTTTGCAAGGCTGGGAATAAAAAAACTGTTTGACTGGATAAATTTTATATTTTTTGAAATCAAATTGCTTTTTCTTTTTTTTAAAAAATCTAAAAGTATTTTTGGGTCATTTCTTTCGTAAGAAGATTTAAAGATTGGATCATCATCAGCAAGGTCAAATGTTATAATTTTGCTTTCTTTAAAAAGCTCAGATAAAAATCTAGTTGACTCGCCAAGATAAGTACCAATTTCTAATATATTCTTAATATTTTTTTCCTTTAAATGTAAACAGCAAAATAATAAGTAATGAGCACTGGTGTTTTCATTGAATTCTTCATGCCCTAGTTTTTTAAATATTGAATTTAGCAAGTTCATGCCCGCATCAAAGTCAAAACCCAATTTTTTATATTTTTGTTTTTCTTTAATTAGTGCAGATTCGTGATTTTTGATGGATTTTCTGAAAAGATCTTTTATTTTCATATTACTTATTTTCCAATTTCTAAAATATTTTTTATTTCCTCATTCTTTTAATTTAGATGTGGAAATAGGAGAAAATGCATACTGGTATTTTCATTAATTTCATTAAGATTTAATTTTTTAATAACACTCTTTAGTTCATTTAAACTGTAGTTAAAGTCGAATCTAAACTTATTATATTTGTTAATTTCTTTTGATTTTATCTTTTCAAGAATAAAGCTTTTTAATTTTAAGAATTTAAAGAACATAAGTATTTAATAGTTTTATCTAATTTAATTTTATTAATTATTAGTTGATAATTTGTGATTCTTTTGCATGTAATCTGCCAACCCTCTCTTCTTAACTACTGCTAGTATGAGTGGGTTTTTTAGGAGAAAGGAGCTTGGGGAGAGGCAACGTGGGATTAAAGTTTTTTATTATGTCTATTTTAAGCATAAATTGATTAGAAGATGTGAAATAGGATTTTATCTGTCTTATCGCTGAGATCTTTTCATCAAAAATACCAAATATTATTGATTTAAAAATGCTTTTCCATGCATCTATTTCTTGCTTACCAGGAAGAAGAAATGCATATTTTATGAATTTTGATTTGGATAAAGAAGAGTAACCATATACACCAGCTCGTGGAGCCGTGGCTTTTAAAAGTAATTTAGTCTCCCAATTGTAAAAGTAACTACTATTAAATTTATTTTTAAAATTAGGATTAAAACCATTTAATAGTTTTTTACTGATGGAATCGCCCCACCAAGTTAAGCTGTTAAAAGTACTCATATTAAGCGATTGATGATATCTTATTCCAATTTTTGAACAAAACTTAGTTAAAAGTAATTTTTGATTACGGTGGAGATCTTCTAATTTAATCGTTATTGAATAAGGGTCAATTGAGCGAAGCCGATAAGGCTCTAATATCTTTCTATTTACTGCAAACATATATTTACATTTACTAAGCTTTGGACGATCAGAATGAATAAAATAGTTATGCCAGCCTCCTAATTCTGAGGAGAGGGAAGGCAGTATATCTCTTTCCAAGAATATACTAAAATAATCAAGGTCAGGAATAATATTTAAAACATGCTTAAGGCGTTTTGCATGATGGATATGGATAAGATTGTATTTAGCTTCGTGTGGATATTCTCCAAGGCGCGCAATGTGATAAGCCACATGCAGATTAGTTATCATTGCTTGTAAAGAGACTTGATTCGACTGGGTGCACAGATTCTTAAAAGTCTGCGTAAAAGTATCAACGGATACGCAAAAGAATTCATCCTGACTGTCACCTAATTTATCCATTCCATGCAATGTATTTTTTCTAGAATCAAAAAACTCTGGGTATTGACTTACAAAAAAATCTAAAAAGTTATTTGTAGTATATGAAGAATTGAGACCCTTAAGAAATTTATCTAATGTAAAAACACCTGGAAATTGAAGGAATTGAGGATGTCCATCTAAAATACTCTGAAAAAACAGGGAACCATTTCGACCACCACTAATGAGAAATAATTTTTTCATTTATAGAGACTTTCATATAAATCAAGATCAGATTGATGGTCTACTTCACCCCAAGAGTCATAATAAGGGATTGCACATATTTCATTATAATTATTTTTAATTAATTTGGAAAGCAAATTCGTTATATCCATCCTATTAGCCAGGTTAGTTGGAAGCTTTTGCAGATAATTAGTTACTAGTCTCCATCCAGCGGGTGAAAAACGTAACAAACCCATATATTGACCCATAATTTCATCTGTAGAAGAAGCTTTCCCACCGATTTCAAGGAGTCGATTGTTTGCTACTCGAAATGTTTCAGCGTCAAGTAAGGGATTGTCAAATCTCTTTGTCCACAAGCTAAGCCAGTCTGGATCATATGTAAGTGAAATATCTGACTGCGAGTTACATAAAGAGCGAATAGCTGAAGACTCATAGAAAATATCTGAGTAACTTATTACACAATCGTATTTTTCGAGCCAATCAGATGCACATGTAAGTGAATATAACATTTGCGTATCTGCCCAACGATCATTATGAAACTGAAAAAGATTGTATTTAGAAAACATTTCTCTTTTATAACCAGTAACCAAAGCAACTTCTTTAATACCGCTCTCTTTAAACGCGTTAAGTTGGTGGTTAAGTAATGGAATAGAACGAAATTTAAGCAGACACTTGGGCCTATTTTCGGTGAGATGATTCATGCGACTACCACGCCCAGCAGCTAATATAATCCCCTTCATTGCCAATTTAACCCATTTCGCGAAGCCACAAAAAATGGGTTTTCTATTTTTAACTTATTATAAAACAAATTTTTTCTATCTGGATAACTGACCAATGAACAACCAGCTTCCGTCAATAATATATCTGTGGCGGCTGTATCCCATTCTTTAGTGCCATTTAGTCTTGGGTAAATATCTATTTCACCTTCAGCAAGCTTACATAGTTTCATTGATGAACCATATCGTACTACTTTTTTTATACTATTATTTTTGAAAAACTCTTTAGTTTTTTTTGTCGAATGAAAGAGACTATCCGCTGCAATAAGATTCTTTCTATTTGACTTATTATAAATCTTTTTTCCATTTTTATAAGCCCCATCGCCCTTTTCAGCCCAGTATGAAATACCAAGTGCCGGGACATTAACAACGCCAAGTACAGGCCTATTATTAATTATCAAAGCAATATTTACTGTGAATTCATCATTTTTTTCAATGAAATCCTTTGTGCCATCTAAAGGATCAACAAGCCAAAATTTTTTCCAGGACTTTCTGGTAATATATGGAACCGGACTTTCTTCGGTCAGTATTGGATATGAAAAATTAGATTCTAATTCATCGACAATAAATTTATTTGAAGCAATATCAGCTTTTGTAACAGGTGATTTATCTTTTTTAAGACTCATATCAATTTGATCTTGTTTATAAAATGACATGATAACATTGCCAGCCATTTCAGCAATTTTTATAATATTTTTAATCATTAAAAAAAAGTTGTATTAATTTTAAATCAAATACTTTAAAAGGGTCTTCGCGCTCTGGGTGCCACATTTGACCAAATATCTTTAACCTTTTATGGATGAAAGCTTCCACAGAAGAATCTTCAGCTACAGCAACGCTCAAAAGTTTGTCGCTTAACATATTAAAACCATAATTATGATATGAATTAACCGTTTTTGATTCATTTAAATATTCAGACCCCCAAAATGAATGTGCTGGTTTAATTTTGTGACTAACTGCAACATGGTTTGACATTTTATTCAATGTCGAACCAAAATACTCTGCTATAAATTGCATTCCTCTGCAAACGCCATAAACTGGAATACATTCCTCAATTGAATAATCTAAAATTCTTTTTTCTTTTTCATCCCTGAGTTTTGATAAATCATTTTTTGAAATAGAATATAAGTCATCACCTCCTGAAAAAATTATACCATCAATATTTGAAGATTTTATGTAATCTGGATAATCAACTCCTGTTGGAATTAAGATTGGAATAAATTCCAGATAATCAATTAGTTTTATCCAATTGACATCTATAGCATCTCTTACTTCACCATAGTTGCCATCTTCAATAATACGACTTGTAATTCCAATTTTTTTCAATCTAGTATTTTATCCTTTTTAATAGCCATCATAATCTTATCTACAATTTCATCAGGTGTTTTTTTACCGTTATTATTTATCTTTATCCATGGATTTTTTGGTTTATGAAAAGGGATATCTTCTCCCACCACATTATTTATTTTTTTATTATTGTATTTCTGATATAAACCCTTAGAATCACGTTTATACAAAACACTTTGATTCACTTTAATATAAATTTCATAATAATTATTAATATTCTGATTATTCCATTCTCTTAAATCCGGAGAATTAGATAAAGCTGCGCAGATAACAGAAATATTCTGATCGGATAATAATTTACATAACTGACTTCTACGTTTTTCAGATATATGCCGGTCCTTTAAAGAATGACCTAGGTCCCAACTTATTGCATCGCGGAGTTCATCTCCATCTAAATAAACAATATTTGGTATTTCCATTTTGAGTTTGTTGTATAATCTTTTGCCGATTTCTGATTTGCCAGAACCAGATTTTCCAATAAACCAAATTACCATTCAAATAACATCATATGTTTATCAATAATTTATTTTTACAATCTAGATCAACAAATTTAGCAGTTTTTAATCTATTGTAAAATATATCCCCACAACCAATAGCTGCTGGAATTCCAAATTCAGCACATCTAATGGCCATATGTGATGCAGCTCCACCAAATTTTGTAATTAAACCGTTAATATTTTTTGAAAAAATCCAATCAAATCCTGGATCTGCTTTTTCTAATAAAACAATTTTATTGAAAATACTATCATATTCATCAGGCGTCAGCGATTCTACGTCTATTAATTCTGATGTGATTTTTTTATTTGTTATGAAATTAGGGCTAACAGAATGAAACTCTAAAAATTCAATATCATCTTTTTTAAAGATTAAAGATGGTAACATTAAATAATTCGAAATATTGTATTTTTGTTTACGCCCTTCAATCTGCGATTCCCATAATTGAAATATTTCAGATATAGGTGTTGATAACGAAACGCCTTTTAAACTTTCAACCGTAAGCCAAGATAATTCTTCCCTGCTAAATCCCAACTCTTTTCCAATTTCAGCCAACAATTCTAAAGCCAAACTTAAATTTTTTGTGAATTCAAATTTAAATGACTCTCTATATTTTGTTGTTTCTTCTATGAACCTTAGAAGGAAATCAGCAGTTATTCTTATCTCAAAGTTTTTTAAATATTTTTCAATTTTATCTTTAAGCTTTTTGTAATCGTTTTTGTTTTCTTTATCAGGATATTCTGTTTTACGCAATCCAGATTCGATACTAAAGTAGTCTGGCATTTTGCAATAAGGAAGGTTTCTAATATTATATGTGCCTGGTCTTAAATGCCCATAAATATTATTAAACTCTACTAGACTTAGTTGTTTGGTAATTACTTTCGTGAAATCATTATTTAGATTAGATGCAACAGTTTCAATTGATGAAAAATAATTTTCTGCTTCTTCATCGTTAATAACACCGCAAGAAACAAATCCTTTTAAATATTGGTTACCTATAAAAGCCAATCGCGCCATTCTAGAAAATTGAGGTGTTCCTAGTTTTTTTGCATCATCCAATAACTCAACTACTAATGAAATTTTCTCCTTTAATTCATAGCTATTAAAGCGCTTGATCATTTCAGTTCTTTTTTTCTCAAGTGTTTTTAATGAGTATATATCTTCATTTTTTATTCTATCAAAATTATTAAAAATATTTTTTGTAAGACTAATTAAACTATTTCTTATTTCATGATATTGACTTTGCTTTAATATTTTATTTACTTTATTTAATTGATGATCAGTAATTGGGGAAAAACAATTGAAAGAAATTTCAAATTCAATTTTATCATGGAGTTCAGGATTTTCTTTAAGTTTATCAATGAAAAAGTTTAATAATAGTTTCTCTGTTTGGATGGTAATGTCCTGCGGAAGCAATGCTTTAAATGCTGTTTCCACTTCAATATAAGGCTTGTCTATTAACCTGACCATTAGTGGCCTATAGACATTTTTATACCCTAAAGAAACAAGACCATCATTCCAAGCCTGATTTAAAATTAGGTAATGATAGAGTGAATACGAAAGATCATCAGCTTTACCACCAATAATTTCAGCTGGATTCCAAAAACTCATATCACTTAATGTGTATGAATTAGTGAGCACTGATTGTTTTGATAGATTATCATATTGAGAAATAGTGTTATTTAATAATGTATATATTTTTTCATTATCTATATCAATAAACCGGTTAACTGCAGCCAGAGGGCGTACTTGAAAAATAACGACTTTATTGTTTTTCTTGATTGCAAACTCAATATCCAGAGCCAACCCATGCAAAAGCTTCTCAATTTCTTTTACAGATTTTATTAATAATCCCCAAGGATGTGGTATTTTAGCAGATTCTATATTCCTAATAATTCGAATATTATTATTTACTAATCCAGATGTAACAGTATCGGTTCTATCACCAATATCGTAGTTAATAACATAATAAGGCGAGTTCCTTTCGATATCCCGTGTTAAGATAACGCCACTTACTTTTACATCTTTGGTTTGAGATTGAATTAAAACCTGCTCATCTGATTTAGTATTCCTATTTCTTTTATAACTATCAATGACTTTTAAGATTGCTGATTCCACGGATTTGGCAGACTGTGAGTCTACATTTAACTCACTATGAAATAAGCCAGCATTTGAAGTCTTCAAACTATCTTCAGCAGAAGTAGACGACCGTATTATAATTTTATCAAAAAATTTGTTTTTAATTTCATTGATAATTCTTGTTGAATATTTCTCCCACTGCAGTGTTGTAAATACAAATAGTTCTTCAATCTTTGACTTTTTCAATAAAGGTTCTAAAGATTCTAGAGTTTTAGCTTTTGTAGTATTATTAAAGGAGAAAAATGAAATATTACCAAGCATATAACTTTCAATATCAAATTCACTTTTACTATTTGTTTTACTTAACTCACTTTTAATAAATCCTCTTGTTAGTCTAGGGTAAAATTCAGGCTTTATTATCTTGCCCTCAATTGACTTAATATATTCAGTACCCGGCATATTTTTCCATTTCTGATGACCTTGAAATAATATTATTTCTGCGTTTGGATTTTGATCATGAATAGTCTTCAGATTATGGGTAGGATCAATAGATAATTGCTCAATTACTTCATCTACACAATTAAGCGAATTGAGAATAGCAAATCTTTCGTCATAATTCATTATGAGATTTCCATTCCAATTGATGCAAACTTCATCACTAAGAAGGCCACAAATATGTATGTCCGCATTATATTTGGCACTTTCGAGAAGTTTTAAATGGCCATAATGGAATATATCTATAGCAACGTATGTATATGCTATTTTCAATTTTATACTATGTTATCTTTTATCTTATTTAAGAAAATTATTAGGGCCCATTCTAATTATTTCTTTAACTGAGCATACCATATATTAGTAGTATATGGTATTTGGATAGATTCTTTTTTAGTATTAATCAACATTTGCTCGATAGAACTAATAATCTTAACAAATTTAGATCTTGCCTGCCTATGAAGTGTCCCATGGGATCTCCAAGCTTCTACAACATCTGATATAGTTTGATTATGTATTACTGATCCTTCAATTTTTTTTACTTCATGGAATAGGTTGCTACCATCAATAATATTTGATTGATCTTCACGTCTTGATCCATAGCTATATTCTTCAATGTTATCTTTAATAATATTTTCTATCTCTAATTGTATAGGGTCATCAAGATCCCTATGGTTCCACATTATACAGAACCATCCATTTTGCTTAGCAATTCTCGCAGTTTCTCTCATAGCAACTGTTCTATCAGTAACATTAAATGATGAACCAAATGTGACTAAATCATAAGTATTATCAGCACGCCCTGTTGCCTCACCCGTACCTTCAAACCATTTAACATTAGAAAAATCTTTTGTTCTTATTTTTCCATATTTTCTCATCTCATCATTAGGCTCAACAGCATCTATATAAATATCCTTATTTGCAAGCTTAAGTGTAAGATGAGCTACACCTGCTCCAACATCACATGCTGTATCTCCAGCCTTAATACCTATTACACTAAGCATATGTTCAATTGCTTCGCTAGAATAATCAGGCCTTTTTAAATATGCTTTTGCAAGTTCAGTATAATCCCATTTAGTTTTCATTTTTTAACCTTTTTTTATAGTTCTTGATTGTGTCAATTATTGATAAATATAAAATTCAAAAATATTTATAATTATGTTGGTGGCTTACTTTTCAAATATTCTGGGAATTTTTGAAATAAAAAGAATTTTTTATTGGATCTACTATTAATAAATAAAGAATTAAGATTTAGAATCTTATCAAAAATAAATTCAAAATAACTTGATTTGTGTTTGAAATCTATATTGGCACTGAATTCTCTAGGTAAAGGATATTTATAGGTTTCAGGTATTATAGATTTTTTTGGTTTTTTTATTATAAAAAATTGTTTAATCATAAATAATTTTTTTGAATTTAGAATGCGTAAAGTATATGTAATTATATTATATGTAAATTTGTAAAAAAATATTTTTTTTCTTGGAGTATTATCTATTACCAGCTGGCTTAAGTAGCTCCACTTATCTAAAAAGTATTTATAATCTTTGCTAGTTATACGATTAGTAGAAACAATAGAATGAAGATCATCATCTCTGCCAATATTTATATGTTCACATGATAATTTTTTTGTATGACAAATCTCCCAACCTTCCATTAGTGCGCTTAACATTAGATCACAAGTCCAATAATGAGTATGGTAATTAAAATTAATTTTTTTAATAATTTCTTTTCTATATATAATTTGCTCTCCTAAAGTAAAATATTTTAGTTTACTATGAAAAACAGCATGTGGATTCCTAAGTTTATTGGTTGTAGCTCGAAATTTTTGAATTACACCACCAATCTCAGGCTGATTATCTAATATTCTAATACTTTCAATAAAGGGCCTTCCATGTATGATAGTATGATCTGGCAAAGGAAAAACATAATCCCCCCTTGATTTTTCAAAACCAGCTACATAAGACTTTGTAGCTCCGATTAATTTTTTTTGTTTAATTAAAACTATGCTAACTTTTTTTTTCAGTTCATTGCTTTCTAAAAATTCTATGGTTCCATCTTTTGAACCACCATCTACTACTACTATTTCAAAAGAAAGGCCTTTTAATTCCTGTATTATTCGAAATATTGTCAGTCTAAGATATGCTAACCTATTAAAGGTGCAAATACATATACTTAACTTAAGCCTATCTTTTTTCATGGTTAAAATACTTAAAGAAACTGGAAGCTTTTTTTAAC
>MDTG01162904.1_pt1 | contig 12662 bp, 10 predicted proteins | sample 811421 | NCBI WGS metagenome assembly MDTG01 (sample SAMN05326645, study PRJNA326480) | marine metagenome | isolation source: seawater | place: Pacific Ocean: South East | collected 2011 | reverse complement strand
ATCAATTAGAGACGATAATACTATGTTAGATTTTTTCAAAAAATTATACAAAATTAATAAATGTCTAGAAGCTAATAATATTTATCACAATGATATACACGAAGAAAACGTATACTATACGTTTTCAGCTAGAGATACCATCGGTGACATATTACTAATAGACTATGGTGAAAGTTTAGCTCGTCAAGATAGACTTGACGATGAAAAATTACAAAAATTATTTGAACGATTTTTACCTGGACACGATTTTAAAACATCTATAGTTGATAACTATAAAACTGCATCCGGTAGTAGAAAAAAAAGAAGACGACGATTAAAATTATCAAAACCAACTAGACGACACAGATAATTATTTTACTTTTTCTTCCCTTGGCGTTTTTTTGGTTGAACTACTTCTTTATTACTTTTTATTGTTTTAACTGATAGTTCTTCATATGTTTGTCTAAGGTCATCTAATTCTTCTAACCAAATATCTTTCTCTTTTTTTGATTCTAATATCTCTAATTCTTTTTGTTTCACATTTCTTTCTTTCATTATCTTCTCTACATTTTCGTCGCTTACACTATCCATAGGCTTCTTAATCAGATAATTATATGATAGCTTACCAGATGTTTTATCTTTCATCTTATTAAAACCCTTCTCTTCCAGCATTTTATTAATTTCTTCATTGGTTTTCCTCTTTAATACTATCTTATCATCTAGAGTATATTCGATATATTTAGCTAAATTTGTCATCTCAACTAGTTCTACCTTAATCTTTTCTAATAAAAATTCACGACGTTTCTTATAATAATCTAATCGAACTATGTAATATTCATCTATTATATCTTCAACGGTATCATATTTTGTTAGTTGTTCTTTGCTATTAAATAAATGCATATTATTAGTAGAATTAATACTATACAATTTTAGTAATTTTTCTACACCATCTACACTATACTCATGTAGTTCGCCCATTAATTTTTCTAACATACCAGGATATAGGGTTACTTGAAATTCTACCGTTTCATCTGTTGACATATCTGTAAAATCTTTTACAACTGGTTCGCGCTTATCTCGCTTATCTTTTGGTTGTGTAATTAAACTTTCTAAATACTCTTTGTAGTCTTGTGTCCAAGTACCTATTGGTAATTCAGTAATTTTAATTTTATCAGCTGACATAATATCATAAACACCTTTAATAATATAACGACTAGTCTTACTATCTTGTTTAGTAGAATTTTCTACTTTAGATATCTTACCTGTAAAATTTTTGTAATATGGTTTTAATTCTATATTTCCATCAGTAGAGGTTAATATTGATTTTAATTTATCAATAATATCTATTGGATTATAAGACATTACATCTGTACTAAACCCTGTACCAATGCCTTTACATCCATTTACTAAAATTAATGGTATAATTGGTGCATAGAATATAGGTTCTACAATATCACCATCATCTTCAAGATATTCTAAAATTTTATCATCGCTCTCTGGAAAAATTTTTCTTGTTATCTCACTTAATTGTGTAAAGATATACCTTTCAGAAGCTGAATCTTTTCCTCCTTGAAGACGTGTTCCAAACTGCCCCTTTGGCACAAATAGATTAATATTATTCGTTCCTACAAAATCTTGCGCTAATCCAACAATTGCACCATTTAGACTAGCTTCTCCATGATGATAGCCTGAATGTTCCGATACATAACCACTAAACTGTGCTACTTTTATTTCATTTCTTAATCCTTTCTTGAAAGCTGAATATAAAATCTTTCGTAAACTAATTTTTAGACCATCTACTAGACTTGGTATAGATCTATCGTTATCATATTTTGAAAAATGTCTTAGATCTTTATTAATAAAGTCTTCATATGTTATTTTATTATCACTCGTATTTAAATAATCTTCGCGATTATAATCTGATAACCATTTCTTTCTGTCATTACTGCGTTTCTTATTGAATACCATATCAATAGCATCTACTGAAGCATCGCCTGTACTTGTAAAATATACAATCTTTTTATTTGCAAAATATTCTTTAAATTCACTGCTTGTACTAGTGCCTAATCCCTTATAATATTTAATACTCCATTTACTAATATCAATTGTTTTTTTCCATTCTTCAAATTCTCCATTGTTATAAAAATTTACCTTTTCTTTTCCATGTGTAGCTTTTAGTATAGGTGTATTCATATAACCAATAAAATCCGGTATTTCTAATAGAGACTTCCATTCACTATCAAATATATTAATACCTAATCCTTTAATATGTGAACCATCTAAATCTTGATCCGTCATAAATAGAACTTGTCCATATCTTAAACGTGATTTAACATCTTCTTTTGTATATGTTTTTCCGTGTTCTAGTCCTAGAATTTGCTTAATTTCTGAAATCTCGCGGTTTTCATTGATTTTTTGAATATTTTCACCTCTAACATTAAATAACTTACCTTTCATTGGATATACTCCAATAGTATTCCTGTCTTCACGAGATAGTCCAGATACAATACCAGCTTTTGCTGAATCTCCCTCACAAAGAATTAAGATACAATCATTTGACTTGCTTGTACCTGCATTATTCGCATCAATTAGTTTTGGAATTCCCCTGATAGTTTTGCTTTTACTACCATCCGTTTTTTTTTGCTGCCTGATTATCCTTAATATCTGTTAGCTGACAAGCAGCACTCATTACACCCATTTTTGCAATCTTTTCAATAAAATCATCACTAACTTTACAAGATGATCCAAACTTAGCTACAGGTGTATTCATAAAGTCTTTTGTTTGACTATCAAAATTAGGATTGTCAATATCACATCTAATAAATACTGCTAACTGTTCTTTAATAGATGATGGTTTTACTGATACTTTCTTTTTTGTTTCAATATATTTTGTCAGCTTTGCAACAATTTGATTTACTATATATTCAACGTGACGTCCGCCCTTTGATGTAAAAATACCATTTACAAAAGACATATGCATAAATTCTCCTTCATTTGAAAGTCCCACTGCATATTCCCATCTATCATTTGCAATTTCATACTTTGTTTGAGAAATACCTTCAATTTTTTGGACATATTGCTGAAATGTTTTAACATTTATAACTTTACTATTCAATTTAACCTTTACAGATTTGTCTGTAACTGCCGCAATATCATATATACGTCGTTCTAGTTGTGATAAAATATCTGGCGTTATACCATTTTCAAGTTGGAGTCTTTTATAGTCTGGTAAAAATTGAATCTTTGTATACGGTAGATTTCTACACTTTGTAATTGTTGGCTTGCCAATTGTTGTTAGATTATCATTAAATTCTTGTGTATATTTTAGTCCACGTGTATGATCAACTGTCTCAATTTTACCCCAAGTAGACCAAATAAGTACCAGTTTAAACCCAAAACCATTCTTGCCACCTACTATTTTTTTTTCTTCTTTATTATAATTAGTAGATGTTCTTAGATGTCCAAAAATTAATTCTGGAATCCAAATTTTATATTCGGGATGTTCGGCAATATCAATGCCATTACCATTATTTTCCATAGTAATAATTCCATCGTCTCCTATAGTAATATCAATCGAAGTCACTGGAATGATTTTTTCTTTTCCTTCATCAATTTGCTGTTGCATTCTAACAACATGATCTCTACAATTTACAATTCCTTCATCAAATAATTTATATAGACCAGGATTGTAACTAATAGTTTTTTTTTGAATACTGTTGGTATCGGTATTAAGAATATATTCATTTGACTCAATAAGCTCAACACTACCAATATAAGTATCCGGATTATCTAAAATATGTTCGCGATCGGTTTTTTTTTGATACTTATTTAATTCGTTTTTAGACATTAAATATAAATAGAAATTAATGTCTAATTTATTTTTTATATTATTTTCAATTTTATTATAAAATAATATTAATATATATATATATATATATAATAATGTATCTCTTATCAGGTGGACCCGGAACCTTGGGATATAATTTAGATGTTTTAGGAGCATCTGCTATTTATGCTTTTATCGGTATTATTGCGACAATTTTATTTTTTTCAAAAGGCACTTTAAAATCTAAATTTGAATTACTAGCATTGCCTTTGTCGATTTTATTTGTCGGTATTACTATTGGAAATTTAGCAAGAACATTTCAAGGACGAAGATAAACAATTATTCCATAATCAATATTATTAATAATAAATAATCAATATAATCTTTATAAATTATATTGATTGTCTTCCCAGTGTGATTCGAACACACGACATACGGATATCAATTATCCTTTTACAGTCCGCCGCTCTGCCAACTGAGCTATGGGAAGATAATATAATTGGCTATATTCTCTTTAAATATTTATTTTTTTGATAAATATTTAAATTAGTAATTAATTATAATTAATTACTAATCATTTGGTCTGGCGTTCTCCTGGAACGTCTCCTCCACGTTTAGTTCTTTTAGACATCTTTTTCAAATTTTTTCTACTATTCTTTTTATTTACTCTAAACTTTCTTTTTCTTTCTTCTACGATATCTTTTTAATAAATTCATTACTATTATATAATAGTATAGAATTTGTTAAAATATAATTATATTATCTTTTGCGATGACGTCTAGTTTTTTTGGCATGTTTATGTTTACGCGAAGATTTTCTTTTTGATGAAGCACGTTCAACTGCACCAAAATGTCCTTTTTTCGCGAAAAAACCGTGTTTTTCAAGCCGTTTTTCACGTTTAGCAGTAGCGTGCTTTTTACGCGAAACAATTCTACCATGTTTGTTGTATAGGAGTTTATCTTTAGTTAAACCACCAGGCGTTTTATAAGCTGTTCCATGCCATACTTGAGCGCGCGAACCTTCTAGAATATCGAATTTTTTACCTTTAATATGGTATTTGCCATCGTTAGATTTCATGTGTTTCTTCATTTTATATAATAAATAGAGAAAATAAAATTTCTTAAATATAATTTAATTTTTATTTAACCATTTTTCAAACCTGCTAAAAATTTTCCAAATCTATTTCTATTTATACAATTAATACTATTATTTAATCTGTTAATATTATCTAAATGTTCCTGATTATTTTGTACATCTGTATTAATATTTATATTTAATTTTATATTTGGGTCACAAATATTTGTAAAATTGGATTGACTTACGTGAATAGTCTTTTTAACTCTTGAATATCTAGATGCATTTATACGAGTAAATATTTTACTAGAATTCTGGCCTTCTTTATAACTACTGTGGCTTTTATCTAAAATAGCTTTTGGGGGGCATATACATGGTGGTGGTGGCGGTGGCGGTGGTGGTGGTGGATCTATAATTATTACTGGAATTGTAGAAGCTCGTTGATATTCTGTTAAATAGTATGGACCAATACCAGTATTATTAGAATTAGTAACTGAATATTCATAATAAACATAAATTTTTGCATCTGAAGGTAAATTTTTAAAAGGTGTTGTCGATAAAGATATTCCAGTAGTATTTAAATCTAATGGACAGGGTCCGAGATATGTAATGCTTCTTAAATTACTACAATTCTCAAACGTGTTTTTACCCATTTGTTGTATATTACTTGGTATTACAATTAATGTTAATGCTAGATTAGGATTTCCACCTTGACATGAAAATGCACCATCATTTAAGGTAGTTAAGGAAATACAATTTGTAAAATCTATAGATATTATACCAAAACATGCGGCAAATGTATTTACTCCGATGGTAGTCAAAGAAGTACAACCACTAAAATCTATATTTTGAATTGAAAAACAATTCAAAAATGCTCTATTTGATATATCTATCAATGATGTACAACTATTAAAATTTAATGATGTACTTGGATTATTTTCAAATGCATTTTGTCCAATTGTTTGTATATTAGTATTTGCACTAAAATCTAATGTTGTATTACAATATTTAAATGAATAATTACCAATAGTTGTTAATGCTGGTAATTTATAAAAATCAACAGAAGTTAAATCTAGACAATTATAAAAAGCGTAATCTTGTAAAGTAGTTAAACCTGTTAATCCATTTAAATCTATACTAGATAACTTTGAACAGTCTCTAAAATTTATATAATTTATTGAACTATCATTAAGAAATGTATTTGTTCCAACTATTTCTAAATTTGTTAATCCCGAACAATCGAATGATGTTAAATTAGAACAATCTCGAAATGCAGAACTTCCAATTGTTTTCAAATCCGTACATCCACTTAAATCTACCAGTGTTAAATTTGACAAACCTCGAAATGCCTGATTTGAAATATCTGTTAATGATACTCCACTTATTTCTAAAGGTATGGTTAAAGTTCCATTTAATAAATTTGTATTTCCTAACGCTGATTCTAATAAAGAATTATGTGATATTATACTTGCATTTGATGCATCTATTATTTCAAATGATATATCATTATACATTTTTACAACAGGAACAACTGGCGAAGTTCCATATGAAGAACTAAAATCTGCCCACCAATTTACATTAATATTTGCGCTTGGATCTATATTATTAAATACATTAGATGCAAATGTTGGTGATGTTTTACTTCCAAATGTAATAGAATTTAAACTAACATCATTCTCAAATGCCGAATTTCCAATGTAATTTAATAAATAACTATCTGTAAAATCTATAGTGGGTAATTTTGAATTATTTGTAAATGCTCCTTCACCAATTGACGATAAAAGAAAACAATTTGTAAAATCAATTAATGTATTATTTATACAAGTATGAAATGCTCCATTTTCTATAGTGGTTAAGGAAATGCAACCACTAAAATCTACAGATTGATTTTGATTACAATTATAAAAAGCGTCGAGACTTATATCTGTTAATGATATACAATTATTAAAATTTATTGATAACATAGTACTATCACTAAATGCACTGTATTGAATAGTTTTTAATTGTGAGTTAGAACTGAAATCAATAGATGATATTGATAATCCACGAAATGCTTGTTCGCCAATAGTAGTTAATGCTGGTAATTTATAAAAATCAAAAGAAGTCAAATCTGTACAATTGCGAAAAGAGAAATTCGGCAATGTAGTTACTCCTGATAATCCTGTTAAATCTATACTAGATAAACTTGAACAGTTTCTGAAATTTATATAATTTATAGAACTATCATTGAGAAATGTATTTGTTCCAACTATTTCTAAATTTGTTAATCCTGAACAATCAAAAGACGTTAAATTAGTGCAATCTTGAAATGCAGAACTTCCAATTGTTTTCAAATCCGTACATCCACTTAAATCTACTAATGTTAAATTTGATAAACCTTGAAATGCTTGATTTGAAATATCTGTTAATGATACTCCACTTATTTCTAAAGGTATAGTTAAAGTTCCATTTAATAAATTTGTATTTCCTAATGCCGAATCCAATAAAGAATTATGTGATATTATACTTACATTTGATGCATCTATTATTTCAAATGATATATCATTATACATTTTTACAACGGGAACAACGGGCCAAGTTCCATAAGAAGAACTAAAATCTGTCCACCAATTTACATAAATATTTGCACTTGAATTAATTGAAGCAAATGCATTTGAATCAATAGAAGGAGCCATTCCTCCAAATGTAATAGATGTTAAAGAACTCGTTGTGTATGGCTCTAATACTTGAGCCCCTATTGTAGATATCTTTATACAATTTGTAAAATCCATTAATGTTAAATTATCATTTGCTCCAAATGCTTGATTAGATATATCTGTTAAATTACAATTATTTGGAAAAATTACAGATGATAAATCATTATATGCACATGATTCAAGTCCTAATGTTTCTAATGTTTCTGGAAAATAAATAGTATGTAGACTATTTGTTTCACTTAATGCAGAATTACCTATAGTTGTCACTTTAGAATTACGCAAATCTACTGTAGTTAGAGAAGTTGTTCTATGAAATGCAAAATTACCTATTGTTATTAAATTACTATTACTAGCATCAAGTGCCGTAATATTTGTTACGTCTTGGAATGCATTACTAGATATTTCTTGAACAGGATATAAAATCCCTACATGCGATATATCTGATGGTATTGTTAATGTCCCAATTGGATTCCCTCCAACAATACTAATATATGAAGAATCAACTACTACATATGATAAATCATTATACGAATAAATACTCATTAATATTATATAATATTAATAAAATCATAAAAAATATCTATAGAATTTTTATAATTTTTATTAGTGATAATTAATATTATATTTTATCTAAATTTATATTATAAATGTTGGATTTTCTGGTCGAATTAGTTGGTACTTTTATTTTCTTGTCAGTAATTATTCAAAGCGCTTCTTTAGGTCCTATGGGAGGTTTAGCAATAGGTTTAACTCTTGCGTCTGTTATTTATTTTGGAGGAAAAGTATCAGGAGGACATTTTAATCCGGCAGTAACTACTATGTTCTGGATGGATAAAAAAGTAACCACTACTAAATTTATGTGTCATGTACTAGCGCAATTAATGGGTGCATCGCTAGCTTTCTTTTTTTATAAAGCTATTAAATAAATAGAATAATTAACTATATAAAAAAAATTGATATAATAATAGAGTTGTAAAAATTATTATATCAATAATGAAAATTCTTTCATGGAATGTTGCCGGTCTACGTGCACGATTAAAAACGAAAGAAGGATATTCAAACGATTTAGAAAGAGTTATTTTCGCATTGCCTAATAATAATGGATATGAATATTTTGATATTGTTTGTTTACAGGAAACAAAATGTACTTCAGAACAAGCTAAACTTACTCCTGAAATAACAACCAGATATCCATATATGATATGGAATAATTCTCTAGGAACAACACAGCGCAAAGGATTTAGTGGAACTACTATTTGGTCAACAAAGAAACCAGTTAATATTCTAAATCATTATAATTTTGACGAAGAAGGTAGAACAATTGCTCTAGAATTTGATGACTTTGTACTTATTAATGTATATGTACCTAATTCACAAAAAGTGGAAAGCGAACGTGCTGAATTTAGAACTTTATGGGATATTAAATTTAGAGAAATTACACACAAAATTAAGGAAGAATTAGAAAAACCCATTATTATTTGTGGAGACTTAAATGTAGCACGCACCAATAATGATATAGTCGATCCAAATCGTAAACTAAATCGGGTTCCTGGATTTTTAGATGATGAAAGACATGGTATTGAACATCATTTAAAATATCTTGACCTGATAGATGTTTATAGACAACGTAATCCAGAAACAAGAGTATCTACATATTGGAGTAACTTTTTAAAACAACCTCGATCTAATATTAATGGATGGAGAATAGATTATTTCTTAACTTCTAAAAATATTTTTGATAAAATTGATAATGTAGAAATTCTTCAAAATACTATTGGTTCTGACCATTGTCCTATATATATTAATATCATTCTATAATTATATATATTTATTTAAAATAAATATATAAAATTACATGATTAATATATATTATAGAGTATGTATCATACATTTTTTTATTCTATTATTGGACTTCTAGTAAATACTATTAATTACCCATTTGATAGAGGAGCTAATATGCGCGGTTCTCATCGTGCCCCAGCAGTAATTAATAGCAATTTAAATTTTTTGAATATATATAAGAATTATACAATTACAGATAAAAGAATTCATCTTAGATGTATTTTGGGCGATGGTTATTTTAATACATGGGATACATTTAATAGTAATTATTTTCCATTGATAATTGGGGGAGATCATACAATTTCAATACCATCTATATTTGCATGTAATGAATATTGTATATTAAATCGCGAACGACTAGGAGTATTATGGTTAAGTGCATTTGCAGATTTTAATACAATACAATCTTCTACTACTGGAAATTTACACGGAGTACCTGTATCAGTACTTTGTGGGCATACACTTCCTATATTAGGTTTTGGTAAACCTTTACAACCAGAACAATTTGGTTTTTACGGAATAAGGGATATGGAATCACTTGAGTGTACACAATTTATGGATTATAATATGTGTATTTTAGAGACAAATAATAATATAAAAGAATGGTGCGATACTTTTGATAAAATTTATATAAGTTTAAGTTTAGATGTTTTAGATCCGGAAGAATTTAATCAAGTTAATACTCCTGTACCGAATGGTAAAAGTGTTAATGAAATTAAAAATATTTTAAAATCAATAAAAAATACAGGAAAATTATATGCAATGGAGGTAGTTGAATATAATCCAAATAAAGGCGAGAATACTACTATAATAAATGAACTTATAAAATCTGCACTTTGTTGATTATAAAAAATAAATAAAAATAAATATAAAATTTAAATAATATTTATATTTATAATAAAAATGCCAGAAATTATTAGAGATACTCCACTTGACGATTTTAAAAATTTGATTTTGAATTTAGAACCGAATAAGGTTATAATTTTAAGATTTACAGCAGAATGGTGTCAACCTTGTAAAAATATCGATGGTATTTGTAATAATTATTTTAATCTATGTAACAATAATATTACACCCGTAGTAGTTGACGTAGAAGAGACAATTGACCTTTATATGTTGTATAAAAGATATAAAATGCTGAATGGAATTCCCGCATTATATGCATATTATGGAAATAATATACAAGAACCTTGGTATGCACCAAATGATTCAGTAAATACAGGTGAAAATAAACAAGTTATGGATTTCTTTAACAGATGTAGTACTCATATTAATAATCTAAAATAATTATTTGTATCGCTCAAATTTTTTTTTGCTGTATATATAATATATTAAAATTTTTTAATATATTATACGTTATGCAGCTGTTATAATAATAAAATTATATCATTATATACACCACAATTTAAAAAGTGTAAAAATCTCTCAAAGTTTGTTTGGCATTTTTTTTGGAATTGGACATTTTAAAATGTCCATTTTTATATTTTTTGACAAATTATATACAATTTTTTGAAAAAAACACTTTTTCGACTTTTAATACTGATGTTCTAGACAATAACTGAAAATAATCGAAAAAAAAGTTGTGACCATACCCAAAAATCATTAAAAAAAAAGGATTTAGGCAACTTTTTGGTTGTATAATATATACAATGAATTACAACGATTTGTTGCAAAATGTTGCAAAAGAATATATATGTAATATATGTAACTATAAATCACGTAATAAAAATAATTTTCAAAAACATTTATTGACACGTAAACATAAAAATACAACAAAATTATATGAAAAGTTGCAACAAGATAATAATGAAAAATTTGTATGTGAATGCGGAAAATGTTACCCTTATAGGGCATCTTTATATAATCATCGAAAAAAATGTAAAAAAAGTCTAGAAATTCAAAATGAAGAATTTAATATGGAAAATTTAGACGATAATGGAGAGACATCAATTAAAATGACAGTACAGGAACCTGATAAAAAGAATAGTAAAAGAATAGATAATACAATAAAACAGTTAGAAGCTGATAATGTTGATTATCATGATATGATTATTCGTTTAATGGATCAAAATACCGAATTTAAAAACTTACTTATAAAACAACAAGATCAAATAGGTGAATTAATACCAAAAGTAGGTAATAATAATACTAATATAAAACAGCGGTTTAATGTTAACATATTTTTAAATGAACAATGCAAAGATGCTATAAATATTCAAGATTTTATTAAACAGATAGAGGTATCTTTAGATAATCTATTAACGACTCGCGATAAAGGATTAAGTGAAGGAATTTCAAATGTATTTATAGAAAATATGAATAAACTCTCTTTATATGAGAGACCACTACATTGTACAGATTTAAAACGAGAGACATTGTATATAAAAGATAATAATGTATGGGAAAAAGATAATAATAAATCTCGTATAAAATCTGCTCTGAGAGAAATATCATCTGCTCAATTTAGAAGTGTAAAAAAATGGATGGACGATAATCCAGATTATGAAAAAGATGAGTCTAAACAAGAAGAATTTATTAATCTAATAAGAAATTGTAGTGAAAATATAGATAGTGTAGATGACAAAATAATAAAACGTCTATGTAATAGTAGTTATTTGAAGGATAAATTGGAAGAATAAAATATTTCAATAAATTCAATTTTTTAGTTTTTATGTTTATTTCGTTAATTAAAGAATAATTTCCAAAGAATCATAAAATAAAAATATGTATTAGATAAAGAAAATCTAAAAAAATAAATAGTAATTCCACATTTAAATTTAAGAAAAATTTAATTTAATAAAAAATACATGATAAAATATATTTTTATATACATATATATATATATATATATGGTGGATGGCACAGGAGTGAAACCGAAGAACGAGCCGCCGTCGTTGGAACCGAAGGACGAGCCGCCGTCGTTGGAACCGGCGCGCAAACTTGGAATACTATCTAAATTGCGACTACCTAGCGAGAAGGCCGTCAAGGACCTGGCTGCGCAGCAGGCGGCGGCCATGGAAACGAAGAAAGAGGGCCGGCTGCAAGGACTCGAGGAGTACATAATAGAGGGCGCGAAGGTGCAGGTCGCGGCGGATAAGGCCGCGGCCACCGCGATAGTGGAAGAGAAAGGCGCGCCTGAACTATCAGGAGGAAAAACAAGAAAACACAGAAAGACGAGAAAATCAAGAAAATCAAGAAAATCCAGAAAAAGAACCTTAAGAAATCTAAGAAAACCTAGAAAACCT
>MDTG01218507.1_pt1 | contig 12663 bp, 10 predicted proteins | sample 811421 | NCBI WGS metagenome assembly MDTG01 (sample SAMN05326645, study PRJNA326480) | marine metagenome | isolation source: seawater | place: Pacific Ocean: South East | collected 2011 | reverse complement strand
AAAACTTTAAAGTCGTCCTGAGATTTAATATTCAAGTACTTTTTGTCACTGAACAGTTTCAAATATATTTCTATTTGTTCAGGCGTTAAATAGCCAGTGATTGGTGCTATTGGATTTGAAACATCATCAAAAAAAACTATGGTAGGATATCCATAAACACCAAGGTATTTTGTAAAATCATGGGTTGAGTTTCTGGCTGATTTTGATGATTTATAGCCAGGATTACTAAATACTTTTCCATTATGATTCAAAGTGGAATTACCTTCAGCATTGAACTTTACTGCGTAAAATTTTTCGTTTAAGAAATTAGCGACATCAGGGTTTTGAAAAGTATTTTTATCCATTAATTTGCAAGGTCCACACCAATCGGTATAAACGTCCATAATTATATTTTTTGGAACTTTTTTTTGCAACTCTTGAGCTTTTTCCATAGAAATCCAATTAACATCCTGAGTGTAGGAGATGTTTAATATAAATAGAAAAATAAAACTTAGTCTAATTGAAACCATGCATTTTTTTCTTTAAAAAGCCATTTAATAAGAACATTACAATACCTGCTCCTACAGGAATTAATGTAAAAATTAGAAAAAATCCGGATAAACCAGACTTCTCAGAGATTATATCAATAAAACTTCCTGTTATACCGCCTAAAAGGTTTGCAAAAAAGCTAGACAATAACCAAAATCCAAACATTAAACCAACAAGTCTAGCTGGTGCCAATTTACTTACATACGAAAGTCCAACGGGTGAAACACACAACTCACCAAGGGTGTGAAATAAATATGCAAAAACTAACCAAAATATACTAACGCTAGCTGTTTGAGCACCATAAGGTATTGACATAGATCCATAGGCTAAGAAACCAAAGCCAATGCCAAGAAGAATTAGTCCAATTGAAAACTTAATTGGTCCTGAGGGGTTATACTTTGAAGCCCAAAGTTTAGAAAATACTGGTGCTAATAGAATTATAAATAATGAATTTAGAACAGAAAACCAGGATGCTGGAATTTCAGTTGCTTCTTGGCTAAACTCATTATCAATCATCCATAAAACGATTCCCCAAATTATTACAAAACTTAAACCAAGGAAGAAATTTGATATAAAATACTTTTGAAAAATATTTTGAAATAATCTATACAATACATACGTTATTACTGCCATTGGAACAATTGTTATTATTGTATTAACTGTTTTAAAAATTGATGCTGAATCACCAATTAAATTTCTTTCTGTATAATCATTTGCAAAAATTGTCATCGATCCACCAGCTTGCTCAAAAGCCCACCAAAAAAATATAGTCGCTGCTGAGAAAACTAGTATTACTATAATTCTATCCCACTCAACGCCTGTTATTGCTGTGTTAACTTTTTCTTGAGAACTATTATTTACTTTTTTTTCTGGCTTAAGACCAATGGATCCAAAAATACTTTGAGCAAAATAGAATTGAAGCATACCAAAAAACATAAATATTCCTGCAAGTCCAAATCCCCAATGCCATCCAACTTTTTCACCTAAATAACCACAAAGAAGAATGCCCAGAAACGCTCCAGCATTTATACCCATGTAAAATATAGTATATGCTCCATCTTTTCTAATATCATCATCTTTATAGAGCTGTCCGACAATTGATGAAATATTTGGCTTAAACAAACCGTTGCCAATTATTAACAGTAAAATTCCTAAAAAGAAGAAAGTATCAGCATAATATTCTAATGCCATTGAACCATGTCCTAGTGCCATAATAAGAGCACCCATAACAGTTGCGTTTCTGTAGCCCAGAAAATTATCTGCCAAAATACCACCAATTAAAGGTGTAAAATAAACCAAACCTGTATACCAAGCATATAAAACAAGCGCATCCTCTCTTTCCCATCCCCACCCTTCATTCATAATGGAAGAGGTTAGAAAAAGTACAAGAATAGCTCTCATTCCATAATAACTAAATCGCTCCCACATTTCAGTGAAAAACAAGACAAATAGTCCTGTTGGGTGATCAAAAATTGTCTTTTGATTAAGTTCCGATCCATTAAACTGTGCACCAATCATATATATTTTTCTTAAATGTATTTATTTAATTATAATTCTCCAACGATTTTTCTACCGTGATAAAACTTTCCACGAATTTTTTCATGTAAAATCTCAAAATTTTGATTTGTAATTTTTCCTGCAGAAATTATTTCAAAGTTTCTTGGTGAAAAATTAATCATTTTTTTTAAAATTTCAGCACCTTGGTCAGCTGTATCACAACCACCAGATGAAAGCACTCCATTGATATTTTGTATCTTAAGTAATTTCTTTAATGAATTTATTGGAGATGATGTTAAATCAATAGCTTTGTGAATAATTACATTTAATGGTTTTGCAAAATCAGCTAGATACATAATTTTATTTAAATCTAATTCATCATTTTTATCCAAACATCCAAAAACTACACCATCAAATTTTTGATTTTTACAAAACTCAATTGTTTCCTTCATCTGTGCTAAATCATTTTCACTATAATTGAATGAATTTGAATGAGGCCTTATCATTACCCTCACCGGAACTGAAACATTTTTTTTTAAGGAGATTAAATCATCAATGTAAGGTGTTAAACCATCCTCATCTAAATTAGAGCAAAACTCAATTCTATCTGCACCTAATTCAAAAGCATTAATTGCATCTAAAATGTTCTCTACACATACTTCTTTTACAACACCCATTAAAAGCCTTGTTAGAAATGATATCTTTTAAAAGTTTCCATAGCCTGATAATCTGCAGTCCCAAGGTTATTGTAGGTAACAGCGATATCACGATTTCTCTCCTCAACTCTTTGCCAAAACTCTCTTTCATCATCACCTTGGAACATCACACTATTGTTTTGGGATTGGTGATAAAAAATTGCTCTTCTTTTTCTCAGAACTTGTTCAGGACTGAGGGGAACTGCCATTTCAATTTCATGTGAATCCCACTCATACCACGCACCGCGATATAACCAAACCCAACAGTCTTTCATAAAATTAAACTTCTTTAATTTTTTTAAAGAATCAAACAACAACTCTATACAAACTTTATGGGTTCCATGTGGATCTGCCAAATCACCAGCTGCATAAATTTGTTGTGGTTTAATTGATTCAATAAAATCACACATGATTTTTAAATCTTTAGACCCAGGATTCTTTTTTTTAATTTTACCAGTTTCATAAAATGGAAGTCCTAAAAAATGAACATTCGAATCAGGTAAGCCAATAAACCTTGTGGCTGCCAAAGATTCTTTTTCTCTAATTAGTGAAGCTAATTTTCTAATTCTAGAATCATTTATTATCTTCTTTTGATCGGAGAGTAATTTTTTTAATTCATCAATATCATTTGAGGAATGTCCGAAATAATCTTCATAAAGTTCAACAAACTTTAAAACCTCTTCGTTTGAGACAGCAATATTACCTGACGTCTGGTACGCAACATGTACTTCGTGTCCTTGACTTACGAGTCTATCAAATGTGCCTCCCATTGAAACAACATCATCATCAGGATGTGGACTAAATATTATTATTCGCTTTTTTGCAGGATTTTTTCTTTCAGGTCTATGGGTATCATCAGCATTTGGTTTTCCACCAGGCCATCCTGTTATAGTCCTTTGAAGTTTATTGAAAGCTTCTAAATTTACATCATAGTAAGATTTATCAACTAATAAATCTGATAAATTGTTTTGATTATAATCTTTTTCAGTTAATGTAAGGATTGGTTTTTTTGTAATACCAGACAACCAATGAATAGCTCTTGTTTTCATTTCACCATCCATTAGTTGATCTCCGACTTGCCAAGGCTGAGAAATTCGTGTTAATTCACTCGAGGAGCCTAAATCTAAGACAAATGTTGTATTACTGTGAGATTGAAGTAAACTTGCGGGAATTTTAACATTTTGTCTTGATTCAATTGCAGGTTTAACTGATTTAGCTTTGCCTGGTCCCCAGGCTAGCAAAATTATTCTTTTTGATGATAATATTGTTTTAACACCCATAGTTATTGCAGAACTTGGTACATTTTTTATTCCATTAAAGTCAAACCTTGCATCTTTTCTTGTTTTATAATCAAGTTTAACTAGTCTGGTTACAGAGTTATAATTTGATCCAGGCTCATTAAATCCAATATGTCCATTTGCTCCAATTCCTAATAATTGAATATCAATGCCGCCACTTGATTTAATATTTTTTTCATAATTTTTACAGTAAATATCTACAGATTTTTTATCAATATTACCTTCAGGTATATTTATGTTTTTAACATCAATATCAATATGTTCAAATAAATTATCATTCATAAATTGATGATAGCTTTGTGGATGCTCTTTTTTTAGACCATAATATTCATCAAGATTAAATGTTACAACATTTTTAAAACTTAAATTTTCATTTTTATGAAAATCAATTAGTAATTTATAAACAGCCTTAGGAGATGATCCTGTTGCAAGACCAAGCACAGTTTTTTTATTCTTTTTATTATTTTTTTCGATTAATTTTTTTATTTCCTGAGCTACTAACAGTTCACCACTTTTTTTATTATCAAAAATCACAGTATGGATTCTTTCAAATCGAGTAGTTGAGTAGGATCCAGGATTTTTATATTTTATAGAATTGGGATTCATAAATCTTACAGCATAATTTTTTTTGCATTTTTAAATAAGATCAATCCAGAAATAATTGTAACCAATAAAAAGATTATTGCTGAACTAATTTCACCATAAATAAAATAACCCGTTGAAAATAGCGCAGAATATATAGTTATACAACCAACAATCATACATAGTATTCCTTTCGGAACAATCCATTTCTCTTTTTGATCACTGATATTAATGTGCTCTTTAATTTTATTCCATCCAGGACCTCCAGGCTTTGTTTTTTTATAAAATTTAACAAGCGTTTCTTTTTCGTCTGCTGGTGTCATAAATGTAACAATTAACCAAATTGATGTAGTTGCTAACACAATAAATGGAAACTTCATGTACGTAGGTAAACCATAATCATTGAAAATTAAATTGAATAGAGACTCATTTGTTAAAGCAATTGAAATTACCCCTGAGCTTAACATTGCAGCTATTTCACTCCAAGCATTTATTCTCCACCAAAACCATCTGAGGATAAAGATTGAACCTGTTCCAGCTCCAAACATTAAAATGATATCAAATAGCTGATAAGCATTAGTAAGCAGTATTGCAATAACAGAACTTATAATCATTAAGATGACAACAGACAGTCTTCCGACATTTACTAGCTCTTTTTGGGATGCATTTTTATTGATGAGTTGTAAATAAAAATCATTAACAACATATGATGAACCCCAATTAAGATGTGTTGAAATTGTTGACATATATGCAGAAATCAAAGATGCCAATACAAGTCCAAGAAGTCCAGTTGGAAGTAAAGTTAACATAGCTGGGTATGCTAAATCCTGTCCCAACTTATCTTCCGAAATATTTGGAAATGCCTCCCTCAAAGATGCTAAATCAGGGAAAACAATTAATGAAGCGAGTGCAACTATAATCCATGGCCATGGTCTTAAAGCATAATGCATTACATTAAAAAACAAAGTGGCACCTAAGGCATGATTTTCATTTTTCGCTGCAAGCATTCTTTGGGCTATATAACCACCACCGCCAGGTTCTGCGCCAGGATACCAGGAGCTCCACCATTGGACAGCAAATGGTATAATCAATAAGGTCCATAAAGTTTCCTTATCAGAGAGGTCAGGAAACATTGAAATTTTTTCTGAGATAGCCTGATTACTCATTATAGATGAAACCCCTCCAACTTCAGGAAGGTTAACTAAATATACAGCCGCACCAATTGAACCAGCCATAGCTGTGAAAAATAAAATAAAATCTGTGTATACCACTCCTCTGAATCCACCAGCAGTACTAAAAATAAGTGTAACACCTCCGGCATAAAGCACAGTTTCAATGGCCGATAAATCAAGCATGATAGCTCCAATTTTAATTGCAGCTAAAGTTACTCCTGCCATGGCTAATACATTAAATATAATTCCTAAGTAGATAGACCTAAATCCTCTCAAAAATCGACCAGCCGTGCCACTATATCTAAGTTCATAAAATTCCATATCAGTAGCTACTTCCGACCTTCTCCAAAGCTTTGCATATACAAAAACAGTAAGTAATCCAGTTAATAAAAAAACCCACCAAACCCAATTACCTGAAACTCCATTTGTTCTAACAATATCGGTGACTAAATTTGGTGTATCAGTCGAAAAAGTTGTTGCAACCATTGATAAGCCTAACAGCCACCATGGCAGTGTTCTGCCCGAAAGAAAGTACTCTGACGTGTTTTTGGATGATCTTTTAGAGACAGCAAATCCAATTGAGAGTACAAGTACAAAAAAGAATACTATAATAATTTTATCTATTAAACTTAATTCTATCACTAACCTAAATTTAAAATTATTTTTCTTCTTATCATTTTGATTCAATAAATTTTTGAATTATTTGAATATCAGATTTTGATGTTAAATCTGGTACATGCTCAGCTATTGGAATCCCCCTCATGTAAAGTGTATTATGATTAATCATATTCACAATCGCAGATGGCAGTTCTTTTTCATTTCGTAATGGATTTATAGGACAACTTTTAATAAATTCGAAAGCTTGACTTCCATTAAATTTAAATATATTCATGCTGACTCTTATTTTTCCATTTTCATCTAAGTTTTGTTCGACCTGTTCTTGAGTGGGTTTTTCAATAAAATTTACTAGATTAAATTCACTATTTATAATTAAAATTGAGAATGATAAAACTCTATTTTTAGGAAAGTTCAAATAATCTCTATCGTACGCTAAAACAGCGTTATCATATGAGTTTTCTCTAATTAATCTCAAGGATTTTATCGAATACAAATTATCGCTATTACAAACACAAAAACTTTGGGTTTTTAATTTATCAATTTGATCCATTGTTTGGTATACAGCGTCAGCTGTTCCAAAAGGCTTTACCCTATTTTTAGGAATTGATTGAATAGCATATTCAATATTTATTTCAGAAATGTTAGGAAATTTATGTATTTCATTTTCAAAATCCTTGTAATCTTTTCCAACTACCATTATCACATTTTGAAAACCAGCATTAACTATATTTTCAAGAAGAAAATAAATAAATGGTTTATTACCAAATGTTATAAGAGATTTACTTTTTTTATTTGCTTCATCGACCTTTTTTGAGCCTATTAACGCGTCTGTTGATTTTTTCATTCTTGATGACATACCAGCAGCAAGAATTACAATTGTATTAGTCATGTCTAATTATCTATGGCTTTAATTTTAAATCTATTCAAACTTGGTTTTGTTCTTGCTTGAACTAATAATTTTTCAAATTCTTCGACAATATCTGGGTTATCTTGGGAAACATCATTTCTTTCTAAAATATCTTTTTCTAAATTGTAGAGTTCAAGTTTTTGTTTTCCTTTTTGAAGTCCTTTTTTAATGCCTTTCCAATCACCATTTCTAATTGCTTGTTGTCCTCCATATCCAGAAATTTCCCAATATAAATATTTATGTTTTTTTTGGTCTTTCCCTATCAATGTTGGCAAATAGCTTATACCATCAATTGGGTATGGTTCATCAATTTCTAAAATATCGCATACAGTCGGAAAAAAGTCCTGGAATGCAGAAATGTGGTTAGATTTTAATCCTTTTTCAATTGACTTAGGCCATGATGCAATAAATGGTACTCTTATACCCGCTTCATGTACACTGCCCTTAAGTCTATTTCTTTCTCCATTGAGAATGCCTGCACTTTTGAAAAAGTTGGTATCTACTTCTTCTTTGTGTGTGGGACCATTATCACTAGTAAAAATTATCAAAGTGTTTTCATATTTTTTAATTTGTTTCAATTTCTTAACTATTTCTCCAACCTGTTCATCTAAGTAACTTATCATAGCAGCATAAGTAGCTTTTGGTGTTAAACTAGGATAATATGATTTGTCTGTGAATGGTTCTTCTTGACCAAATTTTTCTCTATAGTAGTTCTCCCATTCTGGGGGAGCTTGCAAGGCAAGATGAGGAATCTGATTAGCATAATAGACAAAGAAATTATCCTCTTTGTTATCTTCAATAAATTTTATTAATTCATTTTGAATTAGGGTAGGCGCATAATCTATTTGATTAAATGGCTTGTAATTTACAGAATCATATTTATCTAAATCTATACTTAATCCAACAGCTCTTTCAACTATATAATTATCCAAGATATCTCTTTCATCATTTCTCCATAAATGAGAAGGGTAAAATGTATGCGCAATTCTCTGGCAATTATATCCATAAAAATAATCAAATCCCTTTTTATTAGGAATACTATTCGTATGTGGAGCTCCTAAGCCCCATTTTCCAAATATCCCTGTTTTATACCCATTATTTTGAAGTAATTGTGCAACAGTAACAATCGAATCAGGTAATGGTCTTTGACCCTCTAATTTTGGATCCTCAAACATTGCCTTCAAACTACCTATATTTCCCCTCGCACTCCACTCATCATTATCTCTGATAGGCGTTTTACCAGTATGCAATCCTGTCATTAAAACACTTCTTGATGGTGCACAAACAGGTGATCCTGAATAATGATTTGTAAAAATAATTCCTTCGCTAGCCAGTGCATCTATATTTGGTGTTTCAATTTCAGTTTGTCCAAATGATCCTAATTCACCATAGCCTAGATCATCGGCAAGTATATATATTATATTAGGTCTATCAATATTTTCATTTGAAAATTCACAGCTAATATTAACAAAAACTGCAAATAATAAAATTAAGTATGTTGACAAATTTGATATTGATTTTTTTTTCATTATTTAAATTAGTTGTTTTGCTTTTAAATATATGTTTATTAAAAGAATTTAACAATAACTATCTTTGTTAACTTGTATGAAAGACGGTTTTTCAAAACTCACAAAGAGTGAAAAAATTGATTGGATAATTGATAATTTTTTTAATTCATCTAATAATGATCTAAAGATCTTAAAACAATATTGGATCAAGGATGAGGAGCTTCAAAAAATTCATGATGAATTTTCTGAGAATACATTAACAAATTTCTTTCTTCCATTAGGAATTGCCCCAAATTTTCTAATTGATAATATTAATTACACAATTCCAATGGTAATTGAGGAAAGCTCTGTTGTAGCTGCAGCTTGTAAATCTGCAAAATTTTGGTCAAAAAGAGGAGGCTTCAAAACAGAAGTAATTAATGTTATTAAATCAGGGCAAGTACATTTTAAATTCAATGGTGATAAGAATAAACTTTATGAGTTTTTTGAAAAATCAAAAAGTAAAATTATTCATGAATGTAGTGAAATTTCAGAAAATATGAAAGCTAGGGGAGGTGGTATTCTTAATGTTAATTTAATTGATAAAACATCTGAAATAAATGATTATTACCAACTAAGTTCTGATTTTAATACTGTTGACTCCATGGGAGCAAATTTTATAAATTCTTATCTTGAGCAATTTGCGAAAAGTTTTGAGTCAGAATTTTTGGAATCAGGATTATTTGATGAAGATGAAAATTTAGAAATAGTTATGAGTATTCTATCTAATTATGTTCCAGAATGTTTGGTAAGAGCGGAGGTGCGATGTAAATTAAATGAGTTAAAAAATGTAGATATTAAAGAACCAATAAAATTTGCCAGAAAATTTATAGGTGCAATCGAAATAGCAAATAATGATGTTAGTAGAGCAGTTACACATAATAAAGGTATAATGAATGGTGTAGATGCTGTGGTTATTGCTACTGGAAATGACTTCAGGTCAGTTGAGGCTTGTGCACATGCTTATGCGGCAAAAGATGGCAAATATTCAAGTTTAACACATGCAAAAATTGAAAAGGATGAATTTATATATTGGATTGAGATTCCACTAGCAATAGGAACTGTTGGTGGGATAACAACTCTTCATCCACTTGTAAAATGGTGTTTAAGATTATTAAAAAACCCCAACTCTAAAGACTTAATGAGAATTATAGCGGTAGCTGGATTAGCACAAAATTTTGCTGCATTAAGTTCGTTAATCACATCAGGCATACAGCTTGGTCACATGAAAATGCATCTTATCAATATTTTAAATACATTAAGTGCAAACAAAACTGAAAAGAAAATTTTAACTAATTATTTTAAAAAAAATAAAGTAAGTTTTGGATCTGCAGAGTCAGCTTTAAAAAAATTAAGAAACGATGAACTCAACTTTTAAAAGTCATGGAAAACTTTTAATTACTGGAGAGTATTTTGTTTTAGAAGGGGCAAAAGCTTTATCAATCCCAACGAACTACTATCAAACTTTAAAAATTGATAAAACTGATAGTAAAATTATTAGTTGGAAAAGCTACAATAAAAACAAAAATATATGGATTAGTGGAGATTTTAAATTACCAAATCTTGATATTATTAATGACTCAAGTGAGGAACTTTTATTCCTTCAAAAGCTTCTCTTAGAAATCAAAAACTTAAATCCACAAATCTTCGAACTCGAAAATGGTTATATAATGGAATCAAATATGAATTTTGATAAAAGTTGGGGTTTAGGTTCATCATCAACATTAATTTGTAATCTATCAAAATGGTCTCAAACTGATCCTTATCAATTAAATTGGGCAGTTAGCAATGGTAGTGGGTATGACATCGCATCTTCTATTTATAACTCACCTATTATTTATCAATTAAATAATAAAAATCCAATTATTAGTAAAGTTCAATTCAAACCTAAATTTTATAAAAATTTATTTTTTGTTCATTTGAATAAAAAGCAAAAAACGGAAGATGAAATTAATTTGTTTGAAAATATAATTACTAATAATGATGTAATTAATCAAATTTCACAAATAACAGAAGACATAGTAAAATGTGAACAAATAAGTGAGTTTAAAAATCTAATTATTGAACATGAAAACCTAACTTCAAAGATTTTAAACAAAAAAACTCTAAAAGAAAAGTTATTTAATGATTTTGATGGAGAAATTAAAAGTTTAGGTGCATGGGGCGGTGATTTTGCTCTTGTAATTGGAGATTTAGATTCAGCTAAATATTTTAAAAATAAAGGTTATAATACTATAATACCATTCAATGATATGTTAAATTATTCTTAACAATTAAGTTTGGCATGATTAATGATTTATTTAGAGTAAGTACGCATAATATTTTTTGGTTAGTTGTTGTTTTAAATGCCCACACCCTCTCAAACGGTCTGGGCATTTTACTTTTATTCTGAAAAAACTGTTCTAAATCCGGTGTGTAGTGAACTTGAATCTGGTGTTGTCTTCATTCTTGCAGAATTTCTGTAGCCACTACAATATGAGTCATTACATAAAAAACTACCGCCCCGAATTACTTTCTTTTGACTGAATGGTTCAACTGGGTCATAGCTATTATCTGGACCTTTTGGATCTAAAACCCCAGACTTTGGGAGCATTGAATAATAATTCGAATGATACCAATCTGAGCACCATTCCCATACATTTCCGCCCATATCATATAAATCGTATCCATTTGGTAAAAAAGACTTTACTGGGGCAGAATAATAAAACTTATCTAATACTGTATTTTTAGATGGGAAAGAACCATTCCAGCTGTTTGCTTTAATTTCTTTAACATCAATTTTTTCATTTCCCCAGCTATATATATTATTTAATTTACCTCCCCTTGACGCATATTCAAATTCAGCTTCTGTTGGTAATCTTTTTCCTACCCATTTACAATATGCCTGTGCATCCTCCCAACTAACGTGTACAACTGGATAATTTTCTTTCCCAATAATATTACTATCTGGTCCAAACGGCTGTCTCCAATTAGCATTCCTGACGAGTGACCACCAATTTGAGTAATCATTTAAATTTTTTGTTTCATATTCTTTAAAAACTAGAGATGCTGGTTCCAATAAACTATCGTTAGGTTTTGGTGTACCTGGTGGTAATGCTGATTTTATTTCATCCCAACTAATTTTTCTTTCTGCTGTTGTTATGTATCCTGTCTCATCGATGAATTTTTTGAATTGCGCATTTGTAACCTCAGTTTCATCCATCCAAAAAGAGCTAATCTCAACACTATGTTTTGGATACTCATCACTTCTTGCTTCATCATTATCACCGCCCATTAAAAACTTTCCTCCCTCAATGAATACCATTCCATCTTTCTTTAATTCAACTTTTTGTGTTTTCAATTTACTATCACATGAGATAAAAATTGTTGTCATTGTTAGAAAAATAACTTTGAAAATAAAATTGAAATGCTTCACTTTTAATTAAAATAAATTATCACTAAATTACATACAACAACAATGAAAAACAATAAGGCTGATATTTACTGGAAAAAAAATCTTAAATACCTTACAGTTCTTCTTTCAATATGGTTTACAGTTTCATTTGGTTTTGGAGTTATTCTTGTTGATCAGTTGAATGAATTTCAATTTTTTGGATTTAAACTTGGATTTTGGTTTGCCCAGCAAGGAGCAATTTACACTTTCGTTATTTTAATTTTTATTTACATTTTTTTAATGAATAGACTTGATAAATTTTACAGGTCTTAACAAATAAAGTAATATGTCTTTACAAATTTGGATTTGGATTATAGTGGGTTTGACTTTTGCTCTCTACATAGGGATTGCAATTTGGTCAAAGGCAGGTTCAACAAATGAGTTTT
>MDTG01235060.1_pt1 | contig 12664 bp, 10 predicted proteins | sample 811421 | NCBI WGS metagenome assembly MDTG01 (sample SAMN05326645, study PRJNA326480) | marine metagenome | isolation source: seawater | place: Pacific Ocean: South East | collected 2011 | reverse complement strand
TTAGCTCAATAGTAGAGTACTGCATTGACATTGCAGGGGTAGTTGGAGCGTAACCAACACGGCCCACCATTTAAAATTTTCTTAAATATTCATTTTATATGAATTACAATAACTTGTGAGAATATTTTATACATTAGTAGTTTACGCTTTAATATTTTGTCACAATTCTTTTGCTGCAACTTTAGATGTTGCCACTCCAGCTGATAATTCTACTCAAATCGCAGTTGATACAGATATAAGTCTTACTTTTAGTTCTTTTACGGCTAATTCTGGAAATGTAACCTTAAAAAAAAAATTAGATGATAGCACTGTCAAAGCTTGGAATGTTTCTACCATGACACCTTTTGTAGACCTTTTCACAGGTGCAAGTACTGTAACATTAGAATTAACTTCTAATTTAACAGCTGAAACTGAATACTACATTTTAATTGATAGTACAGCAATTGTAGGATATGGAGGTATTTCAAGTAAGACTGCTTTAAATTTCACTACTGTTGACAATACTAATCCGACTCTTTCCTCAGTAATACCTTCAGATAATAGCACAGGTGTTGAAATATCCTCTAATATTGTATTAACTTTTAGTGAGGCCGTTGATGCAGAAACTGGAAATATTACAATACTTAATTTATCAAGCTCAATCCCAGATGTAATTGAAATAGGTGTTACAAGTCAAATGGTTACGGGTAGTGGCTCTACAGAGATAACAATTAACCCCGCAACTGATTTAAAAGCAGGTGACGATTATGCACTTACAATACCTAACACGGCCTTCGATGATGCTTCAGGAAATTCATATGCGGGTCTAAGTTTAACTTTTACAACTAAACAAGAAAAGATTTTTAATAACACTGTAAAAACGTTGGTTAAAAATCAAACTACAGCATCTATACAATCTATGACACAGTCATTAAGCAGGGTCAATAGTCGTATGAATTTTATAAGGCCAACGCAAAACAATTCAAATAAAATAAATAGTAAAATTGCGTTTAATTTTAATGATCCGTTTGCTGATAAAATATTTGATAACATTGCTGCCAAGCTGGTAAATTTTAAACCGGATAGTAAAAAATGGGCAATATGGACTGAGGGGAATGTTTCATTTGGAAGAACCCCACTTTATAATAACAATTTAGGTCAAGATATTTTATCCGAGGGATTTACTTTTGGAATCGATAATAGAGTATCTAAAAACAACACACTAGGGTTTGCATTAAATTTCTCAACGCAAGATACCCAAGTTGGTAGCAATGAAGCTAATATGGATGCTTCGACAAAATCTTTGATAATTTATTCTAGTAAAAATCTTGGAGAGAATAATTATATAGATACCGCCATCGGTTTTGGAGAGATGGAAATTGACTTAGCAAGGGTTGTTACTGGGGGAAAAAACAAAGGTTTGAGGAATGGAAATCAAATATTTGGAAGCTTTACATATCTTTTTAAACCATTTGATGGAACTTTGCAAAATAATTTAAATTATTTCTCAAGGTTAGATTTAGGACTTACCATGTTAGATAGTTATACCGAAACAGGCGACAGTGACTCAATTCATTATAAAGATCAAAACGTTAAAAGTTCTACTTTATCTCTTGGATTAAATTTTTCAAAATTTTATGAGACTTTAAATATAGCTTATACACCATTAATTCAATTTGAATTTGGTAAAAATAAAACAATAAATTCTCTATCTGAGGCATATTACATAAATGATTCATCAACAATTTATGCTAATGCTATTGCAAATCAAAATACATCTCACTTAAAATTAACTTTAGGAATAGGGGCGACTATTCTTGAAAATACTAATTTAAATTTTACTTATGATTATTACAGAAATGATAATGATGCTTTCAGCAATAGTTACACTTTTAACTTAAGAAACTTATTTTAGTATTCAACTTGAATAATAGTTGTAAAAGAAGTAAAAATAAAAATTTGGGCCTGTAGCTCAGTTGGTTAGAGCAGTACACTCATAATGTATTGGTCCCAGGTTCGAGTCCTGGCGGGCCCACCAATTAAATAATATTAAATTGTTATAGTTAATTAACCTTTTTTTTTAATTCAAAAAACCTTATAGTTTATTTATGAAGTTCAATATAAACTTTAAATATCCTTATCTAGTTTCAATATTAGTCTCATTATTAATATTATTCTATTTTGCTTATAAAGCTGTAATTGCATATCTTATCCATAAAGAATTGTATGGTGGGGGAATAGATGTGGTAATCTCTTTAAGGGCAACTATAGCTGGTATTATGTTATTTTTAATTTTATTACAGATTCAGTTTTTAAAAATTAAGGATTTGAAAAGCCATAAATTCATACTGACAGGTATTTTTATAGTCTGGTCCTCACTAATTATAATAACATCAATTATATCTTTGAAGGAAATTGAATTTTTGATAATTTTACTATTTCCAGCTATCTTTACGTTATTAACTATTATTAGTCTTAAATACCAAATTAAGGAAGAACGAAATACTCTAACTGAAAAAGAGATTTATTTATTGCAAAAACTAGCTAAAAAAAAATGATTTTTATTTAAGTATAAATTTCTCTAAAGTTTTAAAGAGTGCATTAATATCATTATCATTATTTTGAATTACTGAATTAAATTCTTCCTTCTGAGTTCTAGCTAAGCTTAAACCTTCAACAATTAAATCTCTTATCAAAGGTTTATCGGGATTTTTAGTATAAACTCTCCAATCAATTTTAACTTCAGGTCTTTTTTCTGTAGCAACCAACACACTATTAACAATAGTGTATTTTTCATTAATTTTGTTTTCTGAAATAACGTTAATTTTTGGATCTGTATAAGTGACAAGTCTGCTTGAGAAACTTTTTAAAAAATAATTTCTAAATAGGTCTGCATATTTATTTTTTTGTTCTTCGGATAATGATTTTCTATGTTTTCCCAAAGTATAAAAACCAATTCCCTTTATATCCACATTGTTTTCAGCAATAGTATTAAGTTTATTTATTTTATCTTCATCACCTATACCACTTGAAAGTATAGATGCAGCCTCGTCAACTATTCCAGAAATAAGATCACTGGGAGATTTTGCTAAGGAATTTGAACTTGCTGTTAAAAATAGTAAAAAAATTAAAAAAATTTTAGATATATTTAGTCTCGGCATTATATGTTAGGATCTAGTTTTCTATTTCTTCCCAATCACTATCATCCATAGTGTCAATTATTTCATCTGAATTTAATATTCTTCTTTTTCTGTCCTGAAGGTATAAACTTTTAACCGATGCATAAAAATCTAACGAATTTTTTTCTAGATTATCGAAGGACTCAATATTTTTTGCTCTAAAATCTATTCCAGTCATTCCCCTTGAAGCATAATAGTCAAAATCTGAAAAATAATGAGTGTCCTCATCAACAGTGATATTGTACCAAGCATTTCCACCTGAATAGTTAATCAAAGACGCTGAAGCATCTCTAATAGTGGATGGTCCAAGAACAGGTAAGACTATATAGCATCCAGAACCCACTCCCCATTTACCTAGAGTTTGTCCCCAATCTTCTTTTTCATAGTCATTTAATCCAAATTTTGTTGCAGGATCAAAAAAACCTAAAACTCCAACGGTTGAGTTTACTATAAACCTTGCAGTATTTTTTCCTGCTAATCCAATATCACCCTGGAGAACATTATTTGGGATGGTAACTACAAGTGAGATATTGCTTAAAACATTACTAGTGCCATTTCTAATTGGAGATGGAAGATATCTATAACCTTTCGCCAATGGCTCTATAATTACTTGGTCTAATGTTTGATTAAATGCGAATATCCCTCTATTGATACTTTCAAAACAATCTTTAACTTCTCCATTTTTATTTTTGCTTATTTCATTTGTTCCGTCAGTATCTGCAGAGGTGCTAATACTTAGCAAAAAATATACTGCAAAAACTGATAAAAATTTTTTCATTTGTAAATTGTATATTGTATCTTTTATCAATGTAAATGAGTATTTACTATGATAAAATAGTGTAAATGCTAGGCAAAATAACGACAAATTACTCTCCAAATTTTTCTACCCTTAGGAGAAATCCAAAAAACATCAAATTCATAATAATTCACTATACAGGTATGGTGAGCGAAAATAAGGCTATAAAGAGGCTAACTAGTGACGGTACAAATGTTAGCTCACATTTTTTTATAAAAAAAAATGGGGGTATAATCTTAATGGTTCCAGAAAAGTACATTGCATGGCATTCCGGTAATTCAAATTGGAAGAGATATAAGTCTCTCAATAAATACTCAATTGGAATTGAAATTCAAAATTCTGGGCACAACTATAAATATAACAATTTTCATAAAAAACAAATTTATAGCATTATTAAAATATGCAAGTATTTAATGTCAAAATATAAAATTAGTAAGTTTAATGTATTAGGTCACTCTGATGTTGCTTATGACAGGAAAAAAGATCCCGGCGAGAAGTTTCCTTGGAAGTTATTAGCAAAAAAAAAGATTTCCATATGGTATGATTTGAATAAAAGTATAATTAATTCATTGAGGAAATCAAAAGTAAATCCTAAAGAGAAAAAAATTTTTTTACAAAATTTAAATAATTTTGGATATTTAAAACCTAAGAATTTTTTAAAAACAAAATTACTTATTAAAGCTTTTCAGAGACGTTTCAGACCTAAACTTGTAGATGGTAAAATAGATAAGGAGTGTCTTTTGATATCAAAAAAGCTAAGCAAAATTTGATATTTTTAAGGTTGAAAATTCTGAAATAATAAATATTTTGTCTGGACCAGATAGATGATTTATCGCTTTAACTAATTTATGTTAAAGAGGAAAGTCCGGGCTCTACAAGGACATGGTGCCAGTTAACGACTGGCGGGGGCAACCCCAGGGACAGTGCCACAGAAAATAAACCGCCTTATCAAGGCAAGGGTGAAAAGGTGTGGTAAGAGCACACCGGTTAATTGGTAACAATTAGCGCATGGAAAACCCCACCAGGAGCAAGACTGAATAGAGATGACAACGTTATAAATAACAAAAAGCTGTCTTTGGCTAGTCATCAGGGTTAGTTGCTTGAGCTTTAAAGTGATTTAAAGCCTAGATAAATGATAAATTTAAAAGACAAAACCCGGCTTATAGTCTATCTGGCTTCTCTAATAATATAGACGCCAATATCCGGAATTATCTCTTAAATTGTATGGTTTATAGATTTGAATATAATTGTTGACGCGAGATTATAAAACCCATAATATCCCATAAAAACCCATTTTGGGAAAATATGAATAATGTTTTTATCTACTTACGAAAACAAACTGGACAAAAAAGGAAGGGTCTCTGTGCCATCTTCGTATAGATCATATTTGTCTAATTTAGGTTATAACGGAATTATTTGTTATTCCTCTTTTAACAATCAATGTATAGAAGCTTGGTCGCAAGATAGAATTGAGAAAATAACAAATGCAATCGATAATTTAAACCCATTTGACGAAAAAAAAGATTATTTTGCAACTTCAATATTATCTGAGAGCGTTAACTTACAATTTGATAATGAAGGAAGAATATTACTTAATCAAAAATTATTAAAACATGCAAAAATAAAGAATAATGTGACGTTTGTTGGTCAAGGTAGAACATTCCAAATATGGGAACCATCTATATTTGAAAAATTTAAGGTAAATGCAAGGAAGAAGTCGAAAATAAATAGATCAAATCTTAAATGGGAAGATAAACTAAACAACTAGGGGGGGAAATGACAATAAATTTTAAAACACCAGATATAAAAGAGTTGAAACCAAGAATACTAGTTCTTGGTGTCGGAGGAGCTGGAGGAAATGCAATAAATGGTATGATCGATAATGGTTTAAAAGGAGTTGAATTTATAGCTGTAAATACTGACGCACAAGATTTAAAACTTAGTAAAGCAAATGCCAAAGTTCAAATAGGTTTAAATTTAACAAAAGGATTGGGAGCCGGAGCGAAATTAGATATTGGACAAGCAGCTGCCGATGAGTCTTTAAATGAAATAATTAATATTTTACAGGGTGCAAACATGGTTTTTATTACAGCAGGAATGGGTGGTGGCACAGGAACCGGATCTGCTCATGTAATTGCTAGAGCTGCAAAAGAACTTAATATTTTAACCGTTGGAGTTGTTACATTACCTTTTTTATATGAGGGCCCTTCAAGGATGCGAAGAGCTCAATCTGGTTTAGAGGAGTTAAGAAAACATGTAGACACAATTATAGTTGTTCCAAATCAAAATTTATTTAAAATTGCAAGTGAACAAACTACATTTGAAGAGTCATTTGAGTTATCTAACGATGTTCTTCTACACGGAGTACAAAGCATAACAGATTTAATGGTGCGACCAGGTCTAATTAACTTAGATTTCGCAGATGTCGAAACTGTAATGAGTTCCATGGGCAAGGCGATGATGGGAACTGGTGAGGCCGATGGAGAAGGAAGAGCTACAAAAGCTGCTGAAATTGCAATAAATAATCCACTTATAGATGATTATACTCTGAAGGGCGCAAAAGGCTTATTAGTAAATATAACGGGTGGAAAGGATTTAAAACTTTTTGAAGTTGATGAAGCTGTAAACAAAGTAAGATCCGAAGTTGATGAGGATGCAGAATTAATTATAGGAGCAATAACAGACTCCGAGCTCGATGGAAGAATGAGAGTTTCTATTGTTGCAACTGCACTAGATGGTCAACAGCCAGAGGCTAAATCTGTGATTAATATGGTTCATAGAATCCATAATAGAAATCCTGGTTACTCTGACTTTTCAAATTTACCACCAACTAAGTCTTTTAATTTTAATAGCTCAATGAATGCTCCAATTTCTGAAGGAGCTAATGCTTTGAAGTTAGAAAATGAAATTGATGAAGTTGCAGAAGATATTACTAAACAAGGAACATCCGAAGATTACTCAGCATTGGCTACTTCTGAAACAATTAATGTTCCAGTTAAAGAGGAAGATAAGACTTCAGAAGCAATTAACAATGTTGACAGTAGTGAAATGGATCAGCCTAATGGATTAGAGAATTTTAATCTAGAAGACATAGAAGAAAATACTCCTAATTTGTTTAATTCTGATGATAAAGAATTGGATGAGGAAAAATTTACTTCGTTTGAAAATCAAGATGATAAGTCAGATGAGGATGATTTAGAAATTCCGGCATTTCTGAGAAGACAAAAAAACTAATTATCTTCAATGAAATAAATGAATGCCACCATAAAACTGGAAAAAAAACATTTTCCGGTATTGCTTGAAGAAGTCGAAAGCATTATTTCCCCTCTTTATGGTGGCACATTTATAGATTGTACCTTTGGTCAGGGTGGCTACTCTGAAAGAATATTAAATAACAAATTTAACTACATAGTTGCAACTGATAGGGATGCAGACACTTCAAAGTACGTTAAAAAAATTAAAACTAGGTATGGAAAAAGATTTACTTTTATAAATTCAAAGTTCAGCGATATTCACAACCTAGGCATAGAAATAAAAAATTTAAAGGGAGTTGTTTTTGATCTTGGATATTCTATTAATCAGATTAAAGATTTATCAAGGGGCATATCCTTCAATAGTAGTGGTAAATTAGATATGCGTATGGGTATAAACAAAATTTCCGCAGATGAAGTCATAAATAAGATGGAGTATCAGAGTTTAAATAAAATATTTAAATATTTAGGTGACGAAAAATTTAGCAAGAGCATATCGAAATTAATCGTAAAAAAAAGAAAAATTCATAAATTAGAAACACAAGATCTTGTAAAAATTATCGATAAAGTAAAAAAAAAAACAAAAAAAAAGATAAATAACTCCACTAAAGTTTTTCAGTCACTAAGAATATTCGTAAACGATGAAATTTCAGAACTTATATATGGATTAATAAATAGTTTTAAAATTCTACCGGTAGGAGGAGTAATTGTTGTCATATCATTTCATTCTCTAGAGGATAAAATAGTTAAATATTTTTTTAAACACTACTCAGAGCAAAAAAATTTATCTAGGTATTTACCTGAGAATATTAAGAAAAAAAATTTATTTAAATTGATAAATAAAAAACCAATAACTCCGTCATTATCTGAAATAAAAAAAAATCCCCCTTCCAGAAGTGCAAAATTAAGATTTGCTTTTAAAACTAATCATTCTGATAACTTCAAAGATTTTATAAATAAATTTCAATTTTACTTGAACATTGAAAAGCTAAAAGGTCAAATATGAAAAAAATTACAATGATATTTTTTACTTTAATTCTGGTATTTCTTACTACTTTTGTTAAAAATTTTACAAAAAAAATTGACGAAGAAATATATTTTACAAAAGAAAATTTGAGTATAAAAAAAGAAAGTATAGAAATACTTCAATTAGAATATGATTATCTAACTACTCCATCTAATTTACTAGAATATCAAAAAACTTATTTCGAAGAAGAGTTAATTCCAGTTGGAATTAAAAATATTGGTAATTTAAAAATTTTAGACCAAAAAATAATTTTAAAAGATTTTGATATAACCCATGACTAAAAGGAAGGAAAATTTAACATTAGAAACTTATTACTCAAAGTTCGAGTTTAAAAAAAAAAATTCGAATTTAAAAATTTCTTTTAATCGAATTGCATTCATTTTTTTTATATTTTTATTTATAACAATAATTTTCTCGTCAAAAATTTTGTATTTAAGTAAATATAACTTGGAACCGAATAAAAAAATTATTATAGAATCTGATTTTAGATCTTCTATTTTAGATAGAAATGGTAAAATAATTGCAAAAAGTGTTATTACTACTAACGTAGGTATAGATCCAAAACAGGTAATTGATAAAGATAAACTTCTTATAAATCTAAAATTAATTTTCCCAAACAAAAATTTCTCAGAAATTAAAAAAAAATTAAATAATAACAATTTTTTTTACGTACAGAAAAAAATATCTTCAAAAAAATATAATCAACTATATCTTTTAGGAGATAAATCGATAATTTATGAAAAAAAAATATCTAGGATATATCCAAATAAAGAATTATTTAGTCATGTTGTAGGACAAATCGATGATAATAATAATGGAATATCAGGAGTTGAAAAATATTTTGATTTTGAACTAAAATCGAAAAGATCTCCTTTAGAATTAACACTTGATTCTAATATACAGCATTTGATTAGAGAGGAGCTTATTTCATTTTCAAGAGTATTTAATTATGTAGGAAGTTCTGCAATTTTGATGAACGTTAATAATGGTGAAGTAATATCAATGTTATCTCTTCCTGATTTTAATTTGAATGAACGAAAAAATTTAAATAATTTAAATTATATTAATAGAGCAACTAAGGCTGTATATGAACTCGGGTCAGTATTTAAAACATTTACATTTGCTGCAGGACTTAATGAAAATATAATTGATATTAAAACTGAATTTAATAATTTAGAAAAACAATTAACTTGTGGAAAAAATAAAATTGGCGAATACGATAAAGACATACCTAAAGATTTAACCGCCGAAGAAATTTTAATTATGTCTGGAAATGTTGGTTCTGTAAGAATAGCTCAGAAAATTGGGATTGAAAAATATAAATCCTTTTTAAATGATTTAGGATTATTACAAAAAATAAAATTTGATTTAGAAGAAATTGGCACCCCATTAGAAATTAAATGGGGAAAATGTAAATTAGCTACTAGTTCTTTTGGACACGGCATTACCACCACTCCTCTTCAATTATCTAAAGCATACGCAATTATATCTAATGGGGGATATTTAATTAAACCAACTATATTGAAAAATTCAAATAACAATAAAAACTTTAAAAAAATTCTAAGAGATGGCACATCGGAAAAAGTAAATAAAGTTTTAAGAAAAATAGTATCTACAAAAAAAGGAACGGCGGGTTTTGCTAATGTGGAAGGATTTAATATTGGTGGAAAAACTGGAACTGCTCAAAAAACTATTAATGGCAAGTATAGCGATAAAAAAGTTAATACTTTTATATCAATATTTCCAACCTCAAAGCCTAAATTTGTTTTAATGATCTTATTAGATGAACCCAAGGCTAATGAAGACTATATATACAATTATAGGGATGGTTCTAATTTTAAATATAAAGGAAATTTTAGAAATACCGCAGGATGGACTACTGCAGAAGTTGCCGGAAAGATTATAGAAAAAATTGGACCAATTTTAGCCACAAAATACTAGGATTTTTATTTAATGCAAATAGTCAAAATATTAAAAACACTAAATAAAAAATATCATAAACATAGATTTAATAATTTATGTATAAATAGTAAGTTATGCAGTAAAGGAGATATTTTTTTTGCCATTAAAGGAAAAAAAAATGATGGTAACAACTTTATAAACGATGCAATTAATCAAGGTGCTAAAACTATAATTTCAAATAAAATAAGTGATGGATATAAAAATAATATACTTTACTTAAATCATAAAGATCCAAGATTTTTACTAGCTTATTTTACTAGCGAGATTTATAAAAAAAAACCCAAAAATTTAATAGCTGTTACGGGAACGAATGGGAAGTCATCAGTTGCTGATTTTTATCGTCAAATATTAAACTTAAATAATGTTAATTGTGCAAGTATTGGAACTCTCGGAATAAAATCTAAGTTTTCAAAGATAAATACTTATAATACTACTCCTGACTCCATTTATATAAATAAAGCTTTAGAAAAACTAAAAAAAAGAAATATAGAAAATGTGATATTAGAAGCTTCTAGTCATGGATTAGATCAAAAAAGACTAGATAATATAAATTTTAGCACTGGAATTTTTACAAATTTCTCAAGGGATCATTTGGATTATCATAAATCCTATAAAAATTATTTAAACTCAAAGCTTAAACTATTTAAAAAACTATTAAAAAAAAATGGTACAATTATTTTCGATAATTCAATAAATATCTCAAGTCATTTAAAAAAAATAGCAAAAAAAAAAAAATATAAAACTAAATTTATTGGTAATACAAATGGTCTTGAGGTTTTCAGACATAGATACTTACATGAAATACAAGAAGTAGAATTCAAATATAAAAGTAAAAAATATTATTTTAAAACTAAACTGCTTGGATATGTTCAAATTAAAAATTTACTTTTAGCAGCTTTGGCAGCCCATAAATTTATTTCAATGGACAAAATTGTGAAATCCTTAAATAAAGTAAATAGTTTAAGTGGTAGATTAGAGCAGATAGCCAGGTTAAGAAATAGGTCTAGAGTTATTTTAGATTACTCGCATACACCAGATGCCTTAAAAACATGTATTTTAAACATCAAAGATCAATTTCAGCATAATAAAATATCCCTTCTATTTGGATGTGGTGGTGAGAGAGATGTAAACAAAAGAGCTATGATGGGAAAAATTGCTAATGACTTATGTGATAAAATATATGTGACAGATGATAATCCAAGAAACGAAAACCCATCATCAATACGACAACAAATAAAAAAAAAAATAAAATCAAATAAACTTTTTGAAATTTCTTCAAGAAAATTAGCCTTAAAAAAATCTATAAACGAACTCAATTCTGGAGAAATATTAATTGTAGCTGGTAAAGGCCACGAAAACTATCAAGAATATAAAAAAAAAAAAATTTTTTTCTCAGATAAATATTTTATAAAAAAATTTTCAAAAGAAAAAAATAGGAAATTACCGAAATCTATAAATACAAATATATTTAATGAGATAATTGGTAAAAATATTTTAAGTAAAAATAAAAAAATTGATGGCATATCAATTGACTCGAAAAATGTAAAAAAAAATAATATATTTATTGGTTTAAAGGGAAAAAAATTCGATGGCAGCAATTATGCAAATGAAGCTATTAAAAATAAAGCACTGATTGCAATAGTCAGTAAAATTCAAACCAAAAATAAGTCAAAAAAATTTATGGTCAAAGATACTTTAAAATTTTTAAATCATTATTCATCTAAAGTTAGACAAGTAAAAAATATTAAAGCTATTTCGATCACCGGCAGTTCTGGTAAAACATCACTTAAGGAATTGTTAGGACATTCACTATCTAAACTTGCAAGCACTATTTACTCGAAAAAATCTTTTAATAATAAATTTGGTGTCCCTTTAGCTCTTTCTGAAATTAGAAAAAAAAACAGTTTTGGAGTTTTTGAATTAGGCATGGACAGGAAAGGAGAAATTGAAAATCTTGCCAAAATAATAAAACCTGATGTTGGTATAATAACAAATATTTCTTATGCTCATATAAAAAATTTCAAAAATATAAGTGGAATTGCTTCCGCAAAAGCTGAAATTATTGATCAAATTTCAGATAATGGAATAATAATTTTGAATCGCGACGATAAATTTTTTAATTTTTTAAAAAAAAGAGCTGTTAAAAAAAAATTAAAAATTATATCATTTAGTGAAAATAAAACTAAAGATTCTAATTTATATATTAAAAAAATTAAAAAGATAAAAAATCAATATGAAATAAATGTAAAAATATTTAACAAATCAAAAAAATTTTTAATTTCAAATAAACTTAAACCATATACAAAAAATATTCTTGGAACTTTGTCAGCTTTATCAATTTTTTTCAATCATAATAAAATTAAATATGATATCTTTTTAAATTTTAAGATTCCGGAAGGTAGAGGCAATATAAAAAAAATTAAAATTAAAAAAAAAGTTATTTTTTTAATTGATGAAAGTTATAATTCTA
>MDTG01161575.1_pt1 | contig 12664 bp, 18 predicted proteins | sample 811421 | NCBI WGS metagenome assembly MDTG01 (sample SAMN05326645, study PRJNA326480) | marine metagenome | isolation source: seawater | place: Pacific Ocean: South East | collected 2011 | reverse complement strand
TGTGCCATTCAAAGGGCGGCTCACCCAGCGTCCACGGGCTCGACTCGCACACGTCTGCCCAGTTGGTGTTGTCGGGTCCCAGGCCGCTTGCCATACTGCTCATACACACGGATATTAGAATTTAAGTCATTCAACCTCTTAATGAGGGGTCTCAATTCACTGGCGCGTGTGCCAATTTCAAGCTGCCGTTCAATTTCACGGAAGTAATAATCGCGCAGAAAGTAGATGACACCCTTGCTGTAGATGGTGTGAAGATACGACCCGTATTCGTCTAGCCATCCAATTCCATCAACATAGACCGCTCGCGTGTTGCTATCCATCAAGGCTTGCGTGCGAAATTAAGCCCTCTTTTCTGATGAATGGAGTATGGATGACTAAAGTCTTGATGACGTGTATGACCACCAAAACCAAGTTCGAGGTCGAGGACCCCCCTGTGATCGTCTTGCGCAACGGCCGCTATGCCTTTAAGGCACCGTGCCCCTGGGAAGGTAAGAACGGAAAGCAATTGCATGCATTCAAGTTCTGTAGTGCAGAAGCCCATCGGAACTACGAGGCTACACAGGGGAAGGAGGAAGAGCCACCAGAACTGACGCGACAGAAGGCGGAAGGCAACTAGTATTTTCTGAGATTCTTATCAGTGGATGAGCAGAGTGCAACGAGTATCAGAGATGGTAAAACGTCTCGGGGTCAAGGCTAGCCAAGAGTGGAAGCAAGATATCCGTCACAGCGGTCCGTATCCAAGCGGCAGGAGCTATACTGACCATATCGATGGCAAGGCGCGTCGACTGCACGAATCATACTTCCTGGTAACGCTCAACACGAACCAACAGATGAAGAGCGTCGACGAAGAGATTGGCAAGAAGATTGTCTGCGATACGCTCGACAAGCTTAAGACGTCGAGCTCCGTGTCCGGCTATCTGAAGATGGGCCCGAAGAACTCGCACTACGGGCGTGATCTGTATCGCGACGTTGTCCAATCGTACGAGTTTCACGGAAATGCCGAAATCGGCGAGAAGCTGCACCGCCTGCACGCACACTTCAGGCTGAAGATTCACCACTACTCGCAGCTACAGATAGACATGCCAGAACTTACGAAACAGTTCAAAAAGGCATACACCTCGGCGTGCTTCCGCCACAGTCGCAAGGATTTGGTCTACACCGGCAACACTTATTGTCATGTCAAGTTATTACCAGAAACGCGTTATGAGGACGCCGTGAGGCGCTACATCGACAAGGGAATGGGTGACGCGTGCTCTGTCGCCACAATTCGAAACTACGAGGGTCCTGTGGTGTAGCAACAGTGTAAACAATTTTCTCTGTGTAGTAACAACGATGGCGGACATCTCACTCAAAATTCAGCCACACCCGGACGAGCAGAGCACAGATCCACCGACACCACCGACCCCGAAACCGACACCGGCGCAGGAAGAGCTGTTTAAGGACTGGGACATTAAGCCGGTGCTACCAAAGAAGTGCCCGGTGTTCCACTTACCGCCCCTGCCGGAAGCACCAGAGCCAATAAACCCGCCAGAACCAATAAATGCACCACAACCGAACCCACAGGATCTCATTCAGGCATTGTTGATGTCATTTACTGCCGGTGCCATTGTCGCTGCGGTCGTTGCATACACGCTTTCTTCCAAGCGCTCACTAGGCAGATGTCAATCGCTGACGACGTGCCCAACATGACCGTCTACTTCATCTCCTTGTCGACGAACAAAGACTTTGAACCCGACCAGTACCGCGATGCAGCGGGGAAGCTCGCGAACCTCCTCACCCTAACGCTCGCGGATAAGAATGTGTTGAAACAGGTGACGCACGACGCAAACATCACTGCGGCCAAGAGTGAGATTGAAATCGCGCTGCAAGAGAATGACGGCAAGAGAGAGCTCGTGGCAGAGGCTGTGTTAGACATGCAAACCGAGGGCAAGCAGAAGGTCAAGTTTGACAAGGCCAAGTTTTCGAAGCTCCTCAAGTCCCGGCCCGAGTATGACCACTTCCCAGACATGCGCATTTTCAAGAGGGCGATACCCCCGGAGCAGGTCAAAGGCAGCCCCCATCTGATTGACCTCGACAACTTCCTAGCCGACACGACAACGGACTAGATGTGCACGCCTGCGCCGAACATGACGTTTTCCATATCCTCGTCGTCGGATAAGATAGCATCCCCTTCTTCATACGGCGAGAGACCAGCAGCGGGTAACGTAGGCAAAGGAGTTTGAGTAGCTGACTCGACGACTGGCTCGCGGTACTGCATCTTGAGAGTTATGTTCCCGACCTCCTCGTCGCTGCCTCCGTCGCTGGCTTCTTCGGACCCTTCTTGCTCAAAGCCCGGGAACGGATAGACCGGACTTTTCCTGTCGTCAACGTCGTAATCATAATATTCGTCGATCCTTGAAAGATAGTCGTACATCTCCTCGTCGAGTGTCTGCGTGCCGTTGTTGAACGTGACGTCCCTCATTGCGCGGTACGGGTTGTCGTCGTCTGGTTGCTTCTGGTTGGTGCCGCAGTACGGGAAGAAGGGTGTGTTGCGAATCGCTCGATAGAACTCCCACTCCTCGTTCTTAATCGCATCGGCAAAGGTGATGTATGCATTGTCGCGCACCTGCACCTGCGCAGTCTTCCAGTCGTGTCGGTTGAGCTGCTCGTTTCGAGTGCGCAATTCCTTAACGTATTTGGCCCGGACGAGCCAGCAAGACACGTTGTGCAACAGCTCGTCGGGTATCATCGAAAACTCGCATCTCATATCTCCATTCAGCTGCTGGCCAAAACAGTCGTCTGCCTGCAGCGTCACGCTCCTTACAGTCGGCGGGAATACCTTCTTGTGGTCTAGGAACTCAGCTTTGTAGCCTTGCATCACGTTTGTCTGCATCTTATTTGTCTGCGCGAGATTGCAAAGGCTCGCGTCTCCAGTAAGGCTGTCCAGTGTGTACTTCGTACCACCGCGGCCATTAATCGCGTTCACCGAGTCGACGGCGGTGTGCGCGATCGCGTAGAAGGGCTCCTTCAGCTTAAGGTGCAGCGTGACTTGGTGTCCACTGCTCAGTTCGCGTAAGTTGTGGTGATCGATTGACTTTGCAGCATCTTGAGCCCTCTGTTGGCTAGTCGTTTCGTCGATGTTAAAGACGTCGATAATGAACTTGTGAAACGCATTTGTTTTGTCTTCTGCGAGCTTCTTGTGCGCCTGCGACTGATCGGTGTAGAACTGGAGAATCTCGTCAGTGTCAATCGCCTTGCTTCCGGCTAGGCGGTTGACCATCAACGTATAGTAGAGAACGATCCCCCAGCCCCCGGACGCGCGTAGGGCACCCGTCCCAACATCGCCGTATTTGCACACGGTATTGATGAAATCGGCGCAAAGTTTGATCGAATCAGCATCAACGACCATGTCACCGTTGTCTGTCACGTCCAACAGCGACACGAGATCGGGCCAGATGCATGAAATCACGTCGTGCATCTTCGTCACAACGCCCGGATGAAGATGCGGTTTGCTCGGCGACGGCGGCGCGTATTCGATGACGAGACAGCGTTGCCAGACGGTATGATCCATTTCGTTTGGTTTCAAGTTCGCCGTCCCAATGAATCCAGTCCGCCGGCTCGTCTCGTGTCCGCCACTAACCCGCAGCTTCGTCCGTTCTGTGCCGTCATAGCATAGCTTGGCCAATAACGCAAAGCTATTCGAAGCGTTGCCGCTATTATGGTCGGTTTGCTGCTCCACGATTACCTCATCAATCATGAACGGCAGACACGATTGCTGCATCAACTTGAACCCATAGCTAGGAGGGATTGTGTCGCGGTTGTCACTCGCTGCTCCCTGAACAATCTTCCGATTGCGGTTCCCGCAGATTGCGTTAAGAAGCCTCATAGTAGTCGTCTTGCCCGAGCCCGCTGCATTCGAAAAGAGTATTGCGTTGTAGAGCACCTCCTGGCCCGCCTCGCCTCTCATGTGGCGGTCTGCGTGTCCCTGCATGACGAGTACCCCGAGCGACGCGACGAATTGAAGCCTATTGTTGAAAAAGAAGGCGTCCACATACGTACCATAGAGCATCTGGAACAGGTGGTAGCGAACCCACGAATGCTCCACGATGCGGATCTTGGGGAATTCATCTTCCGGCCAGGGAGCGAGGCGGTACAACTCGTTCGTAGAATACGCGCCAAACTCCTGCTTGTAGACAGTGACACCGGCGTCAAGGTGACTGTCGAGACCACCGTCTGCATAGAACGCACAGTTGCCGTACACATAGCAGCCGCCCCTCTTCTTCCAGGCAATGCGCGGCGCGTGCACCTGCTTGCCAAAGTAACCGACGATCTCAACGGGCAGTGGCATGAAGTTTGGGTCCTGCGTCTTCTGATAGCCAAAGTATGCATGCAGAACGTCGGGCGTGAGGTTGAGCTGGACAGAGCTGTTTTGCACCGCTCTGGCCAGCGTGTTCGCAAGCTGCCCCCTTGGCTGCGTGTGGCTCAGAGAGACCACCGTTTCCACGACGAGGTCTCCGTCGTCCGCCCTCGGCATCTGTGGGTTCTCGGGCGTGCTGATACACTCGGGGCCGTCTGGGTTGAAATGGTTGTGCTTCCGTAACCGCAGCCGATAGAGCGGATCCCTGTTGTCCGCGAACGCGTAGACAGCCGTTACGCCCTCAATCGCGAAGTCTGCGAGGATCACACCCTCAGCATCGCCGTTCTTGCCCTTCTTCTCGAGCATAAAGTTGCCCATCGAGTCGTGCGTGCATCTGTGCTGCCACGCAGCGCTTCCCTCGCCGCCGATCTGTGGCACCCTCGCCACGCATGCGTCGAGGTCGGCCCAGTAGTTCTCCTTGAGCGGCTCACTAAGGCTCTGGTGCTCAAGCAAGTACACCGTCGTGTCCTCGCACTTGACGGTGATGGCTACCTTCTTGTTTGAGAAGGCTTCGAGTGCCGCGTCGATCTTCTGGTGGTGGTCACGAATGATCTCGTAGTCGTCACCCTCGTAACCGTCGCGACGTTCGGAGCTCATCTGGTTGTTTCGCTTCTGCTCGCTCGTGCCCCGCTGGGCGGCCACCCTCAGCGTGTCCACTATCTCCGCGCCGTCGCCTGGCCTTTGCACGCGCACGTCGATGGTGAAGGCGAGGCCCTTTGACTCGCATGCGGGGTCTCGCTCCTTGGAGACGCCGCGGCCAGCAAAGCGGTGAGCAACCTGCGTCATCTTGTAGGTACCGCCCGGGCCGGTGTACATATCCTTTGAGACTTGCTTGAAGGTGTCCGTCGCATCGGTCGAGTTCAGCAAGAAGATCTGCTCGTAGAAGATTGACATTTTTGTGATGTCGTACTCGTACCCGAGGCGCAGCTCGCGCAAGCAGCCAGACGAAGGGCCGATCTGCAGCACCGCGTCGTTGTGGCTCTCGACAGCCTTTGCGACAATGTTCCGCAAATGTCTCGCAAAGTACACGTAGGCATTGCTCTGCTGTGGGACGACGTACTCGCCCGACATCTGGCCGCTGAGCACGAGCTCCGGGCTGAAGTTGCTGCTGCGGTGCACGGCCTCCTGCACCACACAGACCTGCTTGCCCTTCTTCGGAGCCCCAACCATCACACGAGACGCCGCGAAAATCAGCGGGCCTCAGTACGGTGCGAGGTTGATACCCTGGGCAATCGGACGGACGGGTTTGCATGCAATCGACGAAGCAGTGGACGGGGTTTAATCAACAGGGCACCACCAAAGCACCGTCATGATCCTGGGTCGGAAGGGCGACCACGCCGAGAGAGAGAAGCAGCGCAGGGCTCTGCGCTTCAAGCTGCTCGAAGCATGGGAGCCGCTGCGCCAGTGGGACACGGTCAAGAGCATGGAGCAAGACCTGGGCGCGCTGGACACATGGTCCAACCAAGCTCTGGCGCTACACATGCAGGAACTTCACCGTCAAGATCGGTACCCGACGATGGCTGCGGTGCTTGCGAACGGCCTGAGCCCGATGAAATTGTTCAGGTACATGAAGCAGCGCGGGTCGGTCAACCACAGCACAAAGGCGAAGAAGAGTGCGGCTGAGATCATCAACAAGCACAAGACCGGAACATTTCCGCCAAGCACTTCCGTCGAGTACTTCGGCCAGCGAGCGCCAGACAACGCGCCGCGCCACGAACCATTCTTCCATGAGTGCGACGACCCGATGGACGCAGACGAGCTCAACGCGATGAGCCAGCCCTACTTCTACGCACCCGTGGAACACCTGCTGCCCGACGGCGTGCTTGGGTGCGCGGAGCACGACGAAGCGATCCTCGAGTTCAACATCATGGCGCAGAATAAACAAGAGGACAAGGACAAGCTCAAGAGGCTGCGCACGCAAGTGGCACAGCGCTTTGCACGCGTGTAGGCGGGGCTACTCGCGATAATTTGTGTGTCGCAGGCCGTGTGCGAGAGCGTGGGGCCCCATGCCGCGACTCTCATCCCCGCGATAATTTGTGTGTCGCAGGCCGTGTGCGAGCGCGTGAGGGCCCATGTCGCGACTCTCCTCCAAGTACCTGCGCGCGTACGCAAAGGGTTCTCGCGCCGCGCTGTCACGCGGTAGGCTGCTGAGTGCAGTATTGAGGTCGGAAACGAGAGAATCGAGGGAAAGGTGTGGCACCGGTTTTTTGTGATAGTAGTGCACTTGTCTGAGAACTTCCTCCAGCGCTGCCGCTCTGTGATCAACAGGAACGTCGCTGTCTTTTAACGGCTCCATATTACAGACTCTTTAGAAAAGCTAGTTTCTAAGGACCCTGTAGGTATGGAGCGATTGACTGACGCCGATATTGAAGACGCCGGTGTCGATCAGTATGGTTCGCAGCTGCCACAACACTTTGGACAAAATAGACCATTCAATGAGTGGCGCGCGCCGAGAGTGCACGCTCCGCCAATGGGACTACGCGCGAATGTGCTCTACCCCGGGGATACGCGTGTTGACCGAGTGTGGGATCTTCCACACAGACCTTTAACCGACACACTGCTGCAAGCACACGCCGCGCAGGAGCCTTTTAATCAATGGACGCAAAGGCTTTCCACGCAGGAGGAGCGGGCGCGGTGGCCACCTTGGCCTGATACACGCCCCATCACCGGCCGTCGGGTAGGTGCGCCCATGGGCCCCCACGCGCTCGCACACGGCCTGCGACACACAAATTATCCCGGGAGACCAGAGCCGGTGCTAACCGGAGAGTATCACACGATCAATGACAATTTCCCTCATTATCTGGGAGGATACCCAGGGTTTGGCCCATTGATTCCGACGGGGTCGGTTGTACATGTGGATGATGATGGGGCCGTGTATGCTCAGTTTGTTAGAGATAATCGGTTGATGGATTCTGTGATTGGCCCATACGGTTACCAGCATCATTACGCCCGCAGCTTCGCCGCACCGCACCGCAACATTGAGTATCACCCGCGGTACCAGAGGCATACTCAGGGGGGCTCATCGTTTGGACACGTCAGACGTTATCCACACGCGACGAATCCGGATGACCAGTGGTTACCTATCGAGGTGCCGCAGGATGTTGAGGACCTTGATGACGATGATGACATGCCTGACGTACCCTTCAATGAGCAAATCTTGCTTGACTAATAGTAGTAAGGTTTCGTGTAGTATCTGTACTTGCGTGGATCTCGGTACGGCTCGTTGCGATCGTGGCTACGCTCGGCCTTCTCGTACGCCTCCTCGCGCAACAATTTATTCTTTCTCCTTCGGAACTCACGTGGTACGTAACGCTCTCGCACCCACTCCGGTTGCTTTTCGATTGGCACGAATGGCTCAAAGTTTTCACTTGGAGCTATGCCAAGCCAGGCGTTGATGATAAGTGTCGCGTCTCCGTTGAGAATGTCAGCGACGCTCGACAACATTACGGTAACGCATCAGATTTACTGATCGGGTTCGGCAGGAGCCCTTGCGTCGGTCTGCAGTTCCCACCGACCCGTACTGGTGTCGTAGCACTCTATGAAGGAACGCGACCCGTGAAGCGGGCAATTGATGTATGTGACGCGGATTCCACCACCCACGGGCGGAGAGATCTGTGCGCCCTGCGGCGTTTTGCACGTGATCTTGACGCGGCCGCGGCACGTGATGTCCATGAAGCGCTTCTCACTAGAAACGAGTGAGAAAAAAGGCCGCATTGCATGTAACATTTTCCCACCGACACTAAAAGCGACAGAAAGCAAGCACATGGTGTGCACGCGTACTGGTCGCTCGTCCACGTCCCTGCCCGACACCCACTTCGTGTGCACGCTCTGTTGCGAGGCTTACCGCAAGATACCGGTGGTCCACTACGCAGCCGGCATGATTACCAAAAGGAAATGTGTACGGCTCGACGACGAAGACGAATGGGTAACCCTTGATGAGCACGTGCAGATCTTCTGTCCGGAACGATGCTGGAAGTGCGACCGACAATGCCGAGGCCTCAAGCTACACCTCAAATATCCGCAGCGCTACAAATACTCCATCTAAGAGAGCAGCGGCTTGTTGAAGACGAGGTGATAAGTCAACGTCACTGCTTCCGGGCTGTTCTTGTTGCCAACTGAAACCCACACGGCCGGTAGCAAGACACCCTGCCCAGCCCGGATGAAAAGGGAGGGTTCTTTGGCCGTACCGAAGCCCGGCACCTCAAGCCGTAGCTCGCCGTACAGCACGAGGGTGAGGGTGTAGGGAGCGAAGCTCTTGGTGAGGATGTGATCGTCCACGACTTTGGCACCGGCCCCAAGGCAGCTCATCTGCATATGTGAGCACGCCTCTGGGATAGAGAGTGCACTGTACTGGTTGTAGACGATTGCGAGAACCTTCGGATTGGAGAAGGCGCGACAAAACGCATCGCGCTCCTCCTTTGCAATCTTCTCGTGTTCAGCAATGATGTTACCTGCCTGGCCCATCTCCAGGTGATGAGATATCAAAACGTTGTTGAAGGCTACACCCCAGTGTTTCACCGCGGTAATTTTGGCCTGCAGCAAGCGCTCCAAAACGCCCGAGATGTTGACGTTCTTCTCAATCTGCAGCTCCGGGTTGATCAGCAGCGGGGCCATGTATTGGTACGGGCGGAAGATAGTACGCATCTGAATGAGCAAGCCGACGTCGTCTCCACTCATTTCAACGATCTTGAAGAACTTGAGGCCCTCCTTCTCACAGTTCGGGTAGAACTTGATGCGGCCTGCAAAGTCGCCAGTCGTGTTTATTGGCTTGTTGTTGCCCTTCGCCTCGACGCCGATGTGCGGAAAGTGTAACATCTTGGCTTGAGTGACTAAGAAGGCCTCATACCCGAGCCGCGCGCCCATTGTACAAACGGTGTTATAATTCTGCGCCGTGATCGTGTCGTCATTATAATCGATGTTGACATTGTCGGCCGCGTCGGTCACCGCGAAGAGAATGTAGTGTCCGGGAGTCGACGAGACGTGCAGCGATTGGATGTCGTAACCGTTGTCGTTGACACGCAGCGCCATTTGCTCTCGCACGTTCAAACCGAGAGCGAAGAGCTGATACTTCATGATCGATGGACGGTAGCTCATCTTCAATTCAGGATCCCAGAAATGTCCGTTCAAGCTCGTTTGGATGCCGAAGTGGTCATCTTTGGACTTGGTACACAACAGGACGAAGTGGTCGTCCGCGATGGCAGACGGCACATTCTCCGAAGTGGCATGCGGGAACCCATACCTTGGAAGCATCGACGGCAGAAACTGGTACTTGCCACAGAGCCTCATCAACCAGCCGCTAGGGGCGCCCGGTTGCATACGCGCCTCTGCGATCGCCATGTACGAAAACGGCTCGACCAGCTCGCGTTGTACCAGGTCCTTTGCTCTGAGCTGCAAATCCATCAGCTCGACATCGAAGTTGGTGTGTGCGTGTGGCATAAGGGCGAGGTCCATTTTGCGCTCTGTGACGCGGGCGCGCCAGTCGTTCATATGGTGCCGCACAGAGAAATGCTTTGCGCTGGTCAACGTGCGGAGCATCGGCACATCCTGCAAATGATACGCGTGAGAAATGCGGAAGAGATGCGCGTAAGACTAGCGGCTGCTCACCTTGCGGGGATTGACGCCTTCGAAGTACTCGTGCTCCTCCTTGTCGGTGAGGTTCGGCGGAAGCACGCGCTCCTGCGTGAAGGCGTCGTCGAACTCTTCGGTCAGGTCGATGAGGAGCTCCTCGTCCAGCATCTCCACATTGTTGAGCATCCCCCCTTGACGGAATCGGACGGACGGATCTTCATCAGTGGGCACCCCCAGGGCACCTCCACCGAGAGGAGACCACAAAACTCAAAACAAGCGTGATATTTTTTTGAAAAAGTGTTTGGTGTTTGGGTGTTTGGGTGTCTGACATAATGTAACCACATTTTACCAAGCACCCAAACACCAAACACTTTTTCATAAAAATACCTTTCTTGTTTGGAGCAAGCACCCCCTCCTCTCCGTCCAGCCACTGATGAACATCCGTCCAAAATTTCGTCAGACGGAATCTCGCTGCCTCGCGACGATGGCGATGGCGGGCCGCTGTGTCAGTGTCGGCCGGCACTTGGAGGCTGCGCTCGCCGACGACTGGAACGAGGAGTACAAGGCGTACACGCGCATCAAAGACAAAGACCGCGAGGAGAGCGTGCACTTCACGTACTGCGACATCCGCGTCAAGGACTTTATGGCAAAGATCCGCAGAAGTCCATACGCTAATGTTCCGCCATCTGTGAGCAAGCAGATCGAGGAGTTCATCATGGGCGGGCTCATGAAGAGCTACTATTCTGGCCTCAAGGAGGGCCAGCAGCACAACACTGACAACGCGAACATCTGGCACGTGTTTGACATGCTCATTAAACACGTTAATCTTCAGCACGAGCAGCTACAAGAGTTGCGCAGGCGCTATGAGCTTCCGGACCCCAATGCCTGTGAGGACGACGCCTTCTCGACCACCGCGGACTTTTGAAGGTGCGGCGCCACCCACTCGTCCCACGCACGCCCCGCCGCGATGCCCCTGCGCACGCCCTCTTCCACGTGCGCGTTGAGTGCCCTCACCTCGCGCGCCCATGGGGTGTCTACTGCATCGGCCTCGAGACGCACTCGCCGCGCCTCCACGATCTCGGCATCGTAGTGAGGACACGTGCGCGCTGAGTGGCCGTAGAACCCACACCGCCGACATTGCCTGACCGTGGCTCTCTTCACCCCGACGACGTCGCACAAGTCGTTGAACAATATCTGTGCTTGCAGCCAGTCCCGTGTGTTGTTCAGGCGCGTACGCAGCGCGGCGCTGACCAGCTTGTCTGTGCCCTTCCTGTCTCTGCTGCCGTTTGGCATTTCTCAGCCTCCGTTAAGGAAATTGTACCTCTGAACAAGGAGATCTGCAAGACGCTCAGAAGCAATTTGGCGGTCTAATGCGGGTAATGACGAATTTTGCAAAAGCAGGGTGGTTTGTTCGATATCGCTGTTGAGCCTGCTGAGGAAGGGCGCCAACGCAAAATACACGCCGGACATTGCAAGGATCGCGAAGTGTGCAAAGAGTGCGGTCCACATGTCACAGGTGTGTGGGAAATTTTAAGTGGTGAAGGCGGAGACGCGCATGATCGGAAAGTGCACAGAGCGCGCCTTGGTTTTCTTTGGGGGTGGTGGTGTCATACTGAGTGGCGTGAACTTGGTGACGCTGCGCAAATTGCCGATGATGTTGAAGCACCCCTCGCGTGGCCTACGGTGCGCACTGACGCTGACGACACTAAGCGCTCCGTGGTGCGCACTGTATCGTAACTGGCTATACCCCTTCACTTTCTGTGAGTGCGCGTCGGGGTTCCTGCAAAGATATTCGTGCACAAGACTCATCACCACCGCATTCTCATCATCAGTGAGAGGCATCTTCTTGATTCACAATAAGAAAATCATCGAGCCAGCTCTCGCTATTCGGTGGATTGTCCAATTGGAACGCTGTTTCGACCAGCTCATTCGCACGCTCGCCCGACGGTAGGAAGAATTCGATGTACGAGTAGAACCAGTTCGCAAGGAAGGAGCGGCACGACATTCCTTCTGGACACTAGATGAGACGATCAGGAACCTTCAATTTAGGCAGTTTTGCATGCAACCAATTTGCTACACCCGCGGTCGCATCGGCGCGGAGCCAGAACTTGTCACCAGTGATTGCGTAAAGGAACCACAGTATGCCGTGTGCTAGGCGCTCGTCGTGCCACCAGACCGGCCCGCCGAACATGCCCTCGTCCCCATTTTCCAAACCGGCGATCCACCTCAGACCGATAGCCGCCGCAAACGGCCGCAACAATGATGGTGGCACGTCGCCCTCGGCCAGATAATACCGCAACGGTATGCACACGCACCAGAAGAACATCGCTCGCGCCGGCGCCTCGACTCGCATTCTCTTCCTGGAGTCAGATTATCAGGTGACCGGTTCCGTTCGCTGCGTGATGTAGTTGTACCGTTTCTTCACGCCATTTACAGTGAAAGGCTTGGAGAACCCGAGGCGCGCTGGCACAGAAGTGGCGCCCGGTATGATCCCCGTAGTGGTTGGCGTCTCGATCAAATTGTGAATGTTCTGCAGCGGATGTTGCGCCTGTCGCCAGCCCATCGCGTAACTGTTTGCCTTCTGCGATTGCAAAGCGACGGGAGGGTAGAACTGCAGCATGTTTTCGGTGATGTGTCCGTGCTCTGCCGCGAAGTTCCACACATTGGCATACATCTCGTTTGACCACAAATTCGCCTTCG
>MDTG01135824.1_pt1 | contig 12666 bp, 5 predicted proteins | sample 811421 | NCBI WGS metagenome assembly MDTG01 (sample SAMN05326645, study PRJNA326480) | marine metagenome | isolation source: seawater | place: Pacific Ocean: South East | collected 2011 | reverse complement strand
GGTCTAATTTAGTTCCTGAGCTAACAAAAGATAAAGGATTAGTAGTTTTAACTAAAAATGCTGCCGATAAAATTATTCAAGGTTTAAAAGGTTTTGCATACGAGGTCAAAAAGGTAACACCTGTTGGGGCGTCTGACGCTACAATTATGATGTTAACATCTTTAGTAGAGAATAGAATACTTACACAAAGGCTAGTTGACAATGCTCAAACACCTGAGATGACTAATCTATTCCAAGTAGTATTAGATAATATAAATACTGATATAGAGGGAATACAAAACGGCACATCTTTAATAAGCCCAGAGTCGAGAAAACCTATATCAAAGAATACAATGGTTTCTGGACGGGCAGTAGTAAGAGTTGACGGAAGCCCTATAAACCCTTCTGATTTCATGCGTCGTATTAGTTTGGATGAAAATGGGAAAGCTGTAGACCCTAAGTTTAGAGAGGATATTATAACTGATAAAATATCAATTTTTGTAGAATATCTCCCTCCTAAAACAACTACAGTATTAGCGGATGTACTTAGACAGCGACGTAAATACAGAAAAGATAATCCAAGAAAAAAAGTTGCAGCACAAGGCTTAAAGGGGCCACAAGGTAACGTGTTACCTGGGTTTTTATTTGTAGGGCCAGGCGAAGATGTGCAAAATACTGACTTTGGTGGCAATGGACGTACTTATACTGAGTACAATGAAAATGCCGAAATGGATATTAAGGATGACGGTGCGCAAAATAGACGACACATAGCGTTACCTATCGGAGGGTTTTTACAAATTACTGAAGTTGATTTAGCAGGAAGCAAAAAGATACAAGGGGAAAAAATATATTTCCGCTTTAAAACTCCTAATGGGGAAAAAGAAGTTAGGTTATTTTATGAGGCTAATGTAACTAGAGATGCTGACGGTAACATCAAAAAAGCTGTTCCAGTAGGTTTTGCTACAAGTGCCGAAGTAATAGAGTCTACTAAAAAAGATGGTAAGGTAGAGTCTAAAAAGAAAAAAATAAATATAAATTTCACTAAAAAAAGCACAAAGCCTGGTGTAGACCGTGAAAATGATGTGGATTACGATGTTTCTAGTAATGAAGCGGCAATATCTTTAACTTTAGGAGAAGCATTAGAACAAGCTGGAATGTCTTTAAACACGAAGCTTTCACATTCTAATCAACCTATTTTCTTAGATGTTTTTAAAACACCACAAGAAACACTTGAAGAAACGCTATTAACACATGACGGCGACTATACAACGATGTCTGACGATGCTCTTGCTAGTTATTTAATACGTGCAGCAAGATTTTATGGCAATGATTTTTCTAATGCAACAGGTAAGGTTTTACAAGAAATTGAGTATATTAAAGATGAAATTTTAAAACGACACCAAAATGCAGGGACTAATCAACAAACTACTACTACTGGGGCTCAAGCGCAACCTACCACTACAAGTACTCCAACGACACCTACGAATCAAACACAAGGTACGAGCAAGCCTACAGGTGCTAAAAAAACGACTACAAAACCTAAAGCAAAAACAAAGCCTGTAACTAAGACGCCTAAACAACGTTCTACGGCAACAAGTGCAAAATCTCAAACAACTACCCCTACTAAAATATCTAAAGAGGTAGAAAATGCTAAATATGTAAGAGAATTAACTCAAGCATTAAGTATTGACCAGGTAAAAAAAGTTAGAGATGCTATCCTTGGGAAAGGTGTGTACGCTAAAAAAAGTTTAGCAGTTCGTAAAAGGTATGCAAGCCCTAAGTTAAAAGATATAGGTATTTCTTTTGACCGTGCTGTTGAAATGCTTGCTGATGAAAATGCTTTAAAATCTTTGTCTAACGAAGTTTTAGATAAAGTATACAGTTTTAGAGGTAAAGCAAAAAACAAAAAAGGGATAGAGCAACTTATAAATCAACATAATATTGGTTATAAGAACGCTACTGAAGTAGTAAATGAAGTCTTTAGGTCTTTTCAAACAGACCAACTTACTAAAGAGGAAGCCAGAGAGTATATATTTAATGTTTGGTCTGAGTATCTAAACGCGATACTTAACCCTAAAATGAACATAATTAGCAAAAAAGCTAATTTAGAAAAGTTAAATGCTATTGTTAATTTTTATGAAAATGGTTCTAAGCAAAAAATACAGATGCTAGAACAATTTCAAAAAACAATGGTACATCTTAAAAAACAACATCCTATAACATCGTTACAAGGTTTAAAAAACAATTTAGCAGAAATAGGTGTTACTGTAAGTAAGCTTTTAAGTAACGATGATTTTTGGGGTAGAAATAAAATGTACGATGAGTCTAGTTATTCTACGCAAAATTATGTAAAAAAGCAAATACGTGCAATGGCTAAAAGACTCGGTGTAGATAGTATTATCGAGTTTGATTCTGATGTTGTAACAAACTTTTTGGTTGACAACGATGGTAATGTAATTCGTCGACGAAGAGATAAAGTCGAGTCGCAAAGAATAGAAAGGTTCAAACAAGACCTTAAAACTATTTTTTCATCACCTGAGTTCAATGACTCTAACAGTTATACAGGAGTAGAGTTCGGTAGAAGATTAAACCATGCATTTAAACATGGTAATATAGCGCATCCTAACTCGGGTACAATTTCGCTTCTAAAAGCATTAGGTGTACAAGGCGAAATATTTGGCGTAACTAAAAACACAAAATCTTCGGTTTTTAAAAAAATAATAAACGACGCACTTAATTTAGAGATACAATACACTGAGGTGTTACGTAAACCGGCACCTTTAGAAATGAAAAAAGGTGTATGGGTTGGTTTAAAAGTAGATAGTAAGAAGAGTGGCGTTAACTCTTATGTAGACGAAAATGGTGCAATAGGTGACGTAATCTATTTTAATAACTTTAGTCAAACCCAAATAGGCGGGACTCTACGTATTAAAGCCTTTGATACTACTGTTGATGGGGAAACCATAAGATATGCCGTTTTAGAACAGATTTCGAGCACTAGTGTTCGCGTGTTAAGGAAAATAGATAACACGGAAAAATCGTTAGCAATAGATGAGTTATTAGACTTAGCAAACGAAACAGCCCAAAATCAATATAATAACTTACCAAGTAACGGAGCTGGAGCAAAAAAAATAGATGCTGTAATAGAGCAAAACGATGGATTTAAAGAGTTAACTATACATAAGTCGCAGAAAAACGTTGACATAAACGAAGAAGATGGAACGTTTAAATATGACGACGAAGGTAAAAAGGTTAAATTTAGAACTCTTGTGAATGCAGATGGTGATGGGGTGTTTTTAGAAATAAACCCACAGGAAGAATTAACTAAACAAGAGTTTTTCCGTGTTTTACGTTTTGCTAAAAAGCAAGGTGCCACAAATATAGCTGTTAGAGGGAAAACAAAAGTTATAAAACAAGCATCATCGGACGACGTGTATAGTCATGTGGGAGATTTTTCTAAAAAGAGTCTGTATGGTACTGACGGCGATTTAAACAAAACTGGTCCGGCAGCAAACTTTAATGTTTTAACAGACATATTTAGTGCTGATAAAAATGCGTCATTTATGAATGACTACGAGCACAATCAGTTAATGGCAGTTGAACACGGGTTTAGCCCGTCGGGTATATCACAACAAAATGGAGGTTTAGTTAGCCCAAATAGTTTGTATAATACATATAATTATGTAGGTGGTTTTGGTCGCTCAATGTTTACATCTCTCCAAGGTGCTAGTTTATTTTTAGACTCAAACTTATCTGAACATCCAAAAATGAATATAGATATAGACGCTATATTTAGAGATGGTTCATTGTCAGAACAAGAAAAAGTAGAGTACGAAAAAATAATAGATGAAGTAAATAAATTTTTATTTAGTAACAGTGTAGACTCGTTTGCTTTTAAAAACATGGTTAGTAGCGCTTTATATAAGTCTATAAAGCAAAACAATTTAGACGTAAACGATTTATATCAAAATGTAAATATTAATACTGAAGGTATATTTAATCCTACTAAAATAACTTTACCTTTTAATGCGCAACTAACGTTTACTGAAATTTTAAGTGAAAGCCTAACTAAGTTTAGAAAGGCTATGGACACTGAAATTTTAATAAACATGATACGTCAAAATGAAATAGATAAGTCTAACGGGGTAGCCCCATCATTTACATCAGCCCAACTCAATCAGTACATAAGTAAGGATATGATTATGATGGAAGATGTAGACTTTATGCCTAATGACATTTACTCTAACAACGTTTATGAACCTTTTAAATTTAACAAGGTTGATATATCTAAAGTTTCAGTATTAGCATCACAAGCTGCTAATTCTAAAATTGATAATGAAATAGATGGAACTGGTATAAGGGATTTGAATACCGCAAGGCAATTACGTTTTGTTCTAACACAAATAGAGTCTTTACAGATTTTATCACCTGATTATTTATCAGTAAATAAAACAAGGCTAATACAAAAAGTAGAGTTTGAACCAGACCCAGGAAATAGAGTTGTTGACTTTAATAGCAATATAGACGAAAAGACAACAAGACAATTGCTTTATGCGTTAAAAACATCTAAGAAAAAGGCTGAGTTAGCCCGCGTATTAGCGTCTAAACTTTCAGGTGAAATGTTTAACGAGCTTAAGGAATACGAAGGTTATAATTATCAAAAAGTAGAACTAAGCGAGGCTTTAAAGAACTTAACTAACCAGGAATTATATTCTGCTATTGTAGAGTTAAGTACAGACATGCCGTATGATGCCCAATTAAACCCTGGTAATGTAGATGTAAACAGGTTCTTTATTAAGAAATTGAAAATATCAGGTACTAAAACAAACACATCTAACGGTGAGGTGCTTACTAGATTTGATGTAGATAAAGATTTAAAGTTTACAGGTGAGGGGTATATTAGAAATAGAGTTTTAGACAACTTTATTAAAAAAGAAGAAGGTGGAGCCTGGAATCCATTTTCCGGCAAAATCACATTAAATGGTGCGGAAACATCAAGTATAGACGGTCTTTCAGACCCTACAACCTTAGTGCATGAAATGGCTCATATTTGGGTGCGTTTAGCAAAAGGTCGTTATGGGGATAAAATCAACAAGATATTTGATTTAATAGAAAAAAGTAATGACCCCGAGGTAGTTGCATACAGACAAATAGTAAACTCACTTTACTCGGCATCATATAATAACCCTGCAGCATTTTTATACTACAACAATGACCGTGCATTAACAGAAGAAGTTTTTGTGCAAATGATTGCTCATAATGTTGTAGAAAGGCTTATTACCGATAAAAACTCGACTGTTTCTAAAATATTAGACTCAGGATGGGGTGTTATAAAAGGTGTATTCGCTACAATGGGGTTCACAAAAGATGCAGTAGAGTTGCAAAACATGACACTCGAGGGCTTAATGAATGACGTAGTAGAAAATGAATTTATTTATAACGGTGGTAAGTTTGATATTACTAGAAAAATAAATGATTTACTACGTGAAGGTGCCGGTAAGTTAAGTGAAAAGAACCTAACCAGTTCATCTGCGTGGAAAAAGAATATAATACCTAGAAATTGGTATGCTAAACGATTAACATATGACGACTTAGGCTTTAGAAATTACATCGAAAATGTAAACACAAAAAGTGATAACGAAAAGTTCGGCATGGGTCTAGCAATGCGAAATCCATTGTATTTCTTTGCCGATAAGTCTGACTACAACTCACTAGGTAAGGCAGGATTGTATGTTAAGTTATATATACTAGATAGACGAGCTAGGTTACGTGATTTAGAAGCGGCTATTAAACGTGCGGGTAACGAACTAGATGATAGTATAGTGGATTCTTATGTTTTGCAAGACGGTAAGGTTAAGCAAAAACAAGACCTGGTTATATCACAAATACTAACTGACTTTACTGGGAAAAGACAATCTTTACTAGAAAGATTAGAGGATGATGTGTTTGACGATATAGACATAAACAGAAGTCCTAGAGCTAAAAAAGAAGCTATGAATAAGCTTATGTATGCATTACAGGCTCTTTACATTAATAAAAAAGGTTTTGAAGAAACTACAAATAAATATTTTGAAAGTAGAAAAAACCTACGTGCAGAAATAAAAGTCGAAGAAAACGCATTCAAAGAGTTTTTAGAAGCACAGAGAGATATAAATGAAAAAAACAGAAACACACCTTCATATAAGGCTAAAGTAGCGGATGATATAATAATAACTATTTTAGACGCTGGTGATGTTGAGATAAATAGATTAATTCGTTTAGCTAAGTCTGATAATAAAATAGACAAACTATTAGACAAGCATTTTAAAACTAGAAAAGAATTGGTTTTTTGGGACTCTACATCAAAAAAGAATGTAAAATTACGCAACGAAATCATAAGCTATCAGCAAGAAATACTTGATGTATTAAAAGCCGAAGACATGACTCAAAATGAGCAGTATGAAAAAATAGGTGAGATACGGGCAAAAATTTTAAAGGCAGCAAAAGAAATTCCTGATACAGCGGCTAGACCAGGCGAAGAGTTTGCGTTCCCAGCTATATCGGTAGCGTCGTCAGGGATGACAAATGAACAAGCTCAAGAAATTATAACAAAATTAGGTGGTAAGGTAAACACTAAAACCAAAGACGGTATACCTACAGCTGATTTCCAAGAAGATACAGATGGAGCAAAGTTAATGACTTACATAGAGGAGTTTCACGATTCTGTAAATAGGTCTTCGTTAGAAAACATGCGCTCATCCGGTTATATAGATGAAAGTTCGTATAATGATTTATCTAAAAATAAATACTATGTACCCCTTAATGTAGATATGAATCGCTTAGGTGAGGATTTACACAACATAGGCGTTACTAATCCAGACGAAGACACATATAATATTGCTGAAAGTAAAAACCTTAGATTAAAAACAAAGGATAGACTATTTGAACAAAGAGAATACCTTGATAAGTATATTTTTGATGGTCGATTCGATGTAATAAACAATAGTTTAGTTAGGTATTTCCAAACGTTATATAGAATTGAAGAGAATGATAACAGACGAAAATTAGGTCGTTTGCTATCTGTTATTCAAGACAACGTAGCATCTGACAGGTTTATTCAATTAGCCGATAAAATTAAAATTAATAAAATGTCTGAAGACCCTAACTTTAGTGGTTTAGGAACGGCAAACATTAAAAAAACCGTACAAAAAACAAGACCATCATTAGGCTCTACGGCTATTAAAGTTACAGATAAACTGTCTAATGACCGTGGTATAGTAACAGTACCTTACAGAGAAGTTGATGGTTCTATAAAGTATATGGAGGTTTATGACTCTTCATTAGCTGTAGCGTTTTTAGATAATAACTCTAATCAAAAAAGTGATACAGCAAAGCTTATGCTTGCGGTAGGACGAAGCGTAAATAATTTGTTGAGGGGTGCCTACGTAGGTTACAACATAATGTTTACTCAGCGTAATAATATTCGTGATGCGGAAGCGGTTATGATTACAACGGCAGGTTTTACAGATGCGGCAGCAAAAAAAATAGCTAAAGAAACATTTGGTCAATTAATGCAAAGTCCATTTGGTATTCTAGGTGCTATTTTAGGTGCAAAAGGTAAAAACAATTCACTACTAAGTATTTATAGCTACAAGACAGGTAAATATAGCGATGAAGAGTTAGCGTCAGGTAAATCATGGGCTAATTACTATGAAATGGCTAAATCGGCTGGTGCTGAAATCAGCTGGGTTGGTGAAACACAATACGAACAATTTCTATCAAATATGGAGGGATTAATTCGTGAAAACTCTGTTAAGGGATTGAACGGGGCGTTAAACATTACTGACCCGCTATCAGTGCTACCAAGAGTGCTTGACTGGATTAACACAGTAAATTCTTCGGTAGAAAACAACTATCGTTTAGTTGTGTTCAAGAACGCGTATGAAGAAATGATTAAGCCTGAACACGGTTTGACTGAACAACAAGCTATATCTAAAGCGGCTGTAGCAGCTAAGTACGTAACATTAAACTTCGAAGATAAAGGTCTTTCAACACAGTATTTAAACACATACAAGCTATTCTTTAATGCTGCGGCACAGGGTACATATATGATATACAGATACTCTAAAAATCCTCGAGTAAGAAGAATGATGACTTATATGGCGGCGACTGGTGCTCTAAACAGGTTTTTAGTTGACCACTTAATAGCGTCGTCAGATGATGAAGAGTTTAAAGAAGCTATGTTAAAGATAGGTGACTATGAGTTTAACAATAACATGGTTATACCTCTAACTAATAGTATGCGTAAAAAGTTAAAAACTGATAAGTGGTTTGTAGCTATTCCATTACCATACGGATATAACTCGTTTAAGTACTTAGGAGATGTTTCTTATAGAGATAAAATGACTAAGCAATATAATTCTGAAAATCAAAGCTACCATTATTACGTGCCAAGTGATGTATCGAAAACTAAAATAATGACAAGTTTTGTTTCGTCAATGTTCCCTATTGCTGTTACAGGTACTAGCATAGAACAAATTGTGTCGCCTACTCAGATTATGCCTTTTGTAAACAATAAAGTAAATAAAAACTTTATGGGAACACCTGTATATTTAGATACAAGTGCATATGGCCCTGAAAACGTAGCTTCACAAACGTCACGTAAAAACACGCCGTCGGTATATAAGTCTATGGCTCAAATTATGAATTATATAGGAGGTGGGGATGTAGCTAACAGTTCTTGGCTTGACGCACATCCTGAGGAATATAGAGAAATCATAAGACACTATGCTGGAGGGTTTTTTGCTACAATGGCTGAAGATGCTTTTGAAGGATTAATGCAGTTAGGTAGAATACCGTCAGATGTATCAGAAAAGAATGTAACTAATGGATTTAAAAACAATACATTAAACTCTATGCATAAAGGTGCGGAATGGTTATTCCAGCCGTTTATAAAAGAAGGTCGTAGTGAGGATAACTTAAAGTCAATATACTATTTACATAACATATCTAAAAAGAAATTATTACCAAACGACGATGTTAGGTACTACAATGATGTTTTAGATAGGTATGAATCATATATAGGCACTGAAAAAGAAGTTATGAACGCAGTGAGTATTCGTAATATGCGTAGCGAAATGAGTAAAGCTCAAAGATTAAAGCTGGGATATGAGCATTTATTTAATTTAGCTGATAAAGGAGAGGTGTCTGATATATACAGTCGTAGAGGGAGTGATAAAGCTATTGAAGAAAAGTTACGCTCTATGAATAATGATGAAAAAAATAGAATTAAGACAGGATACTATAAAGGACTTCATTTTATAGACCCAGTAGTTGTTAGTCCAAAAGAAGACTTTAATCGAGATAAAGAAAAATATAAAGAGCAAAACAAATTTCCTGAAACCATACATACCGATAAAGAAATTTTTGGTTACAGTAATGAAGCCGATAGTGTAATAGACAAGTCATATAAGGACAACTTCTTTGGTAGAGTATCTAAATCTATACTAGATAGATTTTATCAAGGTCAAAAAATAGATGAAAATGAAAATTAATTCTTCATACATAACAGTTTCTGAAAACGGTAAAAAAAACATATCATCGTTTAGTGGTAAAAAAATTATAACTAATGTTATTGTAACAAACACTGTTTTAGAGGCGAAAAGGGACTATTTAACGAACTTTGACATCGTTCCGGTATACATAGACCTATTTTATAAATTAATTGGCGGAAAACGACATTATTTGTGTTACAAAAAATTAGTTGACACAGGGGATGCTTTAGATTTATTGCCCGATAATTTCAACGCTTTTGTTGATGCAGGACAAAACGATTTAATAATTAACGTATATTCACAATCACATACTAGAACTACTGGAAATGTTTGCGTAACAGTCAATTATGAATCAATATAGTATAGGTTTATCAATAACAGAGTCGTTTTTATTTGGCTTTAGATGGTTCCCGGCAACGGAAGAGTTGCCCGAATCAGAAATACAACTACACGCATTTTGTTTTTGTTTATTCGTTATAAAACACTAAAGGCGTAATTGTCTTTAGTAAAGTGCATAACGCTCTTTATATATATAGCTTATATTATACTATAACTATACTATACTTGTACTAGCTTTATAAATAACTATTACTATACTTTATTTTAAATAAATTATTTATATCTTGCAAAAAACAAAAAAATATGAGCGGAAATGAAGAGTTATCTACAGAATTATATGTAAACCAAGAGGGTTTATTAATAGAAACTGAAACTTATCAAAACGTTACGGGGATTGTTTTGATGTATGATGAGCAAACTTGCGAAGCGTGGTTTCAATATATTACCCCGTTAATAACGGGTGATAATTAGAGATATGGAATCAATAAACGTAGAAAGAGTCAATCCTAACGTATTGGATATAACTCTAAATTACAAAAACAGAACCGACTTAAATCAATGGTTTTTACTATCTTCAGATAGGCATTGGGATAATCCACATTCGGATTGGAAATTACAAAAAAAACATTTAGACTTAGCACGAGAGCGTAATGCTAAAATATTAGACTTTGGCGATTTATTTTGCGTTATGCAAGGTAAGTTTGATAGAAGAGCCTCTAAGTCAAATGTACGACCTGAACATCAAGTAGATAATTATTTAGACGCGGTAGTAAACACTGCTGTAGATTGGTTTAGCCCGTACGCTGACATGTTTGCCTTAATTAGTGAGGGTAATCATGAAAGTGCTATAAGAAGACATCACGAAACTGACTTAATAGAAAGATTCGTATCGGCACTAAATTATAAAAACGGAACTCACATAACCCGAGGACTTTATACGGGGTGGGTTAGGTTTAAATTTAGAAGAGGTTCCGCAGGCTCTAGAATGTTACATCTAAACTACACACACGGATACGGCGGTGGAGGTCCCGTTACAAAAGGTACGATACAGGCAAATAGAAAAGCCGTATATTTGCCTGATGCTGATTTTTGTGTGTCTGGTCATATTCACGAACAATGGCTTTTAACACAGCCTAGAGAAAGAATAAGACAAACTGGTGAATTATATATAGATGAACAAGTTCACGTTTGCCTACCTACATACAAAGAAGAGTATTTAATGGGACAAGATTTTCATCGAGAGCGCGGTAGACCGCCAAAGCCGTTAGGAGCATATTGGCTAAGATTTTACCAAGAACGCGATGAGGTAAAATACGAATTTATTAGAGCAAAATAAAATGGCAAGTGTATCTGTAGACATAGCGCAAACTTTAAACATAACCTGTAGACGAGGTGATACATTCGTGCTTGATGTAACAATAACAAACTCGTCAGGAGCTGCGTTAGACGTGTCAGGATACGGTGGAGTTCTATTAGTAAAATCACAAGATGGTGCAACTGCAATACTTGATTTTTATACAAATATAATTACTAACCCAACCAATAGGACGGTAGACGACACCTACAACGCAAGTACGGACGGATTAATAACTATGGCACATGGTGGTGGAAGTAATAACGTTATAAGGTTTTCGTGTAGCGCGGCTTTAATGGCTGCTTTAACTCCAGGAACATATAGTTATGATTTTGCCGTTCAATATGACGCGTCAAACATAATAACTACATACTTAAAAGGTGCATTCATAGTTAACGCAGATATATAATGCCACACGAGTCTATAACAATAGGTGCGTCAGCAACGACAATTAATATTGTAGCAAATCCTGGTTTTGCAATAAACACACCAGCCCCTCAAGTCACAGCAATAGAAGCCAATCCAACGGCTACATCAGTCAATATAAACGAGGTAAGCGCAAGCATATCTGTGTCGACTCAAACATTTGATTTTGGAGGTATAGCATCCGCCCCAGTAACACTAAACGTGGGAACTCAGCAAGACCCAGTTTCAGTTAATCAAGACTTCTCAAACTTTAAATATAAATTCCCTAACTTTGCTCAAGATGTATCGACTTTTTCAGCTGGAGATGTAGTTTACTTCGAAAGTAGTTCAGAAACTAGTTATGGCGTACGAATAGAAAAAGCAGATGTCACAAATACAAGTAGAGGTGCTAAAGGTGCTTTGTATATTTTTATTGAAAAGTCTAGTTCTAATACATTAATATTACTACACAAGGGTTTTCACGATTATGCAAATTCATCTACACAAATAGATACTTGGATAGCGGGGCATACTTTATATCTAAACAGTAGTAGTAAATTAGACGCTGATGTAGGACAATTCGCCGCGGGTCAGTGGATAAGAAGTTTAGGTTTTTGTGTACCGAACACAACCTCAACAAAAAGAATTTGGTTTGAAGGCGATACAACATTTGTAAAATTAAAAGTAAACACATAAATCATGGCAATAGCAGCAGGAGCAGCAAGACTTATAGCACACTCAGGAGAAGTAGTAACAGGTACTGGCGAAACAGTAAGTGCGTTATCAAACGCATCAGGTCTGTTTGACGTCTATTTACAGAACATAACGGGTTTAATAGAGCCTGGAGTACCGTATGCAGTACGATTTGCGGTAGTATATCTTCGAAACACAGCGGGTAGTGGGGCTGCACCACTAAACGTTTCTGATATATCTATAGCAGCTTCTACAGAATCAGCGCCGCATAATTTTTATTTAGATAGTGATTTTAGTACTTTAACTACAGTTATACAAAATACAAATTCGACTAATCTAGTCCCAGGTAGTACAAGTGGTGCT